>JADMIO011385315.1_pt1 | contig 76171 bp, 56 predicted proteins | sample 8958161 | NCBI WGS metagenome assembly JADMIO01 (sample SAMN16585339, study PRJNA669376) | soil metagenome | isolation source: Crop rotation soil | place: USA: Cullars Rotation, Alabama | collected 2011
GCCGCGACTTCAAGTCACGTGAATTCCAAGCTTCGGATCCCACTGTGCTGGAAAGAAGGCGACGGCTACATGGACCGCCAATACAAAACATTCCCCCGCATCACCGTCACCCGCCCCACCAACTGGTCCGCCGCAATGTACACCATGACCTCGCAACCGATGGACATCTCCGGCTTCTACGCCGTCTCCTTCCTCATCCGCGCCAAAAATCCCACCGCTGACGACATCGGCATCCAATTCACCGACGCCCCCACCTACGCTCTCTCCTCGAAGTCCGAACGCATCAGCATCATCAAGGACGGCTTCCTCCACTCCGGCAAAATCACCGACAAATTCCAGCGCGTCACCATCCCCGTCGCCCGCTTCCTCAATGACTCCAACCCCTTCCAACCTGGCCTCGCCCGCTCCTTCCTCATCTCCGGCAACAACACCAACCCCAACGAATTCATCCTCGGCGACATCAGCTTCTACCCCTCCAAAGAAGACATCCCCACCGACGAACCCGCAAAATAGTGAACGCACCCCACCATGACGCAACCAATCTTTTGCCCTAGAATAAAAAGGCGGCACCATCGAAAACGCACCGCGCGCAAGCCCCGAAGCGTTCTTCACCACAGAGTCACAGAGGTATGGAGCACCCACAGAGAAAGTAAAATCCATAGCAAAAATTTGTGTTCATTCGTGTTCATTTGTGGCTAATTTGAGCCGTCGTCTCTGTGCGTCTTCTGTGACTCTGTGGCAAAAAACCATCCGGCCAAAAGCACCATGACGCTCAAGTAAAATGTCCCAAAAACGAGGCCGCCCGTGCCAACTCTCGACATCTTGGTTGTGGACGATGAACCCAGCATCCGCAAGATGCTTGCCATGTGGCTCGACGCCGCCGGCCACCGCGTCCAGACCGCCGCCAACCCCGCCGACGCCCTCGCCCTCGCCGGCAAAGTCTCCTTCGATCTCGCCTTCGTCGACCTCCGCCTCGGCACCCTCAGCGGCCTCGATCTCATCCCCGAACTCCTCAAAATCAGCCCCTGGCTGCAGATCGTCGTCATCACCGCCTACGCCGCCATCGACACCGCCGTCACCGCCATCAAAAACGGCGCCATGGACTACCTCCCCAAACCATTCAGCACCGAACAGGTCGACTTCCTCCTGCGCCGCGTCATCGAACAACACCAGTTCGAGCGCCGCCTCATGGAGCGCGACGCCTCCGCTGCCGACTCTACCACGGTCCATCTCGAAACCCGCAGCCCCGCCATGCAACAAGCCCTCCACCGCGCCCAACAAGTCGCCAAGAGCGAAGCCACCGTCCTCATCTGCGGCGAGAACGGCACCGGAAAGGGCGTCATCGCCCGCATGATTCACGACCTTAGCCCCCGCGCCGCCGGCCCCTTCGGCGTTGTCAGTTGCCCCTCGCTCCCGCCCGAGTTGCTCGAAGGCGAACTCTTCGGCCACGTAAAAGGCGCCTTCACTGGCGCCATCCGCGACAACCCCGGCCGCGTCGCCGCCTGCGAAAACGGTACCCTCTTCCTCGACGAAATCGGCGACCTCCCCGCCCTCCTCCAGCCCAAACTCCTCCGCTTCGTGCAGGACCATCTCTACGAACACGTCGGCGATTCCGTCACGCGCCGCGCCAACGTCCGCGTCATCGCCGCCACCAATGTCGACCTCCCCGCCGCCGTCAAAGCCGGCAAATTCCGCGAAGATCTCTACTACCGCCTCAATGTCGTCGAACTTCGCATCCCGCCGCTCCGCGAACGCCAAACTGACATCCTCCCCCTCGCCGAGGAATTCCTCTCTGCCTTCTCGAAGCAAAACAAAAAAACGCTCGCCGGTTTCACCGACCGCGCCAAGCAGGTCATGGAACTCCACCCCTGGCCCGGCAACGTCCGCGAACTTCGCAACGCCGTCGAACGCGGCGTTATCTTCTGCGAGCAGACCCACATCGATGTCGAACACATGGGCCTTCAACCCGCCGCCGAAAAACTCTCCCCCGCCCTCGGCCAGCGTCACTCGCTCGAAACGATGGAAGAAGCCCACATCCGCCACATCATCCGCACCACCTCCTCCCTCGAAGAAGCCGCCAAAATTCTCGACATCGACATCGCCACCCTCTGGCGCAAACGCCGAAAATTCGGCATCTGAAAAACAAACGGGTGCCACGGGTCCACGCATTTCGCGGCCCCGTGCAGCACACCTTCGGCTCTCCCACCCATTTGCATTTTGCAGTGTTCCCCGCCCTTAAAAAGATGCATTCCTGCAATATCTACCCTCACCGCCATTCAACCCCATCCCATAACACCCCACCAATCCCCCACTTAATAAATCCTCGCCCCACCGGCACCACTCTTGCACAGCTAGTATTCAGTAATGATGAACCTACGCGCAAAACTCCTCCTCGGTTTCGGCGGCCTCCTCTCCCTACTCGTCATCGTCAGCCTCCTGAGTATCGCCGTCATCACCTGGTACTCGGGCGCCATCGACAACGTCCTCAACGAAAACTATCGCAGCGTCGTCTATGGCCAGAAAATGCTCGACGCCCTCGACCAACTCACCGCCGCCGCTCAGGATGTCGCCTTCACTGCCCGCCCCCGCGATCTTGCCCTCGACCAAAACATCAACTCCGCAAAAAAACAGTTCCAGGACAATCTCGACCTTGAACACGAGAACATCACTCTCCCCGGCGAAGGCGAAGCCGAAGCCACCCTCCGCGCCCAGTGGAAAAACTATCAGCAAAAATTCGATCAGATCCTCGCCCCCCGCGTCCCCTCAACCGCCCCCGATGACGCTCTTCGCAACGACTACCGCGCCCTCCTGCACGAACGCGACCAACTTAAAACCGACGCCCAAAACATCGTCGACATGAACCTCGTCAACATGGTCTCCGTCAACGGCCACGCCAAGGCCTGGGCCGCCCGCAGCCGCGCCGCACTTTTCACCCTCACCGCCGCCGGACTCCTCTTGGGCCTCATCTTCATCGCCTTCGCCGGCCGCTGGATCCTCCAACCCATCCGCTCTCTCATCCGCTCCGTCCGCGAAATCGAAGCCGGCAACCTCAACCTCGTCGTCCAGGCCCGCACCTCCGACGAAGTCGGCCAGCTCGCCGAAGCCTTCAACGCTATGACCGCCAAGCTCCGCGCCTTCCGCCAGACCGATCAGGCCAAACTCCTCCGCACCCAACAGACCACCCAACTCGCCATCGACAGCCTCCCCGACGCCGTCGCCGTCATCAACCCCGACGGCCTCATTGAACTCGCCAACGGCGCCGCCCGCCGTCTCTTCAACCTCCGTCCCGAAACCTCCGTCAACACTCTCAAGATCGACTGGCTCCAAACCTTGTTTGAATCTGTCCGCGATCAACAGCGCCTCTATGAAACCCCCGGCTACCAAGGCGCCCTCCAGATTTTCGACGACGGCGCAGAACGCTTCTTCCTCCCACAAGGCATCCCCATCAAAGATGCCGCCGGCCAACTCGTCGGCATTACTCTCGTCCTCATCGATGTCACCCGCCTCCGCCGCCTCGACGAAATGAAAAGCTCCCTCGTCTCCACAGTCTCGCACGAACTCCGCACCCCGCTCACCAGCATCCGCCTCGCCAATCATCTCCTCCTCAGCAACCGCATTGGCGCGCTCAGCCCGCAGCAGACCGAAGTCGTCATGGAATCGCGCGATAACGCCGACCGTCTCCAGAAAATCATCGAAAACCTACTCGACATGAGCCGCATCGAAACCGGCCGCACCGCCCTCGAGCTCAAACCCGTCACACCCCACGACCTCGTCGCCGAAGCCGCCGATCAAGTCCGTGCTGCCGCGCAAGAAAAAGGTATCAATCTGCAAATCGACGTCCCTGTCGACCTCCCCCGTGTCCGCGCCGATCGCTCCCGCATCAACCACGTCCTGCTCAACCTCCTAAACAACGCCATCTGCTACACCGCCGCCGGCGGCCGCATCACCGTCACCGCAGCCCCGCAAAATGCCGACATTCTCTTCACCGTCAACGATACCGGCCTCGGCATCCCCGCCACCTATCTCCCGCGCGTCTTCGAACGCTTCTTCCGCGTCCCCGGCCAAAATGCCACCGGCGTCGGTCTCGGACTCGCCATCGCCAACGAAATCATCCAGGCCCACGGCGGTGCCATCCGCGTCGAAAGCACCGAAGGCGTCGGCACAACCTTCACCTTCACCCTTCCCCAGGAAAACACAAAACAGGAGGACCTGCCATGACCACGCCCACCAAAGAAACCGTACTCATCGCCGAAGATGAACGTTCCATCCGCTCGCTCCTTCGCATGATCCTCGAATCCGAAGGCTACCTCATCCGCGAAGCCGCCAACGGCGAAGAAACGCTCGACGCACTCCAGCAAAATCCGCCCGACGTCCTTCTCCTCGACCTTGCCATGCCCCCGCCGCAAGGCATGGACGTCCTCCGCTACATCCGCAATTCCACCCTGAAACGCAAGCCCGCGGTCGTTATCCTCACCGCCCACGGATCTGTGCAACTGGCCGTCGAAGCCATCAAGCTCGGCGCCCTCGATTTCGTTGAAAAGCCTGTCACTCCCGAACATCTGCTCGAGATCCTGACGCGCATCCGCTCGGAGAAAAATCTCACTCAAGACAAGGAAGCCGACACCTACGAAGCAATCCTCGCCCGCGCCCGCATCGCCCTCTCCGGCGGAGAACTCATCACCGCCGAAGGACTCCTCCTCCGCGCTGCCCCCCTCGGCGACAAAGACCCCGCCTACCACAACCTCCTCGGCCTCCTCACTGAACTCCAGGGCAAGTTCGACGCCGCCCGAAAACACTACGGCGCCGCCATCCGCCTCAACAAAAAATTCGAACCCGCGCAACAGAACATGCGCCGCCTCTACGAACTCCGCGAATTCGGCCACTCCGACGAGCCCGGCGCACTCTAATCCATAAGGACTCACATGACCCTCTCCCCCGACAACCGCGCCCAAAGCTTCCTCTCGATCATCCGCCGCGCCGAACGCGGACGGCTGAAGATCTACCTCGGCTATTCCCCCGGCGTCGGCAAAACTTACCAGATGCTCCAGGAAGCCCACCGCCTCAAATCCGAAGGAGGTGACCTCGTCGTCGGCGTCGTCGAAACCCACGGTCGCTCCGACACCGCCGCGCTCCTCGAAAACCTTGAAGTTATCCCACGCCGCAAGATCGAATACCACAACGTCATGATGGACGAGATGGACCTCGACGCCATCCTCCGCCGCCGCCCCCAGATCGTCCTCGTCGATGAACTCGCCCACACCAACCTCCCCGGCTCCAAAAACGCCAAGCGCTATCAGGATGTCCAAGATATCCTTGCCGCCGGCATCCACGTCATCAGCACCCTCAACCTTCAGCACCTCGAAAGCTTGTATAACACCGTCGAAAAACTCATCGGCGTAAAAGTCGCCGAGCGCATCCCCGACAGCGTCCTCGCCGAGGCCGACCAGGTCGTCAACGTCGACGTCACCCCCGAAGACCTGCAAAAACGTCTCAAGGCTGGCAAGGTCTACCAGCGTGACCGCGTCGTTATGGCACTCGACAATTTCTTCACCGCCGCCAACCTCGAACAGCTCCGCGAACTTACTCTCCGCGAAGTCGCCGGCCAGATCGACCTCAAACGCCGCGAAATCCTCCAGCAGGAACGCAACAATTCTCCCGACCAGGTAATGGTCTGCCTCAGCTCCCGCGGCCCCAACAGCGCTTCGCTCCTCCGCTACGCCTCGCGCCTCGCCGGCCGCTTCAACCGCAACTGGTACGCCGTCTACGTTCAAACCCCTTCCGAAGATCCCACCCTGATCGATGCCACCACCCAGCGCCTCCTGGCCGACAACCTCACCCTCGCCAACCAGCTCGGCGCCATGGTCTTCACCTTTCGTGGTGACGACGTCGTCGACACCATCCTCCGCTTCGCCCACGAATACCGCGCCGGCCACATTGTCATCGGCCGCCCTAATCCGCTCCCCCTATGGCGTCGTCTCCTCGGCAAACGCAGCGTCGCCGAACGCCTCATCCACGAAGCCCGCGGCATCTCCGTCGTCGTTATCGACGCCCAAATCGAAGACCGCACCAACATCTCCCTCGACACCGCCATCGCCGCCGCCACTTCCTCTACCACCACCGCGCCCTCCCAACCCCCACGCACCGGCGTCCTCTCCTCCAACCTCGATCTCAACCATATCGTCCTCTGGTCCACCCCCGTCACGCGTGAGAAGATTCTCCACGATGTTGTCGAAACCGCCCACCGCGCCGATCCCTCCCTCGACGCCCCTGCCGCTCTCCGCCTCCTGCAAGCCCGCGAAGCCCAAGGCTCCATGTTCCTCAATGAAGGCGTCGCCCTCCCCCACGCCCGCATCCCCGGCCTGAAAAAATCCCTCATCATCCTCGGCCTCCCCCACGGCGGCGTCATCGACGTCGCCTCCGATAACCCCATCGAACTCGTCTTCGGCCTCCTCTCACCCGAAGACCACCCCACCGAGCACCTTAAACTCCTCGCTGCCGCCGCCCGCGCCTTCCAGGACCGCAACCTCCGCCACACCCTCAGCGCCGCCCGCACCCCCGACCAAGCCCTCCAAACCCTCACCACCGCCGAAGTATAAAACCACATCTCATAAAAAGTCAGATGCCCACCCTTGTGAAATAAAAAGTGCCATTCGACACATTTCGTTCCCACACTGTCGCTCGCTCAACCCCATTTGCATTTTGCATCCTCCCCCCACCCCACCCCCACTGCGAATTGCAGCAACTCTCAATGCCTCCCTTCACAATCACCAAAAGTCCCCACTTTCCAGCCCCAAAATGCACCTCTCACCACTGGCATACCCCTTGCAATAGTGTGCTCCCGTAACCCAACGTCCCCGCAAATATTCGGAGACTCGAACATGACAGACCTGGCCTTCATCGGCGCGACGCTCGCTTTCTTCGTCGTCGCCATCCTCTTCACCCACGCCTGCGGGAGGCTCTAATCATGGAAAATATTCTAGTTGGCAGTGTTGCCGCCTTACTGCTGATCTACCTCTTCTGGACTCTCATCCGTCCCGAGCATTTTTGAATTCTGAAATCCAAAATCCCTATCGCTCTAAACGCAAGGAAATCCCATGACCACCTCCGGCTGGATCCAACTTCTCATCTTCGTCGCACTCCTCCTCGCCATCACCAAACCCCTCGGCCTATACCTCTACCGCGTCCTCGATCCCGACCGAGCCGGCCGCCAACCCCTCCTCGCCAAACTCCTCTCCCCCTTCGAACGCCTCCTCTACAAACTCCTGCGCATCGACCCTGCGAAAGAACAAAACTGGAAACAGTACTGCATCGCCATGCTCATCTTCAGCCTCGTCACCGCCCTCATGACCTATGGCATCCTCCGCCTCCAGGACAAACTCCCCCTCAACCCGCAAGGCCAAGCCGCCGTCTCTGAACACCTCGCCTTCAACACCGCCAACAGCTTCACCACCAACACCAACTGGCAAAGCTACGCCGGCGAATCCACCATGTCCTACTTCTCCCAGATGGTCGGCCTCGTCAGCCACAACTTCTTCTCCGCCGCCGTCGGCATCGCCATCGCCGCCGCCCTCGTCCGCGGTTTCGCCCGCGACAAATCCGCCACCGTCGGCAATTTCTGGGTCGACCTCTTCCGCCTCACCCTCTACGTCTTCCTCCCCATCTGCATCTTCTATTCCCTCTTCCTCGTCAGCCAGGGCATCATTCAGAATTTCCACTCCTACACCGTCGCCACCGTCCTTGACCAATCCACCGCCGCCTCCGCCACCCAACCCTCCATCCAGACCATCGCGCAAGGCCCCGTCGCCTCCCAGATCGCCATCAAAATGCTTGGCACCAACGGCGGCGGCTTCTTCAACGCCAACGCCGCCCACCCCTTCGAAAATCCCACCCCGCTCTCCAACTTCATCCAGATGCTCTCCATCTTCGCCATCCCCAGCGCCCTCACGTACTACCTGGGCAAAATGCTCCGCAAGCAATCCCACGGCTGGGCCGTCTTCGCCGCCATGTTCCTCCTCTTCCTCGCCGGCGCCCTCGTCTGCTGGCACGCCGAAGCCGCCGGCAACCCGCGCATGCACGCCCTCGGCATCGACCCCGCCGCCGGCAACATGGAAGGCAAGGAAGTCCGCTTCGGCATCTCGCAATCCACCCTCTTCGCCACCATCACCACCGACGCCTCCTGCGGCGCCGTGAATGCCATGCACGACTCCTTTACTCCCCTCGGCGGCCTTGTCCCTCTCTTCAACATCCAACTTGGCGAAGTCGTCTTCGGCGGCGTCGGCTCCGGCCTCTACGGCATGCTCGTCTACATCGTCATCGCCATCTTCATCGCTGGTCTCATGGTCGGCCGCACCCCCGAATACCTGGGCAAAAAAATCGAAGCCTACGACGTCAAAGTCTCCACCTTCGCCATCCTCGCCCCCGCCCTCGCCATACTCGTCTTCGCCGCCTGGGCCGGCATCACCGGCTGGGGATTCGCCGGCCTCAACAACAACGGCCCGCATGGCTTCAGCGAAATCCTCTACGCCTACACCTCCGGCGCCGGCAACAACGGCTCCGCCTTCGCCGGCCTCACCGCCAACGCCCCGCAGTACGACACCACCCTCGGCTTTGACATGCTCATCGGCCGCTTCCTCATGATTGTCCCCATCATGGCCCTCGCTGGTCATATGGCTCAGAAAAAACTCGTCCCTCAAAACGCCGGCAGTTTCCCCGTCGGCGGACCAACCTTCACTATCCTCCTCATCGGCACGGTCATCATCGTCGGTGCCCTCACCTTCCTTCCCGCCCTCGCCCTCGGCCCCATAGTGGAACACTTCCTCATGCACAACACCACCCAGGTGTTCTAAGAAGTTTTCGTTACGCATAATTAAAGGCAGCAATCATGTCCACCAAAGCCCGCCCACTCTTCGACCCCGCTATCGTCAACCCCGCCCTCGTCGAGAGCTTCAAGAAGCTCAACCCGATCCACATCTGGAAGAACCCGGTCATGTTCGTCACCGAGGTCGGCGCCCTCATCACCACGCTCGAACTCTTCAATCCCTCCCGCACCGGCAGTTTCTGGTTCGTTTTCCAGATCTCGCTGTGGCTCTGGTTCACTGTCCTCTTCGCCAACTTCGCCGAGGCCATGGCCGAAGGCCGCGGCAAGGCCCAGGCCGATTCCCTCCGCAAATCCCGCACAAAAGCCTCCGCCAACAAACTCACCCCCAACGGCAAAATCGAAACCGTCCCTGCCGAAACCCTCCGCAAAGGCGACCTCTTCGTCGTGAGCGCCAACGAATTGATCGCCGCCGACGGTGAGATCATCGAAGGCGCCGCCACCGTCAACGAATCCGCCATCACCGGCGAATCCGCGCCCGTCATCCGCGAAGCCGGCGGCGACCGCTCCGCCGTCACCGGCGGCACCACCGTCCTTTCGGATCAAATCAAAGTCCGCGTCACCGCCGACCCCGGCGAATCCTTCATGGACCGCATGATCGGCCTCATCGAAGGCGCCAAACGCCAGAAAACCCCTAACGAAATCGCCCTCTCCATCCTCCTCTCCGCCCTCACCATCATCTTCCTCATCGTCTGCATCACCCTCAAACCCTTCGCCGCCTACTTCGCCGATCCCAACATCGACGCCTCCGTCACCGTCACCGTCCTCATCTCGCTTCTCGTCTGCCTCATCCCCACCACCATCGGCGGACTCCTCTCAGCCATCGGTATCGCCGGCATCGACCGCATGGTCCAGAAAAATGTCCTCGCCATGTCCGGCCGCGCTGTCGAAGCCGCCGGAGACGTCGACGTTCTCCTCCTCGACAAAACCGGTACCATCACCCTCGGCAACCGCCAGGCCGCCGAATTCGTCGCCGCCCCCGGCGTCTCCGAGCAGGAACTCGCCGAAGCCGCGCAACTCTCCAGCCTCGCTGACGAAACTCCCGAAGGCCGCAGCGTCGTTGTTCTCGCCAAGGAAAAATACAACATCCGCGCCCGCGAGATCCACGAACTCCCCCACGCCACCTTCGTCCCCTTCACCGCCCAGACCCGCATGAGCGGCGTCGACGTCAACGGCCAATCCGTCCGCAAAGGCGCCACCGACAGCGTCCGCAAATGGGTCAACAACGCCGGCGGAACCTTCCCGAAAGAAATCGAAACCGCCGTCGAACGCATCTCTCGCGCTGGCGGCACGCCCCTCGTCGTCGCCCGCACCGGTCAGGCCCTCGGCGTCATTTACCTCAAAGACATCGTCAAAGGCGGCCTCCCCGACCGCTTCAAACGCTTCCGCGCCATGGGCATCAAAACCGTCATGATCACCGGCGACAATCCTCTCACCGCCGCCGCCATCGCCGCTGAGGCCGGCGTCGACGACTTCCTCGCCCAGGCCACCCCCGAAGACAAGCTCGCCCTCATCCGCAAGGAACAAGCCGCCGGCCATCTCGTCGCCATGACCGGCGACGGCACCAACGACGCCCCGGCCCTCGCACAGGCCGACGTCGGCGTCGCCATGAACACCGGCACCCAAGCCGCCAAGGAAGCCGGCAACATGGTCGACCTCGACTCCAACCCCACGAAACTCATCGAAGTCGTCGAGATCGGTAAACAACTCCTCATGACCCGCGGCGCCCTCACCACCTTCTCGATCGCCAACGACGTCGCCAAATACTTCGCCATCATCCCCGCCATGCTGATCGTCGCCTTCCCCGCCATCGCCCCACTTAACATCATGCGTCTTGGTTCGAATCCCGACGGCACCTTCAATCCTAACTCCGCCATCCTCTCCGCCGTCATCTTCAACGCCGTCATCATCATCGCCCTCATCCCCCTCGCCCTCCGCGGCGTCCAATTCCGCCCCCTCCCCGCCGTCGCCATCCTACGCCGCAACCTCATCATCTACGGCCTCGGCGGTCTGATCGTTCCCTTCATCGGCATCAAACTCATCGACCTCCTCGTCCACAACCTGATCCACCTAGCCTGAAATCAAAAAGCATTTGTGTTCATTCGTGTTCATTTGTGGCCATTTACATCGTCCTTCCGAACAGCAAAAGGTGCATCTATGAAAACCGCCGAACTCACCACCCCCTCAAAAATCACCACAGCCGCCCATCCCGCGCCCACGCGCGACACGCTCCTCCACCACCTCTACACTTCCGTCGCCGCCACCATCATCCTCCTCATCCTCTGCTGCGCCATCTACCCGCTCATCGTCTGGGGCGCCGCCCAACTCGCCTTCCCCATCCAATCCAACGGTTCCCTCCTCAAGAAAGACGGCGCCTATACCACCAATCCCAACGAAGCCGTCGGCTCCGCCCTCCTCGGCCAACTCTTCAGCGCTCCCCAATACTTCCACCCCCGCCCCTCTGCCGCCGGCAACGGCTACGACGCCGCAAACTCCAGCGGCTCCAACCTCGGCCCCATCAGCGACAAACTCCTCAATGGCGCCACCGCCACCCAACCCGCCGTCGCCACCGCTACTCAGCCCACCGAAACCCTTGCCTACGACGGCCTCCGCCTCCGCACCCTCCACTACGCCCAAGACAACAACATCACCTTCAAACTCTACACCCTCAACCCCAACGGCGCCCGCATCGAAGTCCCCCTCAGCAAGTTCCTCGACAAGGACGGCAACCTCAACGACCTCGCACTCGTCGACGCCTTCCCGCACGCCAACGACCCCGCCGACAAATCCCCTCTCATCGCCGCCGACTTCTCTACCCTCATCCCCGCCGACGCCGTCACCGCCTCCGCCTCCGGCCTCGACCCCCACATCTCTCCCCAAAACGCCGCCCTGCAAAAACCCCGCATCGCCAAGGCCCGTCACATGACCGAAGACGCCGTCCAAAAACTCATCGACGAAAACACCGACCACCCCACCCTCGGCCTCCTCGGCGACCCCGGCGTCAACGTGCTCACGCTCAATCTTGCTCTGGATAAGGCCGCTCCGATGACCAAATAGTCTGCCACACGATACCAACAGCTACACGCAGACGAGGATTTCCAATGCCTGTCATCCTCATCATCCTCTTGCTATTCGTCAGTGTCGCACTCCCCGCAGCGATTATCGCGCACGAATACCGTCGCACCCTTTCGTACGACGGTGCCAACGCCTGGGAGGATCCCGCATATCTCCGCGACCTCCCCAACTTCCTGTGGCAACTCAGTGCCCTGCAAATCTCATCGCCCTGGCCCGCCCATTGCACCCCTTGGTCCGAGCACTTTTTCCAACGCAAACTCCTCAAAACCGTCCAGCCGCTCCTCCACCAGAGAGCTCGGCAATTCGTGATCCAGCATCTCGCCCTCTGGCGGTGGATCGAATCCCATCATGCCGCCCTCCAATACTTACAGCGCTGCTACGCCGAGCGCCGCGCCCGCGAACGCCTCACCATGCCTGACGCCGAACCCGAACGCACCGCCCTTCTCGCGTTCCTCAACGCCCACACTGTCACAGATGCACAAGACATCCCCGACTATCGCACCCGCCTCCGCCTGCAAAAACTGACCCGCATCCAAACCATCATGCGCGAACACAACTACAACCTCTCCCCCGAGTTCCGCGCCATCGATCAACTCAACCAAGTCCCTCCCGACCACCTCACCGATTGGCTGACCCAACCCCACGAACCCCAACGCGTCTGAATGCGATATCTATCGCGCACTCAAAACCCAAGAAAAATCCGTGTCCATCCGTGTGCATCCGTGGCCATTCACGTCGTCGTCCTCAAAAACCCCACATACTCCGCCACTCCCTCCTCCAACTCCGTAAACGCCTTCCCGTACCCCGCCCCGCGCAACTTCCCCGTCTCTGCCTGCGTAAAGTACTGATACTTCCCGCGCAGCCCCGCCGGCATCTCCACAAACCGAATATCCTCCCTCACCTCCATCGCCCGAAACACCGCCTTCGCCAGATCCTTCCACGTCCGCGCCTTGCCCGTCCCGCAGTTAAACAACCCGCCCCCTTTCTTCCGCTCCGCAAAATGCAGCGTCGCATCCACCGCATCCCGCACAAAAATAAAATCCCGCATCTGCTCCCCATCCGCATACTTCGACCGATCGCTCTTGAACAACTCCAAATACCCGCGCTGCCGAATCTGCCCGAATGCCCGGTACACCATCGACCACATATCCGTCTTATGCCCCTCCCACGGCCCGTACACATTGAAGTATTTCAACCCCACGATCCGCTCAAACAACCCATGCTTCAGCGCCCACAAATCAAACATGTGCTTCGAGTACCCATACATATTCAAGGGCTCCAGCCGCGCCGTGTTCTCATCGCGATCGTCATACCCGAACCGCCCATCCCCATACGTCGCCGCACTCGATGCATACACAAAGCGGCACTCATGCTGCAGTGCCCACTCACACAACTGCCGCGTATAGCGGTAATTATTCTCGAGCAGGTAATCCGCATTCCGCTCCGTCGTCGCGCTGCACGCCCCCAGGTGCACGATCGCCTCCGCCTTCGCCGCCCGCCCCTCCCGCACCCGCGCCAAATACTCCGCCGGCGAAATCACATCCTCAAACTTCAACCCCACCAGATTCTTCCACTTCTCATCGCTCCCCAAAGAATCCACCAGCAACAGATCCTCGCGCCCGCGCCGGTTCAATTCCGCCACCAGATTCCGCCCAATAAACCCCGCCGCCCCCGTCACCACAATCATCTCAGCCACAACCAATTCCTCACATCAAAAGTCAGCAATCATCCGTGCGCATCCGTGTTCATCCGTGGCCATTCGCGCCACGCCGCTTCACTTCTTCTCATCCCCGTAAACTTCCAGAATCTTCCCAATCGTACCCGTCGTCGATTTCCCCTCCACCATCTCCGCCAACACCACCTTCCCTCCATTCGCTTCCACCACCTCCCGCCCGCTCACATAATGCGCCCAATCCTTCCCCTTCACCAAAACGTGTGGCAGTATCTTCGCAATCAATTCCTTCGGCTCGTCCTCATCGAACAACACCACATAATCAATCGCCCGTAAACTCCCCAACACCAGCGCCCGATCCTCCTCCCGATTGATCGGCCGCGACTCCCCCTTATTCCGCCGCACCGACGCATCGCTATTCAACCCCACCACCAGCGCATCCCCCTGGTTCCGCGCAAACGTCAGATAAGTCACATGCCCCCGATGCAAAATATCAAAGCACCCATTGGTAAAAACCAACTTCTTCCCCGCACGCTCCAACCGATCCCGCTCCCCCCGCATCTCAGTAGCCGTCAAAATCCTCGGCAATTCCACCATCACTCATCTCCTAAAACCCGACTACTCAAGAACAATCCGTGTCTATCCGTGTTCATCCGTGGCTAATTCACATCGTCCCCACACCCAACACTCCCAACAACCGCCCCACCTGGCTGAAATCCGGCACCACCAAATCCGCACCCGCCCGAATCAACCGCTTCCTCTTCGCCTCATTCACGCCGAACCGCCGCAACTCATCGCTCGCCACCCCCACGCAAATCCCGCCCCGCTTCCGCGTCTCCCGCATCTCCACCGGCCCATCCCCAAACATCACGAACTGCGGCCCATCCAGCCGATGCTCCCGCACAATCCGCTCCAGCACCAGTTTCTTCGCCTCCACCGTCACATCCCCCACCGCCCCGAAAATCCGCCCCTCAAACATCGCCGCATACCCCATCGCCTTCGCCTCCTCGATCACATCCGCCTCATCCGTCCCGCTCGCCAGGTACAACTTCACCCCCGCCTCCCGCAGCCGCCGCAACAGCACCGCCGCATTCTTGATCTGAAAATCCTCCGACGCCAATTCCCCATTCTCCAACTTCCGCACCCGCCCCCGCACCATCTTCAGCAGTTCCTCGTTATACAACCGCTTGTAACCATGCTCATCCAGGATCTCCTCCGTCGGCACAAACCCAAACCGCCGCACGAGACTCGCCAGCCCCTTCATCTGCACCAGCGTCTGAATCCCCGTCGTCTTATCAATGAAATCCCGCGAAGCCCGCACCACCATCTCGTACGTCCCATCCTCCACATCCTTCACCCGCGCCCCCAGAATCGCCGCCACCATCATCGGCTCCATGATCTTCTCCCACCCCTCGCGCAGCACCGACAACGTCCCATCATGATCGAACACCGCATGCCCGATCTTCATCCCCCGCGGCAACTCCCGCACCACCTCAATCTCCGTCCCCTCCACAAACCGCGCCCGCCGCACACTCTCCGCCAACTCCGGCAAATACACATAATCCGGCTCGCCGCCCACCGCGCGCAACTCCGCAGGCGAAGCCGTCCCCGTCGTCTGCAACTTCCGCACTGTGACCGATGCCGCCACATTCGCAAACTTCCCCGCCGTCGCCACATCCACCCCGCCCGCCAGCGCCGCCGCCAGCGCTCCCACCGCCGTATCCCCCGCCCCCACCGGATCAATCGGATCCAGAATCTGTATCCCCGGAATCACCTCCACCGCATCCCCATCCGCCACCAAAAGCCCATGCTCCCCCCGCGTCAAAAACACCGGCTGCCGATTTCGCCGCCACAACCCCAGCGCCAACTCCCGCGCCCGTTCCAGCGGCACCCGTTCCTCCAACGCCACCGGCATCCCCAACACCCGCGCCGCCTCATGCGCATTCAACTTCAACATCGCCCCCGCATACAACTCCGCCCGATGCCGCGAATCCACAATAAACCGCGCCCGCGGACTCTCTGCCACAACCTTATTGATCCGCGCAATCACCCCCGGCGAACTCACCCCCTGCGGAATCTGCTGATTCAACACCACCACATCCGTCTCCGCCGCCGCCCGCGTCAGCGCCGCAATCAACCACTCCTCCGACCCCTTCTGCAAAACATTGAACGCCCCAAAATCAATCCGATGATCCTCCCGCCCCTCCTGCCCGCTCCGCTCCGCCCAGCACGGCTTCGCATATATCATCGTCTGCCAATCCCCCTGCGCCCGATACAACCCCGCCGCATCCACCCCCAACTTCTCCAGCTGCCGCACCATCTCCGCCCCAAACAAATCCTGCCCCGCCATCCCCACCACCGCCACATTCCCTATGCCCAGGCTCACCAGGTTGGCCACCACATTCCCCGCACCGCCCAAGCTATACCGCTGCCCCCGCACCCGCCGCACCGCCAGCCCCGTCTCCACCGACTTCTCTTCATCCTCCCCGTCCAACAGCCAATAAGCATCGAGGCAAAAATCCCCAAACACCGTAATCCGCCGCCCCGCAATCCGCCCCAAAACCTCCTCGATCCAACCCATGGCAACTTCCAATCCCGTAATGACAACTTGTAAATTTGCTTCCATCCTCCTTCGCATCCTACATAAAAACTCAAGCATATATCCACAATATCCCTTGCTCGGCAAGAAAAAAGCTGTAATATCAACTAAGCAGCATCGCACCCCGCTCTCTCTATTCTTCATTCTCTATTTGGTATACCTATGCCCAAGCACCGCGAAATCTCCGAAACCCTCCAACGCGAAATCGCCCAGCACAAATTCGACCCCGCCGACCGCCTCCCCAGCGAAAACGAACTCGTCCGCCGCTTCAAAGTCTCCCGCCCCACCGTCGCCCGCGCCCTCCGCGACCTCCAATCCCTCAACCTCATCGAACGCCGCGCCGGCTCCGGCACCTACCTCCGCCAATCCGCCCCCACAATCCAAAAACCCCTCGGCCTCATCGCCGCCGGCCTCGGCAACACCGAAATCATCGACCCCATCTGCGCCGAAATCGCTCGCCTAGCCGAATCACAAAACTTCACCCTCCTCCAGGGCGGCTCCTACGCTCAAGACTTCTCCGCCCAACACGCCGAAGCCCTTTGCCGCCAATACATCACCCAAAAAGTCGCCGGCGTTTTCTTCGCCCCGCTCGAACTTCCCCCCGCCACCGGCCTCGACCCCGCAGCCCTCAATACCCGCATTGCCCACGCCCTCGCCGCCGTCCAAATCCCCGTCATTCTCCTCGACCGCGACCTCGCCCCCTTCCCTGCCCGCAGCCACTTCGACCTCATCAGCATCGACAACTTCGCCGCCGCCCTTACCCTCGCCGACCACCTCCTCGCCCAGGGCGCCCGCCGCCTTGCCTTCCTCGCCAAGCCCAACTACCCCGCCACCACCGACCTCCGCATCGCCGGCGCCCGCGAAGCCCTCGCACGCCGCCCCGATCTCCACCCCGCCGCTCTCCGCATCCGCATCGGCAACCCCACCGACCTCTCGTTCGTCCAAAAACTCCTCAAAGAAAAACCGGATGCCATCCTCTGCTCCAACGACCTCACCGCCGCCCAACTCGCCCAGACCCTCACCCAACTCCGCATCCGCATCCCCCACGACCTCCGCCTCGCCGCCTTTGACGACATTAAATACGCCACCCTCCTCAATCCCCCGCTCACCACCATGCGTCAACCCTGCCGCGAACTCGCCCAGGCCGCCATGCACGCCCTGCAATCCCGCCTCACCAACCCCACCCTCCCCCCACGCCAAATCCTCCTCACCGCCGAACTAATCATCCGCCAATCCAGCACGGCGACGGAATAGCCCGAAGATCACCAATGTTTAGCCCCGGCTCTCGGGCCGGGGCTAAACGATTTACTATTGCGCGACATTTCGGATGCGTTACGGGGCCAGGTAGAGGAATTCTTCGTGGATGATTTTGCCGTTGGCGACGGTGTAGACGGCCACTTCGGTCATCTGGTTGCGTTTGTTGGTGGGCTTGAAGGTCACGTCAATGCTGAAGGTGACGGCGAATTTGTCGACGGCAACAAAGGGGCCGGTAACGGTGCAGGAATGGATGGTGTGGTTTTCTTCCCACCATTGGGATTTCTTGCGGATGTTGGCGAGGCCGCGGGTCTCGCGGGGCATGTTGGGCATGTCCATGGCTTCGAGGCTAACGATATTTTCGGCGTAGGTGGCTTCCATGGCGTCGTTGAATTTGCCTTGCTTGCAGAGGGCGACGAGTTTGTTGGCGACTTCGGCGGTGGTCATGATTGGCTCCTTTGTTTGAATCCACTTTTTGAATTTCGCGATACGTTTTTTACCACAGAGTCACAGAGAGGTGGAGTGAGGCACAGAGGTGGCGACGTAAATTAACCGCAAATTAACACGAATGAACACAATTATTTTTCTTACGGGCCGAGGCGCTTGCGGCCGAGGGTGCGGCGGGCGTCGGCGACCTGGCCGCGGTGGGTGAGGGTGTTGGCGACCAAGATAAAGAGGCATTTGCCGACGGTGCCGATGGCGTATGCGTTTTCCGGGGGGCATTTCGTGGGGCGGTCGAGATCGGCTTCGGTTATGTTTTCAAGGAGTTGGAGCGTGGCGGCGCGACGGGTGATGAAGGCGCTGCGGGCTTCTTCCAGCGTGGGGTAGTCGGCGGCGCTAGACGTGGGCTCGGTGCCGCCGGCGAAGATATTTTTCCATTTTTCGAGGGGGTTGAGCTGCTCGGTGATGAGCTGCTGGATTTGGCCTTCGACGTAGGCCATGTGGCCCATGACCCAGAGAGGATGGTTGCCGCCGTTCTTTGTGGGGGCGGTGAGGGGCGCGTCTTTCATGTCGTCGATGAGTTTCAGGGTGATGGTGGCGCTGAGGTCGAGTTCGTCGCGAAGAAGTTGGATGGCATTCATGATTTGGGCTCCGTTTTGCGAGAGGTTTTTGTTTACCACAGAGAACACAGAGGGCACAGAGACGGCGTTTTGGGGAACCACAGATGCACACGGATTAACACGGATGTTTTTTGCTTTTTCTCTGTGAGTTCTTTGTGTCCTCTGTGGGGGCCAGTTCTTGTTTCGTTTGAGAAACGTGTTTTATTTTTTGGTTTTCTGGGCGACGTCGCGGATGGCTTCGATGGTCATCTGCCAGCCTTTGTTGACGCCTTCGAGGTGTTCGTTGGTGATGAGGCCGATGGCTTGGTGGATGAGGGAGAGAAGTGTGCCGCCGTTTTCTTCCTTGAGGCGGTACTGGAGGTGGGAGGCGACGGGGTAGGACATCATCATGGGGCCGACAATTTCGAGGAGGGTGGGCGGCTTGATGACCTGGACGTGGCCCCAGAAGTGGCCGGTGTTGTTGCCGAGGTCGCGGTACCAGCGACCGCCGGGCCAGGGTTCCATTTTGAGGCTCATGTTGGCGAGGGGACCCTGGGCGGTGAGGATCGTCTGGAAGACGATGTCGATCGGGGCGGCAATCTGGATTTCCTTGCGGATGTTGAGTTGCTGAATGGTTTTTTCGGTATCGAGCATGGTCATGGCTTCTCCAGGTTTGAGTTTCCGTTTTGGGGGCCCGGCGATTGAGGCGCTGCCGGGGTGGGCGCTTTGGGATGGCCGTTGTTGTGGTGAGACGATTTTGCCGCGTTTTGGGCGGCCTTTTCAGCGGCATGTTTGATGGCGTCAAGGTGTTCATCCCAGAACTGTTCGAAGGACTGGACCCAGGCGTGGACGGCGCGGAGGGGCTCGGCGTTGAGGGAGTAGAGGCGCTGGCGGCCGCGCTGATGGACGCGGACAAGGCCGACGGCGCGGAGGACGGAGAGGTGCTTGGAGACGGTGGGCTGGGGTAGGCGAGAACGGGTGACAAGGTCGTTGACGGCGACAGGCTTTCCATCGCGGGCAAGGACATCTATGAGCTGGCGACGGCGCGGTTCGGCGACGGCGTTGAAGGCATCGGAGGTTGTCGTGGCTCTTGGCATGCCCGAATTGTATTCCCGTATGGGAATATGTCAAGCGCAATGTTTCGCAGATTTTTCTTGCGGTGCAGAGGGGTCAGGCTAGTATATGTAGGAATCCTATGTATCGTTACTCTATGCTTGTGAGCGAACGTGGATACGGAACTGGTCAAAGGAACATTATCCCTCTTGATTCTCTCGCTGCTGAGTCGGCGCGCGATGTACGGGTATGAGATTGCCGCGACAGTGCACAGAGAAACGGAGGGCGTTTTTGTGTGGCGGGAAGGGTCGCTGTATCCGAGCCTGCACAAGCTGGAGGAGGAGGATTTGATCGAAGGGGAATGGGAAGAGAAGGAAACGGGACGAAAACGCCGGTACTACCACATCACCAAAACGGGGCGTGCGGTGCTCAAGGAGAAGGTCAAATCCTGGAGCGAGCTTTGCGGCGCGGTAAATCGCGTCCTGGAGGTATCAGATGGACAAACTTGAGGAGTATGTCGAGCGGATCTGCCTGCGGATGGGGGGACCGCGGGCACTGCGGGCGCACGTTCGACAGGAATTGCGCGAGCACCTCACCGACGCGGTGGATGAACACCGGCGTGCCGGAATGAGCGAAGAGCAGGCACTGGAGCGGGCGTTATTGGATTTCGGCGGGCCGGAGGAAGTGCGGAAGGAATTGGAAGCGGCGCACGGGCAGCGAATGACGGCGGTGATCGTGGAAAAGGCGATGCAATGGAAGGAGAAGACGATGAAGGAAAGATGGTTGTGGTCGACGTGGGCGCATCTGGCGATGGCAGCAGTCATTGCCGTGGAAGTGCTCTTCCTCTATGCCGCGACGATTTTCATCTATCCCAAGTATCAGGAACTCGCCCAGGATGGTTGGGTCAATTGGGGCGAACCGAAGGAGTTCAATGCCTGGGCCACGAACGTTTTGGGACGGACGGACTACTTGTGCAGCAATCCCTGGTGGATCCTGGGCGTACTCGGCGCATTGTGGATATTTTTCGAATGGCGGGAGCGCGGCGAGAACAAAATGCTGATTCGCCTGGCGGCCATGGGCACCGTAAGCATCGGACTGCTGATCGCGGTGTGCATGGTGGCGACAGCATTGATAGTGTCGCTCATCATCGCGATTCATCCGGTGTATCACGCGGGACTCGCGAAGCGGATTGCGCACGAACAGTTCCTAATCGTGGAAACATCGAGCCAGGCGCTGGACAGGGCTGCAGCCGATGGCAATTGGGAAGAGGCGGGAGCACAGACCCAGCATGCGCGACGCGCTTTGGAACTCGCGTGGTCAACAGGTGCGCTTATACCGATTTCGCCATATGATCTGAGCCGCCCATTACAGGCGCAATTGCGGAGCGCGCGGGATGCGCTGAACGATGCGCAAATTGCCGTGAGCAATCACGATGCTGCGCGACTGAGTGCGAACCTGCGGAGATTCCACGAAGCGTATGACAAGCTGCGAGCCGGCCCGACGACGCAGGAAAACTAACACTTGCCCGGCGTGAGTTCGGGGAGGACGTTGAAGGCATCGAAGGTTGTGGCGGCTCTTGGCATGCGGGAATTGTACGCCTGTATGGAAATATGACAGGGGAAATTGGGCGAAAAAGAAAAGACCCGTGTCGGAGTGACACGGGCCTTTGATACACGCAGAAGCGCGAACTTCGAAAATACCGGCGATCAAACGGCGCGGGTGATTTCGGAGGAGTTCGCAACGAGTTGGGAGAAACTGATCGTCGCGTAGCCGAGGGAGTTTTCGAGGGAGTCGCCGGAAACGCCCCAGGGATTGCGGACGAGGTAGTGCGTGCCGGAAGCGTCGGAGTAGCAGGAGATGATGGTGTACTCGTGGTTGCCGACGAGATTGGGAGCATTGGTGGGCGTGCCGAAGACGACGGTTTTTCCGGCGGCGAGACTCGCGGAGACCATCGAGAAGAGCGAAGCATCGGTGTAGGACTTGGGGGCGGTGGTAGAGGAACTTACGTTGAAGTAGCCAAGGCCTTCGGAACCGTAACCGCCGCTGATGGAGTTGTAGGTGTTCTTGGCGGAGCGGAAATAACAGAGCGCCTTTTCGAGCACCGGTGCCCAGATGGCGCCGTTGACGCTGGGTTGGGCGTAGCGGTAGCCGTTGAAGGGGCCGGTGGAGAATTGGTTGGAGACGCGGACGTAGGTGGGAGCGTTGTTGCGGAAAAATTCGACGGCATAGGTGCCGTCACCGAGATCAACGGCCGATTCCTCAAGGCGCGCGGGCGAGGAATTGGCGAGCCCGGCGATGGAAGCAATGAACCAGCAATCGCCGACGGAGCCCTGGTTGGCGTCGTTGACGTCGGGACCACCGCCCCATAGCGAGCGGTTGTTCACGGTGAAGACGGACCTGGAATCCTTGGGGTTGGCGAGCGCGACGTTGAGCGCCTTGGAAACGCCGCCGGCGAAGGAGGCGACGCGGTGGATGCCGGCAGCGGCGCCGGATTCGGTGTCGGTGGAGTCCATCCAGACGGAGACGTTGGTGCCGGAGGTGGTGATGGAGGATGCCGTGCCGTCGATGGCATCGACGGTGGTACGGAGAGTAACGGAGGATTGGACGGTGACGGAGTCAGAACCGCCGCGGGTGTAGATGAAGATACCGGCGGAGGGAAGCGCGGCGTTGTAGGTCTGGCCGTCGGCGGTGATGGTGATGGCGGAAGCGGATTGGGCGACATCGACGGAGTTGTTGCCGGTGGTGCCGGTGATGACGAGTTCGCTGCCGAAGCGGGTGGTGATGGAGACGGAGAAGAGAGTGCGTGACTCGAGGGACTCAAGGCAGCAGGCGGCGGCGTTGCGGGAGCGGGGTGCTCGTTGACGAAGGTTGCGCATGAAATAGTTCCTTCTTAAATGGATGGATTTTGACGATTGATCGGCCCCACGAAAACGGGCGGGATGGAAGTGAGTATAAACCGAAAGTGCTGTGGGACAAAAAAGAATTGGCTAAAGAAAAGCCCCGGCTGATGAGCCGGGGCTAAACGTCACTGTTTTATGAGACTGGCGTGAGCCAATGCTGTTTTACTTTTTCTTTTTGTCGGCGATCGCGGCCTGCGCGGCGGCGAGGCGGGCGATCGGCACGCGGTAGGGCGAGCAGCTGACGTAGTTCATGCCGACCTTGTGGCAGAACTTGACGGAGTTGGATTCGCCGCCGTGTTCGCCGCAGATGCCGATCTTGATGTCCTTGCGGGTTTTACGGCCCTTTTCGATGCCCATTTTGACGAGGGCGCCGACGCCGTCCTGGTCGAGCTGCTGGAAGGGGTCGGCCTTGAAGATGGCCTTGCCGCCGTCCTTTTCGCTGGCGACGTAGACGGGCAGGAAGCGGCCGGCATCATCGCGCGAGAGGCCCATGGTCATCTGCGTGAGGTCGTTGGTGCCGAAGGAGAAGAATTCGGCGACGTCGGCGAGCTGGTCGGCGAGGAGCGCCGCACGCGGCACTTCGATCATGGTGCCGACCATGTACTTGACCTTGCTCTTGGCGGCCTTGATGAGCTTGTCGGCGACGCCGCGGGTCTGGTCGATGAGGAGGCCGAGTTCGCGCTTGTCCATCGAGAGCGGGATCATGATTTCGGGGAAGACCTTGATGCCCTTTTTGGCGACGGCGATAGCGGCTTCGATGATGGCGGTCACCTGCATGTCGAGAATTTCGGGATAGGTGATGCAGAGACGGCAGCCACGGTGGCCGAGCATGGGGTTGGATTCGTGGAGCTGTTCGCAGCGGTGCTTGATGTTCTCGGCGCTCATGCCGGTGATGTTGGAGAGCTTGTTGACGCCGGCATCATCCTTCGGGGTGAATTCATGCAGGGGGGGATCGACGAGGCGGATGGTGACGGGCTTGCCATTCATGGCGGTGAAGATGCCGATGAAGTCTTCGCGCTGGAAGGGGAGGAGCTTGGAGAGAGCAGCCTTGCGCGCGTCGAGGGTTTCAGCGACGATCATTTCCTGAATAGCGAGGCGGCGTTCTTCGGTGTCAAAGAACATGTGCTCGGTGCGGCAGAGGCCGATGCCTTCGGCGCCCATCTTGACGGCGTTGGCAGCATCGTACGGGGTGTCGGCGTTGGTGCGGACCTTGAGCGTGCGCACTTCATCGCACCACTTCATGATGGTGAGGTAAGCGGGCGGCTGCTCGGGCTTGATGAGGGGCATTTCGCCGACGAAGACTTCGCCGGTGGAGCCATCGAGGGTGAGGTACTCGCCGGCCTTGACGGTTTTCCCGCCGACTTCCATCGATTGGGTTTCGTAGTTGATGCGAAGGGCTTCGCAGCCAACAATGCAGCACTTGCCCCAGCCGCGAGCGACGACAGCGGCGTGGGAAGTTTTGCCGCCGGTGGCGGTGAGGATGCCCTGCGCGGCGTGCATGCCGCCGACGTCTTCAGGCGAAGTTTCCTTGCGGACGAGGATGACCTTGTCGCCCTTGGCGGCGGCGGCTTCAGCGGTTTCCGCGGAGAAGCAGACCTTGCCGGAGGCGGAGCCGGGGACGGCATCAATGCCCGTGGCGATCTTGGACTGGTTGAGGACCTTGCGGTCGAGCTTGGGGTCGATGATCGGATAGAAGAGACGTTCGATGTCTTCCGGCGTGATGCGGCCGATCGCCTGTTCCTTGGTGATAAGGCCTTCCTTCACCATATCGATAGCAATCTTAAAGGTGGCGACGGGAGAACGCTTGCCGGTGCGGCACTGCAACATGTAGAGCTTTTCGTCTTCGACGGTGAACTCGAGGTCTTGCATTTCCTTGTAGTGCTTTTCGAGCTGCTTGCGGACGTTGAGAAGTTCCTTGTAGGCCTTCGGCAACGTGTCGCCGAGGGTGGAAAGTTTCAGCGGAGTGCGGATGCCGGCGACGACGTCTTCGCCCTGGGCGTTGATGAGGTAGTCGCCGTAGAAGACGTTTTCGCCGGTGTTCGGGTCGCGAGTGAAGCAGACGCCGGTGCCGGAGCGATCGCCCTTGTTGCCGTAGACCATGGTCTGAACGTTGACGCCGGTGCCCTTGAGCTCGGTGATTTTTTCAACGCGGCGGTAGGTGACGGCCTTGTCAGCTTCCCACGAGCCGAAGACGGCGATGACGGCGCCGTAAAGTTGTTCGATGGGGTTCTGCGGGAATTCGGAGCCCTTGTTGAGCTTGTAGAATTCCTTGAACTGGCCGCAGAGTTTCTTGAGGCTCTCGGCGGGGATTTCAGGGTCGGTGGCGACGCCGATTTCGTGCTTGAGATGATGGAGCATCTCTTCCATCGGCTCTTTGGAGAGGCCCATGGCGGTGGTGGAGTACATCTGGATGAAGCGGCGGTAGGAGTCGTAAGCGAAGCGCGGGTTGCCGGTCTTGGCGGCAAGGCCTTCGACGGACTTGTCATTGAGGCCGAGGTTGAGAATGGTTTCCATCATGCCGGGCATGGAGCGGGCGGCGCCGGAGCGGACGGAGACGAGGAGGGGGTCATTGGCATCGCCAAGCTTTTTGCCCATGGCGGCTTCGACCTTGGCGAGGTTTTCAAGGATTTCTTTCTTGGTGTGTTCGCTGAGTTTTTTGCCGTTGAGGTAGTACTCTTCACAACAGGGGATGGAGATGGTGAAGCCCGGGGGGACGGGGAGTTTGGCGGCGGTCATTTCAGCGAGGCCGAGGCCCTTGCCGCCGAGAATCATTTTGGCTTCCGATTCGGTTTTGGCGACCGAGACGCCTTCAGCCTTGCCGTTGCCGAAGAAAAAGACGCGCTTCACTTTGGAAGCGGCTTTGGGAGAAGACTTCTTAACGATCTTTTTGGCCACGAGAACATCCTCCGTAGTAAATGGCGACTGCGCAGCCGTGTTTCGTGGACTGACAGATCGCGTGGAAACTGTGGAATCCAGCAAATTAGAATCGGAAAGTATAGGGAAAGAGGCAGGGGTGTCAATGCGGATGGGAAGGTTGGGCGAGGTGATTTTGGGAGTAATTTGGGGGCGGGTGGGAGGTTGTTAAGTTCTTATTTGGCAGGGAGAAAGAAGATATGCGGAGGGACGATATGGAAGCATTATAAGATATTTTCATCTTTTATTACCCAATTTGGATGATTGCGCGGTGAAACGGTGAGGGCGCAGCGGGATGTTCGAAGAAATCCGTTTTGTTTACGGGTTGGAACGCATGATGGCGGCGCGGTGAGCGACGGTCGGTATCATGTGGCGACTTCGGAGTTGAAAAGATTCATTGACGGAGCGCGATGATGCGATGGACGCAGCAGTGGCAACGCGGGGTGGTGGTATGTGGGGCGGGAATTTTGTGCGGGCTTGTTGGTGTGATCGCAGGAGCGCGCGGAGAAACGCGCGCGGCGGAGAATGGCGCGGCGAAGGTGAGCGCTGCGACGACGGACGCTGCGAGCGCGACGGCGCCGGTGACGACGCGGTCTTCGCTGGTGGTGAAAAGTTTGCCGCGGGTGGAGACCGGGGCGATTGCGGTGACGGTGAAGTTGCTGGATCGGTCGCGGGGATTGGTGCCGAAGAATTATGATGGCGAAGGGGGACGGTGCGTGTGGGATTACCTGGGCGACTTCAAGTATGAGACCGCTCCACCAGTGGCGAAACGGAGCGGCGATGATTTTGTGGCGATGGTGAAATGCGATCGCGCGAATTCGCACGTAACAATGAGCGTGACGTTGTGGCTGCCGGCGAAGGCATCAGCATGGCTGACAGATCACGAAGAAACGCATCGGGCAATTGCGGAGCGCGTATACAGCGAAGGCGTGACGGCCATAGCGGAGGCGTTGAAACAGGTCGCAGGCAAGACGTACGAGACGCATGGAAAATCAGAGGCGGAGGCGACTGCGCTGGCGAGCAAGGGGGCGATGGAAGAGTTCAATGCGCTGTTCGACAAGCTGTTCGTGGCGCGGGCGAAGCAGCTGAATGATCGCTTCGACAGCGTGACGCATCATGGGTTGAACCGGTCGAAATCGAATGCGGAGGTGGTGGAGATGTTGTTCAAGGAGGAAAAGGAGGGGGCGACGACACGAGAGGAGGATCATTAAATGCTGTCTATTTCTTGCCAGTTGGATCAGCTAATGCTTTCATCCACGTACATGCTCAAGATGAAATCGGTAAACGAATGAGCGATCAACGACATATTCCGCGGCACCTGCACTCCAAAGCAGTCCCGCATTTCAGGCGAATCCGGATCACTTTCATTCTCATGGTCCCAAAAATATACGCGTCCCCCCATCGATTGCGATGTTGAAATGAAGACCTGATCTCCGTCAAAAATATCTCCGATTGGCAGAAAGTACACGGGAACTCGACGCGGTTTAACGTATTTGTCAATTGCGCCCTTGAATGAAACGTGCTTATCATCACCACCTCCGTAAAAAATGCTGAGGTGATCAACTAACTGGTTAGGTTTGTATATCGGTGCCTCAACCATCCGAAAAGCAATCCATTGGCTAAATCTTGAGCCGCCGCAACTCAGAGCGAATTCTCGAAAATCTTCTGGAAATCGTCTGCCATATAGAGTTTCGATCGTGGTAAATTCCTCTTCCGTGGGCGCTTTCGCGCGGCCAGCAGGGCCCGGGGAAACGCCACCAAGCTCCGCCAATTTTTGTTCAAATATAGCGTTCACTTACAATGCCTCCCTAGTTACCGTTGCGAAGATCGGCTGCCCCACCAGTATGCGGTAAATTATCATGAAGACCTGCCGGAATAAGTTGCACTTTCGTTCCACCTGCATGATGCGCACGAAGTTGCTGGTCCGTTAACCAGTTGGTCACGCCCTGTTGGGTCATATTGAGTTGCTGCGCGAGTGACTTCAGAATCAGCGTCTTGTCTGCGCTGTGGTATCCCATTAATCCCTCTACATCAAAAGTTCTCTCCGACCAAAGATCCAGGTTCGGCCGATAATCGACAAACGGAATTCCTGCCCCTTCTGTTATCTCCAATATATCCGGGTGCGAGGAAAACCATAGCGAATTGCCCCGCTCACCCGACCATACGCCGCCACCATTGGCGGCGGTGGGGGGTCCCGAGCGCGGCAATCGTGGTCCCGCAAAAAGTTCCAATGGTGCAGACCGCGGTGTAGTCGCCGCCGACCATTCCATATCGAATGTCACATCATAAATCGTCGGCGCCTCATACATATATCCCGAACTGGCAGTTGGAGGACCGACAAAACCAGTCGCGCCAGATTTTGCTGCCGCGTACCCGTACGACGCGTCCTTCAGGATTTGGCCTGAAACTGGTCCCATAGCCTCGAAGTAACCGGGGTTGTAGGGGGATCCAACCTGTGAGCCGCTCTTTGCATGGATTTCTTCCTGGGTCATCAAAGTCGTGTTATGCGGGTCGTGACCCAAAGTGATGAGCCATGATACCTGTCCGAGCAGACTTTTGCCGTAGAGGGAATTGCCGTCGTCATCGTAGTCACGAAGATCAAAAAACTGTGTGAAGGCTCGCCATCCTGGGCTTTCGATCTTTGTTGGTGTTGGTGCAGGCGGATGGGCTGTGTTTTTCGCAAGTTCCATCGCCCATGACGGATTAAGTGCATGGGAATCTAAGAGTACGAGGTCGGCATTTTTCGCCGTGACATTGAGTGTTTGAGCAGACGCGATTCTTCCGCCGGGTTGGATGAAATCAATTCCGGCACCGTTTACGGGGTAGCTATCGAGTCCGAGCGGATCGACGCTGTTGACCGGGTCGTTTTTGAAGGCATGATAAGTCTCAAACCGGCCACGGGCCCATGAGCACTCGTCGTTACCATCGCAGGTGAGGGAATTTTGCTCATTTCGGTCCAATGTTGTCGGCGTGCTCATATTTGCACCTTTTGAGAAGTGGATTGTTTGGCAGCCAGATTGGCTTCGTGAGACCGTTTGGTTACCTGAAACATGCTCGTGCGGAGATGGGTGTCGCCGGGCGTCAGGTGCAGGGCTTCCTCAAGGGCATAGCGGGCTTCCATCAGGTCGCCGCGATGTAGGAAATTGTCGCCGCTGCTCGTTAGTAGGGTGGAAATTTGTTCAGGACGGTAGAACGGGCCGGAATAGACGCCGCCGCGTTTGATCGTGACGATGTCGGCGATGCGGCACCAATAGGCCGGATTCCGCGGATGAAGGCGGTAGGCCCGGGCGAGGCGTGCTATCGCCTCGGGCCGTTTTTCCAGTCGAATTAACTCTTCGGCTTCTTCGGCTATTTTTATCGCGGCCAGCACTGATTTGCTTGGCGGCAGCCGGTGATATTGCCGCGCTTCGGCGGAGGCGAGCATTTGGGGGTATTCCGGATTGTCGGGAGCGATTCGGCAGGCGGTCTGGAAGGCTTCGCGGGCCTGGTCAAGGCGCTCATGGAACGCGTGGAAAATGCCGCGGGCGGCGAACAGCGCCGCCTGAGTGGCCACCGGCGCGATGGCAATGATGAAGTTGTCCGGATGCTGATAATTAAAGTGCGGGCTGGGCGGCAGGACGTCACGGCGCACGTATTCCGGCAGTTTCTGATTGAGTGCAAAACGGATATTGGCGCCCGCGCCTTCGTTCTCCGGCATAAGTTGCCAGACTCTGGTCCAACACGCGAGGGCTTCATCGAAGCGGCCATTCTTAAACAGACAGGCAGCGCGGATGTCGCAGAACAGCGAAAGCTCTTCAACAGACGTGCGGCCACGCAGGAGATAGTCATTATAACGTTCGTAGTCGGTCCAGCGCCGTACATCATCGATGTAGTGGCTGTCGGGGTGGTTGTTGATGTAGTCGGTCCCAGTACCCTCCATGTTGAAGGATTCACGATCATCCTCCCACCGGTTGAAAACGTGGCCGGTGTTGGTGGCGACCTTGACGGGATAGCCTAGGCGGCGTGCGACGGCCGCATAGAGCACCGGCATCGAAGAGCACGTGCCCACCCGCTCGGACCCCAGCAAGCCGTGAATGAAGATGCATCGGGAATCGGCGAACTGATCAAAGGTTGCGCGGACTTCGGGGTGTGCGATCTGCGGCCCCATCCGCTCCACCATGTTTTTTGCGGTCCGTCGCGGTGGATAATGCCAAAGCGATCCTTAAGGGTGCGGATGACCAGCCACAGCCGGAGTTGTGCCTCGGTCATGCGCTGAGGGCGGGCGAGCAGCCGGGGGAGTTGGAATTCAGTTACCTGCCTGACGACGGCGGTCCATTCGTCCAACGTAGCGAGGGCTTGTGGGATGTGAAGGTGTTCAGAGCCGGGTAGGCCTGTCGCACAGAGCAGGTTCATCTCGGCGATATCGCGACCGACCAATTGCTCGGGCTTGCTGGCCAGCAAATGTTCAAAGGTGGTATGTGGCTGAATTTGCTGTTTCATCATGGTGCCTTGCTTTAGTTCAGCATTCACGCGAAATATAAATAGTGAAGATTCCAGCGTCAATTAAAATATTTAATGAGCATCAGGCGGGAGGACCATTGAGGGCGCATTGTTGGGAAGCGTGCCGCGGATTTCCATCCACAGCGCTGTGGGAAACGAAAACGGGGCCTTCGCTTTGAGCGAAGGCCCCGCTTGGATTTTTGCGGCACGCTGAAGCGTGTACTCCGAGCAGCGCAGCGAACTTAGTCGATCTTGATTTCCTTGCCGGCTTCGGCGGAGCGGTAGACGCCGTCGAGGATTTTCTGGACGGCCATGCCGGCTTCGCCCGGGGCGATCAGCGTGGTGCCCTTGGTGCAACCGTCGACCCAGTTGCGGAGCTTCGAGAAGAACATGGTGCCGAAGTCGCCGGGGCCGGTGAAGGCGGTGGAGGCGTTCCACATGCTGCCGGCGCGGTCAGTGAAGATCGAGCAGGGATCCCACGAGCAGCCGCCCTTGTCGCCCATGGCGGTGAAATTCCAGACGTCTTTTTCGATGTGGGCGGCGAAGGAGGCTTCGATCTGGAGGATCGCGCCATTGTCGAAGCGGACCTGGCCGATGGCGAGGTCTTCGACGGTGTAGGTCTTATAGTCCCAGCCCGGCCACTGCGAAGCGACGTCAGACTTCTTGTTGCCGAGGTAGGTGAAGGTGCTGCCGCTGGCCGCGATCGGCTTGGGCGAGCCCATGAAGTAGTGGGCCATTTCGATGACGTGGACGCCGATGTCGATCATCGGTCCGCCGCCCTGGAGGTGCTTCTGGCCGAAGACGCCCCAGTTCGGGATGCCGCGGCGACGGAGGGCCTGGCACTTGACGAACATGATGTTGCCGAACTGGCCTTCTTCACGGGCGCGGACGAGCGCGGCGGTGTTGGGGTGATAGCGATACTGGAAGCCGACGACGAGTTTCTTCTTGGCCTTCTTGGCGGCGTCGATCATCTTCTGACATTCTTTGGGGGTCATGGCCATGGGCTTTTCGGTGAGGACGTGGCAGCCGGCTTCTGAGGCGGCGATGGCGGCGGGAGCGTGGACGCCGTTGGGGGTGCAGACGCTGACGCCGTCAATCTGGCCCTTCATGGCCTTGAACATGTCATCCCACTTCAGGAAGACATTTTTGGATTGGGTTTGTTCGGTGAACCAGGTGAGGCGGTCAGGCTTGATATCGCAACCGGCGATAATTTCGACGTCGGGCATTTTCTGCAGGGCTTTGATGTGCGTGCCGGAGATGCCGCCGCAGCCGATGAAGGCGACGCGGAATTTTTTGCCAGCGTAGGAAGACTTGGAGTCAGACGCGAACGATTCGGTTGAAACGCCAGTATCGGCCATGGTTTGGAGTCCTTGAAAAAGAAGTAGCGGGTGCAAACGAGCGGGATATTGTGGGGATTTGCGGGGGGTTCGTCAATGCCGACGGGAGATTTGGGCGAATTCAGAATTCGGAGTGATGAGTTCAGAATGGCTCGGAGGGACGATGTAAATTAGCCACGAATGAACACGAATGAACACAAATAGGCGGAGCTTTTGGAATCGTGCTACGGTGCACGAAGTGCGGGTTGGGGGTGATCGTGACGCGGTTCCTTTTGGATTGTTCATTGCAGGGAGATGCTGTGCGCGGGATTTGGCTGCTGGGACTGGTGTGCTTCTTGTTGGGTGGGTGTGCGACGGGGATTCCGCGGGATTATCGGCCGGTGGAGGGGGATTTGGTGTTTCAGTCGCTGCCGCACGAGGATCTGGTGGACATGATTGAGGGGAGCACGGGGTCGCCGTACTCGCATTGCGGGATTGTAGTGCGGAAGGGAGAGGGTTGGGCGGTGCTGGAGGCAGTCGGGCCGGTGCAGGAGACGCGTTTGGGGGAGTGGATCGCGCGCGGGCGGGCGGAGGCGTTTGCGGTGCACCGGTTGAAGGGAGAAAACGCGGCGGCGATTGGGCCAATGGTGGCGGCAGCGCGGAAATATCTGGGGCGGCCATACGACATCCACTATGAGATGGATGATGAGAAGATCTATTGTTCGGAGCTACTCTATAAAGGTTATATGGGGGCGACGGGGCAGCCGCTGGGGAAGGTGATGAAGTTGCGGGAACTGAATTGGAAGCCGTACGAAGGGACGATTAAGGAGATTGAGGGTGGGACGGTGCCGTTGGAGCGGGAGATCATTACGCCGCGGGCGGTGAGTGAGGCGGCGGAGGTTGAGAAGGTGTACTCGCGGGGGTACTGAAGGGCGTTCAGAATTCAAGGTAGCGGCTTCTGGCTCGCATTCATAGGTACGCTTCGGATTTCAGAAAGATTGGCCGTGCAATTACGCGGAGGGGAAGTTATGTAATATGGCCACGAACGTGACTGCAACACGGCATATGCGTGGCGCCGAACATGCTGCTTCGAAGCGGCGGCGCTGAAAGCGGAACGCACATCACGCGGCGAGTTGGGAGGCAACGGCTTTGGGTACTTTCAAGAAAATGATTGCGTTTGCGATCGCAGTAATCGCGCTCACGGCCATATCGGTCCAAGACAAAGCGGCGGACGCACCGGCGAAGGAGCAGGCCGCGACGACGAGCCGGCCGGCCACTACCACCACAGCGCCAATTACCAAGGGACAGCGCCTGTTTTCAACAGGCCACAGTTTTCACTTCCGATTTCCGCCGCTGCTGACCGAGATTGCCAAGTCTGGAGGCTTTGAGGACACCACCATCGTCGGCAAATCCAGCATCGGCGGATCGCGGGTGATCCAGCACTGGGAGGGCAAGGAAGTGCAGGCGGCGCTGGCGGCGGGGACAGTGGATGTGCTGATGACAACGCCCATCTATGCGCCGGATCCGGGAGTGGAGAAGTTTGCGAAGCTGGGCTTCGAGCATAATCCAGGTTTCCGATTGACCATGATGGAGTTCTGGCTGCCGTTCGACCAGTACGAACCGCGGAACTATTCGCATGGACCGGTGGGGAGTCCGACGGAGCATCTGGCCCCGCCCAGCAAGGTGGACCACAATGCGGCCACGGGGGAGAGCCTGCGCAAGATCCACGAAAAATATTTCAAGGAGATGGATGAACTGGCGGAGGATGTGAACAAGCAACTCGGTCAGCAAGTGGTATTCGTGGTACCGGTCGGGCAGGCAGTGATCGCGCTGCGGGAGAAGATTATTGCGGGGCAGGCTCCGGGCCTGACATCGCAGGAGGACCTCTTCACGGATGTGCTCGGCCATCCGAAGCCGGTGCTTTCGGTGATGATGGCCTATGCCCATTACGCGGTGATCTATCGGAAGAGCCCGGTCGGCTTGCCGGTGCCCAAGGAACTGCAGACGCCGGGCGACGTCAAGGCATTGAATCGGCTCCTGCAGGAACTCGCGTGGGGTGCCGTGGTGCATCATCCTCTCAGCGGCGTTAGCTCGAAGTAGCCAAATTTAGGGATGAATGCTCTGCATGAGCGTGCTGATCATACTTGCTGCGCTGGCGTTTCTCATGATCGTCGCTTATCGCGGGTTCAGCGTGATTCTTTTTGCGCCGGTCGCGGCGTTACTGGCGGTATTGCTGACGAGTCCGAGTGCCGTGGCGCCGATGTTCGCCGGCGTGTTCATGGAGAAGATGGCCGGGTTCGCGAAGCTCTATCTGCCGGTATTTTTGTTGGGGGCGGTGTTCGGTAAGTTGATCGAAATTTCCGGATTCTCTCGCGCGATCGTGGCGTTCGTCATTCACATGATCGGGCCGCAGCGCGCCATGGTCTCGATCGTGGCGGTCTGTGCGATCCTCACCTATGGGGGCGTGTCGCTGTTTGTCGTCGTCTTTGCGGTCTATCCCTTCGCCGCCGAAATGTTTCGGCAGAGTGATATTCCCAAGCGGCTGATCCCCGCGACCATTGCGCTGGGTGCATTCAGTTTCACGATGGATGCGTTGCCGGGTTCACCGCAGATTCAGAACATAATTCCCACGACTTTCTTTCATACCACCACGTGGGCGGCGCCATGGCTGGGAGTGATCGGGTCGGGCTTTATCCTGGTCATGGGGCTGGCGTATCTGGAGTGGCGGCGCCGCAGTGCCGTGGTCGCGCGCGAAGGCTACGGCGCGGGCCACAGCAATGAGCCGGAGGTGTCGATCGACCAGTCTGCGATCCATCCGCTAATTGCCCTGCTGCCGCTGATCGTGGTCGGTGTCGCCAACAGTCTGTTTACATACCAGATCCCCCGGTTCTACGGCGACTCCAATGAGATCCTGCTGGCGGGAATGGCGAAACCCGTCGTAACTCAGATGAAGGATATGACGGCGATCTGGGCGGTGGAAGGTGCGCTGTTGTTGGGCATTCTGACCGTCGTTGTATTCAGCTTCCGCGCGGTGGCCGGAAAGTTTGCGCATGCCTCGAAGGCGGCGGTGGCCGGAGCGCTGCTGGCCTCGATGAACACGGCGGCGGAATACGGTTTTGGCGCAGTTATCGCGGCGCTGCCGGGATTCGTGGCGATCCGCAATATGCTGAAAAACATTCCCAATCCGCTGATCAACGAAGCGATCACGGTGACAACGCTGGCGGGCATCACTGGTTCGGCATCCGGCGGTTTGAGCATTGCGCTGGCCAGCATGGCGGACCAGTTCACGCTCGCAGCCCATGCGGCGGGGATTCCACCGGAGGCGCTGCATCGCGTCGCTTCCATGGCGAGCGGTGGCATGGACACGTTGCCGCACAATGGCGCCGTAATCACGCTGCTGGCGGTGACAGGGCTCACGCATCGCCAGTCCTATCGCGACATTTTTGCGATTACATGCATCAAAACGAGTGCGGTGTTTTGCGTGATCGCATTCTATTACGCGACCGGGATCGTTTAGCGAAAGTTCCTCCCGGTTACGGTGGGTTCGCAGTTCAGGCCTGGGCGAGGACGCGGAGCCCCGGCTTCGTGGGCTTTTCCGGCGGAACACCTTCGGGAGCGCGGACGGGGACCCCGGCAGTGATGTCGAGCATTCTTTGCAGACTGACCTTGGCCCAGTATTTCGTGTGATCGTCAACGACGATGCGGTTTTGCACTTTGCCTTGCGCGAGATTGTCGAGGATCCAGAGCAGGTGCGGGGGATCGATGCGGTACATCGTGGTGCAGAGGCACTGGCACTCGGAGAGGGTGACGATGTGGCGGTCGGGGAATTTCTGCGCGAGACGATTGACCATGTGCACTTCGGTGCCGATGGCCCAACTGCTGCCCGGAGCGGCGGCGGCGATGGTTTTGCCGATGAATTCGGTGGAACCGGCGAGGTCGGCTTTCTGCACGACTTCCCAGCGGCACTCGGGATGGACGAGCACTTTGATGCCGGGGAATTTCGCGCGGGCCTGGTCGACGTGCTCGGGACGGAAAAGCTGGTGGACGGAGCAGTGGCCTTTCCAAAGGATGAACTGGGCCGCGCGAATTTGTTCGTCGGTGAGGCCGCCGTTGGGTTGGCGGTAGTCCCAGACGACCATGGAATCGAGCGGAAAGCCCATTTTGAAGGCGGTGTTGCGGCCGAGGTGCTGGTCGGGGAAGAAGATGATTTTGGTGGAGGGCACTGAGGCACTGAGGCGCTGAGGCACGGTTGGCGCTGGCGCGTTTTCCGACGCTTTTTCCCTTTGTGCCTTTATGCCTTTGTGCCTTTGTGCCTGTTCGCTTGCCTCATCTCCAAGAGCCCAGCGGAGTATCTTTTCGCAGTTGCTGCTGGTGCAGACGGCGCCTTCGTGTTCGCCGACGAAACTTTTGATCGACGCGGCGGAGTTGATGTAGGTGATCGGGACGAGTTTGAAGTCGGGCATATCGCGACACGCCTCGGTGATGGCGGCCCAGGCGTCTTCGACATCATCCAGGGCGGCCATGTCGGCCATCGAGCAGCCGGCGCCGAGGTCAGGGAGGATCACCTGCTGGTGTTCGCCGGTGAGGATGTCGGCGGATTCGGCCATGAAGTGGACGCCGCAGAAGACGACATACTCAGCCTTCGTGAGCTTGGCGGCTTCGCGGGAGAGTTGGAAGGAATCGCCGACGACGTCGGCGAAGCGAATGACTTCATCCTGCTGATAGTGATGGCCGAGGATCACGAGTTTTTCACCGAGCTCAGCTTTGCGCGCGGCGATGCGCTCGACGACTTCGGCGATGGGGAGCTGCGTGTATTCGCGCGGGATGGGTTGTTGCCAGTTCATTCGGCCTCCTTGGGCAGAATCATATTATAGCGGGAGAGTGGCGGCGGCAGGAACTCGGGCTATTTGCAGCGGAGGCGCGGGGTTGGTTTTAGAGTGAGGTAGAGGAAGATGAGGCCGGTGAGGAGGATGGCCCAGCCGATGCCGGGATAGGCGGGGTAGACGAAGCGGAGGAGCTTCGTGCCAAAAGTGGGGGAGATTTCGCGGAGGAAATCGCGGGTGCGATGGCCGTGGAGAAGCATGACGGTGATGGTCATCATCCAAGTGGCGCAGCAGAGGAAGATGGCGAGGAGGAAGGCGCCGAGGTCGGCGCCGATGGCGCAGGCGGCGATGCCGGCGGCGTAGAGGAGATAACGTTCGTGGACCTGGGGTGGGAAGCAGAAGAACATGAGCCACGGCGTGGCGATGGCAATAAGAAAGCGGGGATCATTGCGGCGGGCATGTTGCGCGATGCCGACGGCGGAGAGGATCAACGTCGTGACGAAGAGGAAGAGGAGGAAGGCGCGGACGGTGACGATGAAGGGGGCGGCGGGCCAGAAGAGGAGTGCGTGGGCGGGGAGCGTGAAGAATTCAGCGGTGACGTTATCCCAGCCGTAGGTGGTGGACATGATGCCGGGGAGGTTGGAAGTGACACCCATAACCATGTTGTATTCGTGGTGGCGTGTGCCGTAGAGGAAGCTGCAGTCGATCCAGGCGCGGCTGGCGTGGTACCAGGGAAAGGTTGCGAAGAGGGCAAGAGCGGCCGCGGCGGCGATGATGTGGCCGGTGCGGCGGGCGGGAAGTTTGAAGGCGCAGGCGACGAGGAGGGCAGCGGCGAGGAGGCTGAGTAGCGCGCGCGACGAGGCGAGATTGTCGGTGCAGGGCCAACAAAATAAGACCGTGGCAAGCAGGAAGGCGAGGGCCGCCAGGAGGAGACGGCGGCGCGCGGGGAGTTTGTCTTTGAGGGCGATCGGTTGAAGTTGGCGGAAGGGGAATGCGGAGCGGGGAAAGCCGCGGAGAATCCAGGGGACGGCGCCGGCGGCGAGGATGACGGTGAGGATCCAGATGATGGCAGGCCAGTCGAGGATTCGCGGGGCGTTGAGGTCACCGCCCGGGAGATAGGAAATCAGCCAGGGAGAGGCGATGAGTCCGATGCCGAGCGTCAGGCCGATGAGCCAGCGGAGGGCGTTAAGTGGTTGACCGAGGAAGAGGGGCCAGAGGATGAAGATGGGGGCGACAAAGAACTGCTGGCCTTTGAACATGGCGCCGGCGGCGATGACGAGCCCCGCGACGAACCACCAGTCGAGCGCGGCGAAAAGGATGGCGTAGAGATACATGGGGATGATCCAGAGATCCCAAGTGGGCCAGCCGTGGCCGGAGATGAGGATGGCGGGATTAAACCAGATGAAGAGCGCGGCGATGAGACCGCGAAAGCAGCCGCGGAAGGGGATACGGGTCAGCTGAGAAGTGAGCGCGGGTCGGGGTGTGAGCCAGTGCCGGAGGAATGGTTTTTGGAAGAAAGGACGTTCGAAAAACTTTTTGCGGAAGAGGGTGCGCTGCAAGAAGATGAGCGGTCGCCAAGGTGGCGCGGGGTTATCGCAGCGGATGATCCAATAGCGGACGAGGAAAAATGCGCCGACGGCGGCCGCGAATTCCATGAGCGTGTTAAACCAGAGCACGGGGGCGTTGAAGGCGTAGTCGGGTTGCCATTCTTTGGCGTCGGGATAATTCGTGACGGCCCAGGCGCCCCAGGAGCGCATGAGCAACAAGCGAAGCGGTGCGTAGTCGACAAAGAGCCAGTCGTCGGTGTCCTGCTTGGCCATGCGTTCGTAGATGTTGAGGTAGCCGGTAGTGGCGGCTTCGCGGCCCCAGCCGTAACCGCGGCGAATGTCGTCGAGGTAATGGAGCGGCTGGGTGGCTTCCCACTGCCAGTGGCGAATTCGCACGCCGGCGTAGAGGCAAATCAGGAGGAAGGCGACGAGTGCGGTCCAACAAAGGATTCTCAGGGTAATGGATTTCGGCGACGTATTTTGCGGCGGGGAAGTGGGCGACGGGGAGGGCTCGATCATCGGAGTCATCATGCCGAATTCCAGGTCGCATCGTGAAAGAAAAGTGAACGTGAGCGCGGAATTGTAACATCGCCACAAGTTTAAGGGAGGAATGTGGAAGGGGAAGCACGACAAACTGCCGATTGCGTCCGAGAACAAGCGGGCTCTCAGCGCGTGGCAATGCGGACGACGGCGTGCACCATGCATTCCGCACGATGCCCAAATTGGGGTGGGGCAAGGAGTAACGCGACATGCATCTTGAGCCGAACTTATTGTTAGAGCAAAGTCTTTTGCCTTGCCGCCCATAGGTGGTGCCGACGGTTTCGTGAAAGATGATGGAGCGATTTGTGAAATCCACAGGCAATCAGAACAGCCGTATCCTTGTCATCGATGACAACGTGGCGATTCACGAGGACTTTCGCAAGTCGCTTGGGGGCGTGGCGCGGAATGATCGCATGGCGATGATGAAACGATCGCTGTTCGGCGCCAAAACGGAAGGGACGCGGCCGGAGTATCACATTGATTCAGCGCAGCAGGGGGAAGAGGGATTTGAGAAAGTGCGGGCAGCGCGACAGCAGGGAACGCCATACGCGATGGCGTTTGTGGACATGCGGATGCCGCCGGGCTGGGATGGGCTGGAGACCATCCGGCGCCTGTTTGAAGTGGATCAAGAAATCCAGGTGGTGATGTGCACGGCGCATGCCGACTACTCGTGGGAACAGATCCACAAACAATTGGGCCACACCGATCGCGTGCTGGTGCTGAAGAAACCGTTCGACACGATCGAGGTAAACCAACTGGCGTCGTCGCTGGCGGAGCGCTGGTCGTTGCGGCGGCAGGTCAACATCAAGATGGCGGAACTTGAGAGCATGGTGCACGAGCGGACACGCGAGTTGCATGCGCAGTCGATGCGCGATCCGCTGACGGGGTTGCCGAACCGGGCGTATCTGAACGAGATGCTGCCGCAGTTGCTGGCGCGGGGCGAAGCAGCGGGGCATTCCGCGATGTACTTTCTGGATTTTGACCGATTCAAGCTGATCAACGACAGCCTGGGGCACAAGATTGGCGACGAGATGCTGACGCATATCACGGCGCGGCTGCAGCGAGTGCTCGAAGCGCGCGGGCATACGAGGCCGGAGGCAGGGCGGGATTTCGCGGCGCGGCTGGGGGGCGACGAGTTTGTCATCGTGCTGGAAAAAATCGATTCGATGGAAGAGGCGGAGAAATTTGCATCGGCCCTGCTGGTGACGCTGGCGGAGCCGTTCAATTTGGCGGGGCATGACCTGCAGGTGACGGCGAGCATCGGCCTGACGACGACGCACCAAGGGTATCGTTATGCGGAGGACATGCTGCGCGATGCGGATACCGCGATGTACCGGGCGAAGCACAGCGGGCGCGGGCGTTGGGCGCGGTTTGACCGCGGAATGCACGATGAGGCGTTGCGCCGGCTGGTGCTGGAAAACGATCTGCGGCGGGCGATTGAGCGCGAGGAATTGCGGCTGATGTATCAACCGATCGTCAGCATGGTGGGCGGGGTGCTGAAGGGATTCGAAGCGCTCGTGCGATGGCATCACCCGGAACGCGGGGTGATCAACCCGGCGGAGTTCATCGGCATCGCGGAAGAGACGGGATTGATTCTGCCGCTGGGACGGTGGGTGCTGCGGCGGGCGTGCGCACAGCTCCGCGAATGGCGGAACAAGCATGGCTTTGCGGAACACATTTCGATGAGCGTGAACCTGTCGCGCCGGCAATTCGCGGACCCGAGCCTGACGGACACCGTGGCGGAGGCGCTGCAAACGCACGGCATTCCAGCCGATCACCTGTGCCTGGAGATCACCGAGAGCGCCATCATGGAGGATGGCGAGTCGTCGGTAGCAATTCTGCAACGGCTGCGGGATTCGGGCGTACACCTCCACATGGATGATTTCGGCACGGGGTTCAGTTCGCTGAATTGCCTGCACAGCATGCCGATGAACTGTTTGAAAATCGACCGGTCGTTCATCAAAACGATGCTGCATCGGCGCGACTATGCGGCGGTAGTGAATGCAATCATTCAATTGGCGCACAACCTGGGGATGGCGGTGGTGGCGGAGGGAGTGGAGACGCAGGAGCAGGCGGCTCTATTGCTGGCGCTGGAATGCGATTTTGTGCAGGGCTACCTGTTTGCGCGGCCGCTGAACGATGCCGACGCGCTGGCGACGATCGTGGCAGCGCAGCGGGGTGAGGCGTCTTGGATGCGCGGGGCGAGCGGGCACGCAGTGAATCGCGGATAACCCCCCTACCGGCGGTCGGGTGGCTCAGGGCAGGCGATATTTGCGGCCGAGAGTATTGTCGATACGGCGGACCAGGGACCAGTCGTCCTTGTAATGAACGGGCAGGAACTTGTGGCCGGACTTGGGGGAGACGACGGCTTCGAGCGTCGTATTCTCAGCATTGAAATCGATGATGGCGGTGCGAATCTTGGCGGCGAGGGCGGGGTCCAGATCGTGGGCGTAGCCGATGGCCGCGGAGGGAAACCGTTCGGAGGTATAGATCACGACGAAATCTTCGGGCTTCACCTTTCCCGCGGCGACGGCACGGTCGAGCACGTCGGAGGCGGTGGCGGCGACTTCATATTGTTTCGAGACGATGCCGGCGATGGAGGCGTCGTGGGAGTAAGACTGGCGGAGATAAAAATCGCGCTCGGGGAGGAGGTCGATGTCGGCGAGTTCGACGATCGGCGCGCGATAGCCGGAGTTGGAGGAGGGATCGACGGTCGTGAGCGTGTGGCCCTTGATATCAGCGAGGGTTTTGATGGGGCTGCCGGCGGGGACGATGATGACCGACTTGTGGGGCGGATCGACGGCGGCGACGGGAATGAATCCGGCGGCGGTGACGGCCTGCGGGACGCTGCCGGTGTTGAAGGCGGTGACGTCGAGTTTGCCGTCGCGAAGATCTTTGAGTTGGCCGAGGGCGGTATCAGGGTGGACGAATTTGACGGGCTTGCCGGTGGCTTTGCTGAGGTAGTCGGCGAAATCTTTCCAGGCGGCGGCCTGGGCTTCGGGGGCTTCGGAGAAGATGTAGCTCATGGTGAGATGATCGGGGTTGCGGCGTTTGGCGGGGTCGGCGGGAAGGTCGGCAAGAAGATCGCCGTCGGCATCCTGGTAGCGGCGGTCGAGGGTATTCTGCACAGGGCGCGATAGCCCGAGGAGCTGGGCGGAGGCGCGGGCGACGTCGGCCTCGTTGGAGGCTTCGGGGCGCATCATGTAGTCGCGGGCAAAAAGATAGAGCGCGAGAAAGAGAGCGATGGCCGCGACCAGCAGAGCGAGGCCGCCGGTACCAAACCGCGGGCTGGCGGCGTTCGCTTTTTTCTGTGCATTGTCAGAGGTCATATCTTTGAGCTCCTGTGCGGCAAGGCGATTGTGCAAGAAAGGGGTTCGAACTGCGGCAATCAGTATACACGCGGCAGTAGCGGCGTGTAATATGCGGCGGCGATTTACCGGTGGGAACGCCGGGGCTGTCGCCGGGCAGACGGGTCGAGGAAGCGTTACACTTGCGTCGTCCAGCATATAAGGAGCTTGCGATGGCTAACCCGACACTCAATGTCTGCACACACCCATTGATACAGCAGGCGTTGGGCGAATTGCGCAAGAAGAATACGCCGCCGATGGAGTTCCGGGCACGGGTGGGGGAACTGGCGCGGTACCTGAGCTATGAGGCGGGGCGGGATCTGCAAACGTGCGAAGAGACGATTCACACGCCGCTGGCGACGACGACCATGATGCGGGTGGACGAGGAGAAGATCATCCTGGCGCCGATCCTGCGGGCGGGGCTGGCGATGATCGAGGGGGCGATCGCAACCTTTCCGCATGCGCAGGTGCGGCACATCGGGCTATTCCGCGATGAAAAGACGCTGCAGCCGGTGGAGTATTACGTCAAGCTGCCGCCAAAGCTCGAGCCGGATGCACTGGTAATGATTGTAGACCCGATGCTGGCGACGGGCGGCTCGGCGATAGCGACGATCGAGATATTCCGGCGGCGGGGAATTTCGCGGTTCAAATTTCTGTGCCTGATCGCATCGCCGGAGGGGATTGCGGCAGTCCACAAGCTGCACCCCGACGTCCCCATTTACTGTGCGGCGGTGGACGAATGCTTGAACGAGCACGGATACATCATGCCGGGTCTGGGGGATGCGGGTGATCGCTGTTTTGGGACGATGGGACATTGAGCTACGAAGTCGCGAACCCACGAAGTTGATGCAGCCATGATTTCCTGATGACTGCCGGATCAGTAAGCCTGCACTTCGTGTCGACGGGCCTTCGTGGTTATACTTTCGCCGGATAATCTCGAGAGGTACCCATGGCGGAACAAGATGCGCTGCAGCCTTTGCGGGCGAAGATTGACGAGCTGGATCATCGGATCGTGGAACTGCTGAACGCGCGGGCGCGGATCGTCGTCGACATCGGCAAGGTGAAACACAAGAGCGGGGCGCCGATCTACGCGCCGGACCGCGAGAAGATCGTGCTGGAGCGCATTCGCAAGGCGAACCAGGAAGTCGGCGGACCGCTGCCGAATTCGTGTCTCGAAGCGATTTACCGGGAATTGATGAGCGGAAGCTTTGCGCTGGAGCGCCCGCTTCGGATTGCGTTCCTCGGGCCGCAGGGAAGTTTCAGCCACCTGGCGAGCATGAAAAAATTCGGCAGCTCGGTCGAGCACGTGCCGGTGGTGGCGATCGAGAGCGTGTTTGATGAGATTTCGCGCGAGCATGCCGATCTGGGCCTCGTGCCGATCGAGAATTCCACGGTGGGCGGGATCGTCGAATCGATGGATGCGTTTTTGGAGCATCCGACGGTGACAATTGTCGCCGAGGTGGCGATCGCGATTCACAGCCACCTGCTGGCCGCGTGCGCGCCGGAAGAGATCAAGGTGATCTATTCGAAGGCAGAGGCGCTGGATCAGTGCCGCAATTGGCTGAATGCGACATTCCGTGATGTCGAACGCAAGCCGATGGCAAGTTCGAGCAAGGCGGCCGAACTGGCGGCGAAGGAGCCGGGGGCTGCGGCAATCGGCTCGAGCCTGGCGGCCGAGGTGTATGGCCTCAAAACCCTGTTCGCCAACATCGAAGACAACCCCAGCAACGTCACGCGCTTCTTCGTCATCGGCAAGACCGGCGGCACCGGCGGCAACACCGCAGCAAAACGCACCGGCGATGACAAGACGAGCATCATATTCACCACGCAGCACAAGTCCGGCGCGCTGGTGGATGTGCTGGAAGTCTTCCGCCGGCACGGCATCAACCTGACGAACATCGACACGCGGCCGAGCCAGAAGCGGAATTTTGAGTATTACTTCTTCGTGGACCTGACCGGCCACGGGGATGATACGAACGTGATCCAGGCGCTGGCCGAGGTCAAGCAGCATTGCCTGCAACTGGCGGTGCTGGGAAGTTATCCGCGCGCGACCGAGACGCTTTAAATTCAGAATTCAGAGTGGCGAATTCAGAATGGGACGGGGCGGCTTGGGGTGCGTCGGGGCGTGGCGTATACTTCCCGCCATGACGCAACACAGCGAAGAATCCATTCATGCCATTGACCCGTCGACGCTGACGCCGGCCATGCGACAGTATCAGCAGTACAAGGGGCAATATCCCGATGCGGTGCTCTTCTTCCGCATGGGGGATTTCTACGAATGCTTCTATGAGGATGCCCGAACGGTGGCGCGGGTGCTGGGCGTGGCGCTGACGGCGCGGAGCAAGGGGGAGAACCCGGTGCCGATGGCGGGGATTCCTTACCACGCGCTCGACACCTATCTGCATCGCATGATCGCGGCAGGTTTCAAGGTGGCGATCTGCGAGCAGATGGAAAATCCCAAAGACGCCAAGGGACTCATCAAACGCGAAGTCACCCGGCTGGTGACGCCCGGAACGCTGACCGAAGAGGCGATGCTGGATGGGCGGGAGGAGAATTTTCTCGCGGCGATCGTAATAGCGGAGGGGAAAGGGGCGGAGGAGGATGCGGCCGCGCTGGCGTGGTGCGAACTGTCGACGGGGAAGTTTCAGACGTTCCGCGGAGATTTTGCGGCGTGTACGGATGAGCTGGCGCGGATCCGCCCGCGGGAATTGGTGTACGCCGAGGCGTCGGATCATCGCACGCCCGAGTGGGCGCAGCAGTTGCACGACACGCTCGGGCTCGCGCTGACCCCGCGGCCGGCGTGGCAGTTGGAATTGCATCACGCAGGCAAGACGCTGCGCGAACATTACGGCGTGGCGACGTTTGCGGGGTTTGGGTACGAGAACGAAACCGATGCGGCGCTGCGGGCCGCGGGCGCGGTGGTGGCATATCTGCACGAAACGCAGAAGGCCGCGCTGGAGCATCTGCGGCCGCCGGCGCCGTTTGCGCGGCAACATCATCTGATCATCGATCCGACGAGTTTGCGGTCGCTCGAAGTGCTGCGGACGATTCGGAGTAACGCGGTGGAAGGGTCGCTGGTCGGGGCGATTGATCGAACCCAGACGCCGATGGGGTCGCGGCTGCTGCGGAACTGGCTGTGCTATCCACTCAATGAGATTGGCGTAATTCGGCAGCGGCAAGATGCGGTTGAGCAGTTGATGAATGCGGAGCACGCGTTGACGAAGGTGCGGCAGGCGCTGGGGGATTGCTCGGATGTGGAGCGAATCACGGCGCGGATCTGCTGCCGGCGCGGCAGCCCGCGCGATCTGGTGGCGCTGGCGCGCAGCCTGGAAACGCTGGCGGGCGCGGCGAAGTTGCTCGCCGGGCTCGATGGTGCGGCAACGCACTGGCGCGATCTGGTGGCGCTGGTGCCCGACGCGCAGCAGATCGCGGGACGGATTCGTACGGCAATTCTGGATGAGCCGGCCTCGCATTTGCGCGACGGCGGCGTGATGCGCGATGGGTATCACGCGGATCTCGATCGGCTGCGCGGCATGTCGCGCGACAATCGCACGTTTTTGGCGGAATACCAGGCGAAACTGGTGCAGACGTCGAACATTCCGTCGCTGAAAGTCGGGTACAACAAGGTCTTCGGCTTCTATATCGAAGTGACGAACACGCATTCGGAAAAGATTCCGGCCGAGTTCATCCGCAAGCAGACGGTGAAGAATGCGGAACGGTATATCACGCCCGAACTCAAGCAGTATGAGAGTGAAATTCTCACGGCACAGGAACGCAGCCTGGCGCTGGAACAGGAACTGTTCGAGCAATTGCGGCTGGAATTGGCGGGGCATGTCGACGCGCTGCAGCGGTTGGCGCTCGCGGCGGCATCGCTCGATGTCTATTGCGGATTCGCCCATCTGGCCCGGTCGCGGCATTACTGCCGGCCAACGTTCACGGGGGGCAAGGAGCTGATGATCGCCGATGCGCGGCATCCGGTGGTCGAGCAGTCGCTGGGCGAAAAGTTTGTGCCCAACGATATAAGCTTCCGCGAGGGCGAGGCGACGCTGCACCTGATAACCGGGCCGAACATGGCCGGCAAGAGCACGTTCATCCGGCAGGTGGCGCTGCTGGTACTGATGGCGCAGGCGGGGAGTTTCATCCCAGCGGCCAGCGCGACGATGGGGCTGGTCGATCGCATTTTCACGCGGGTCGGAGCAAGCGACGATTTGGCACAAGGGCAGTCGACGTTCATGGTGGAAATGACCGAAACCGCGAACATTCTGCATCACGCGACGGAGCAGTCGCTGATCATTCTCGATGAGATCGGCCGGGGAACAAGCACCCTCGACGGCTTGGCCCTCGCATGGGCTATCGCCGAATTCCTCGCCGATACCACGAAAGGCCGCACACTCTTCGCGACGCACTATCACGAGTTGACGGAGCTGTCGGAGACCAGCCGGGCCGTCACGAATTACAACGTGCTGGTGCGGGAGTGGGAAGATCAGGTGCTCTTCATGCACCGGATCGTGCCCGGGAATGCGGACAAGAGTTACGGCGTCCACGTGGCGCGACTCGCCGGTGTCCCGCGAAGCGTGATCACGCGAGCGAGGCAATTAATGAATCAACTGGTAGTGCACGTCGGCAAAACCGGCGGACGCGCCCGGGCAGCAAGCACGGCGGTCGCACCGCAGATCAGCATGTTTGACCCGGCCGACCAGCAGGTGATCAGCCAATTGCGGGCGCTCGACATGAATCGCATGAGCCCGATGCAGGCATGGGAAGCGCTGCGCGGGTTGCAGGGGATGCTGGAAGAGAAGAAACCTTGACCGGCGCCGTGCCGCGCGATAACGTCGCGAGCGTCTGCGGTTTCTCCAACCCTTTCGGGACATCAGCCCCCCGGAAGTATTTTGCGGCTGCATTGCATGTTCAAATGCCAGGTTTGCGGGACTCAGGTTCCGCGCGGCGTTCCCCAAAAACTCGTGGTCGTTCAATCCCGTCCCCGCGTCTATTCGCAGGCTTGGTTGCGCATGCCCAACACGAAGCGCAACCAGGAGCGTGGCGAATGGCGCAAGCTGCCACGCAAGAAAGACGGCGGCCGAAAGAATGGCAAGCCCCGCTTCATCGAAGTTCTCATCCCCAATCACACGGGATGGGAGATCGTGAAGGAAGAGCGGGCGTGCCCAAAGTGTGCCGCGGGGCATCGTCAGCCGATGCCGCTCAGGCGAGTCGCGTAAGTTGTTAATCGATTGAGGCGATGCCGGTGCCGGGTGCAGAGACTTGCCGCAGACACCCCGGCGCCGGCGTCACCATCGATGCGCGTGCTACAATTCAGCCTGACTAGAAAAGGAGAGCGGATATGCCAACACTCGTACCTTACCTGGTCGTTCGTGATGCGAAGCGGGCGATTGCGTTCTATCAGCAGGCGTTCGGAGCGGTGGAGGAATTTCGTCTCCCCGCGCCGGACGGCCGCATCATGCATGCGCGGCTGCACATCGGCGATTCCCAGCTAATGCTGTCGGATGACTTTCCCGAGCATTGCGGATTCTCGCGGACGCCGGAGCGCTTCGGCGGCTCGCCGGTGATCGTGCACCTCAACTCAGACGATGTGGACAAGACGGTCGCGAAAGCCGTCGCCGCCGGAGCCACCGCCACGATGCCCGTCTCCGATATGTTCTGGGGCGACCGGTATGGAACGCTGCGCGATCCCTTCGGCCACGAGTGGTCGGTCAGCACGCCGGGCAAGAAGCAGTTGACGGCCGAGGAGATCCGCGCGGCTGCAGATGCCGCGATGAGCGCAGCGAAACAGCAGCGGCAGCAACAGCAGCAGTGAACCGGTGCCCCCTGCCGAGCCCGTCGCCCCGCCGCAGAGGTCGGTGGCGGTTGTCATTCCGGGGCGGGGAGGGTATCTTACATGGTCTCGGTGCGCGCCCTTGTAGGGGAGTGTCGATGGACGCTCGACGCCGCCGGAGCCGCCGGAAACTCCGGCAAAGAAACACTCAAAGGCAGGGAACAACCGCATGACCCAGGTAGCTGAATCCGTCGGAATGCAGGAAACAACGCGCGACATCGCGCAGGCCCGCCAGCTTTACGATCAGGCCATGAAGGCCCTCGCCGGCGGCATGATCGAAACTGCGATCGACCGTCTCGACGAAGCCCACGAGCTCGACCACGAGAACGAAGAGGTGATGTTCAAACTCGCCTACCTGCTCGACCTCCGCGGCGCGGACACGCGGGCGATGGAGATTTACGAGATCCTCGCCGATCGCCGCCCGGTGCGCGAAGGCGTGCTGATGAACCTGTCGATCCTCTATGAGGATCAGAACATGTTCGAAGAGGCCGAGATCTGCCTCGACCGCCTGCTGAGCGTCGAACCGAACCACCCCCGCGCCAAGCTGTTCCAGAAGGATGTCGACAGCTCCCTGTCGATGACCTTCGATGAAGACACCGAAAAGCGGCAGGAGAAGCGCAACGCCCTGCTCGAAACGCCGGTCACCGACTTCGAACTCTCCGTCCGGGCCCGCAACTGCCTCAAGAAGATGAACATCCGCACGCTGGGCGACCTGCTCAAGATCACCGAAGCCGAACTGCTGGGGTACAAGAACTTCGGCGAAACCTCGCTGGAAGAAATCAAAGGCATGCTGACGAACAAGGGCCTCCGCCTCGGCCAGGCCCTGGAAGAACAGCAGTCCCAGGCCCGCAAAGACCTGCTCAAGACCGTAGCCGCCAACGTGCCCGAACATATCCTCAACAAGTCTGTCAATGAGCTCGAACTCTCCGTCCGCTCCCGCAAGGCTCTGCAGCGGCTGGGTGTCGCCAGCGTCGGCGAACTTGCCACCCGCACCGAGGCGGAACTGCTGGGCGTCAAGAACTTCGGCCAGACCAGCCTGGTTGAGATCAAGCAGCGCCTGACCGAACTGGGCCTCGCCCTGCGTAAGCTCGACTGAGCCCCGCCCAACTCAACTGAAAAGTTGAATGGCGAAGATGCAAGCGAATAGATGACGATGCCCGATGATACTAGCGTATCGTCGGGCACGTCTTTTTGAGGCAATCATGAAACGCACTTCCTGCTCAGATATCGCGTGTCGGTCGTTGGCGTTGGCGGCGTGCCTGCTGGGGCTCGCCTCGTGCCAGGATCCCGGCCCGGCCGAACCGGTGATTGCCCCCCCTACCCAAACCGCACCACCGCCGCCAAAGCGCAATGAGCCGGACGTGCCGACGCCGATCAAGCTGGAAAAACCCCGCGTGCTCGGGCCGGTGGCCCCCGCGATCGTAATTCTCCCCGAGAAGTATCCCCAGCCAACAATCCGCGTGCGCCTAACCGAAGAACAAGATTCCCCGCCGATCCTCAAGAAAGCCGCCTACCGCGGAAAGGTCGAAACAGTAAAACTCCCCGACGGCCGCTACATCGGCCTCAACACCGTACCGCTCGACAGCTACCTGCAAGGCGTACTGCCGAAGGAACTCTACGGCAGCTGGGACATCGACACCTACCGCGCCCAGGCCATCGCCGCCCGCACCTATGCACTCTTTCAAATCCTCACCGACGGCCGCAACCGCCAGTGGGACGTCACCAACGATGAAGGCAGCCAGATGTACGGCGGCATCGCGGGCGAAACCACCAAGTCGCGGCAGGCCGTCGCCGACACCTCGGGCGAAGTGCTGCTGACGCACTACGGCGACAAAAGCGGCATCTTCTGTGCCTTCTACTCCGCCTGCCACGGCGGGGCGACGCAGGATCCCAACGAAGCCTGGGGCGACTTCGCCGTCGCACCGCTCACCGCCCGCAAAGTCGGCAACGTCGACGCCAACTGCCCCAAGTTCACCTGGCCGACAATGCCGGTGAGCAAAAGCGATCTTTCACGCTGCATCCACAGTTGGGGCCAGCGCAACGGCTACGAGCAGATGATGGCGCTGGGCCCGATCCGCACCGCAACGATCTCGAAACGCAACCTCGCAACCGGCCGCCCGACCGAAATCATACTGACCGACACCCGCGGCAAGTCCGTCCTCATCCGCGCCGAGGAATTCCGATTGGCCCTGGTCTACGATCCCGACGCCAGCGCTCCGAAACCCTTCTCCAGCTGGTTCGAGATCAAGGACGCAGGCGATTCCCTGCTGCTGGCCAACGGCCGCGGGCATGGTCATGGCATCGGTATGTCGCAATGGGGCGCACAGGCGATGGCGCTCAGCGGCCGAAACTACAAACAGATTCTAAGCTTCTACTACCCCGGAGCTACGATCCGCGAACTGTGGTGAACCCGCCACAAACTGTCGAGTTCGCGGAGGAAATGCGGATCGTCCGCTTTCGCAAACGATAATTCAGTTTGTATGAATCGTCACCGTCGGCGCGACCGTCGTACCGCGGAGCGTTCCGCTTTCGTTAACGCTGATCGTGTAATCCGCGGTGCCGGTCGGCGCGCTGCCATTGTAGATATTGTGCAGCGCCGCCGTTTTCAGGGCTTCATCAAAATGGAACTGGCCGTAGTTGTCGATCAGCAGCGACTTTGCGACAGCCGCCCCATAAAACTTCGGGGTCGTGCCGGAGCCGGTCATCTGCATGTCCGCTGCCGGTGTATACACGGCTGCGGAGACAATCGCTGAATTCTGAATGTAGAACTGCGTCGAGTTCGCAGTGCCTTGGATGATACAGACCGAAGGCGTGCCCGCCACGCCGGACGGCGCGTTGACGGTAGCGCTGTTTTTGATGGTGACCGAGCCGTTGGCGACGATCGTGAGCGTGCCCGATCCGTAAATCTTGATGTTGCCGGAAATCGTGGTATTCCCGTCCACCTGCAGCGTCACATTGCAGGCATCCTGCACGCCGATCACACAGCCGGAATTGAGCGTGAGGTTGCCGGTGCAGCGCACCACGCCGGTCGAGCCGATGTTCATTGTCGTCGGCGAGCCGGAAGTATTGAGCGTGATCTGCGAGTAAACGCCGCCGGAAGTGACCGGATAGGTGCCACCGGTCTTATTGAACGATCCGCGGTCGGTGAGCGTATTAGCAGGATTGGGCGTCATGACCGTTCCGCTGGCGCGCGATTCGGCGGCGGCAGCGGTGGACGTCGGCCCGGTGGCGCCGCTGTTGACCGTTACGGACGAGCCGAGCGTCGCGCCCGGACCCACGGTGACCGAGCCGCGAAGAACGCTGGATCCGCCGATCGACACGGCGCCGCTGCTGGTCAGGTTCGTCCAGACAATCGCATTACTGCCGGGCGATGACGCATTGTAAGCCGCCAGCGATGAGTTGTAGGAATCGACCACGGCCGATGACGAACTCCCCTGACCGATCTGCACCGAGCCCGAGAAGAAACTGCCGCCCTTGAAGACCGTTCCGCCGCCGGTGGGAGTGACAGTTGCGGAAAGAGTGTACGTGCGGCTGTCATAGGTGCCCGTGGATGTGAACACGACCGATTGCCGCGTGTCATCGGAGAAACTGCCGGAGTTGTCGCCATCGGCCGCCGTTACGGTGACGGTGCCGCCGCCGACGGAGAATCCGTTCAGCCACGTGCCGGGCTGCAGGGAGGTGCGCCAGTCAGTGCGGTTCTTAACCATCCAGATGCACATTTCAAGCCCGCTCTGCGCGACGGCACGGGCGCGTTCGGCGCTGCTTTCATTGCGCGCGATGCCCAGCGAAGTCCCCTGACTCGAGAGGAAGCCGGCCGTGAGAATCGTGCAGACCACCAAACCGATCATCACCAGCAGCAATGCGATGCCGCGGCGGCTCCCGCGAATGGAGCGATGCGTGGTGCGGGTCTTTCTCATGCTCAAACTCCCTGCCTCACGTGGGTGCTCCCTGGTAGCGGATCGCCGTGCTGATCAGGATCGTACGGGTGGCCACGCCGTCGTTGAGTTGGATCGTGATGGTGACGAGTTTTGCGGTGGTGGCCGAGGCGGAATCGAGCGTTGCGGTCAGGCTCACAGCATTCGAGGCCAGGCGCGTGGCGACCAGATACCCGTTGGTCGCAGCCGTAGTGGCAGCGGTGCGCCAGTTGGTGTTCACCGCATAGGTCTGATTGGCGCTGATGATGTCTGAGTTCGCGAAGTTCGAGGGCCACTGAATTTTGTACAGGTTCAGATTGCCGGAAGAGTCCACTTCCAGCATCCGCAGTTCGGAGACGTTAACCGCGCCGTTGGCAGTGAGCAGCGGATTGCTGACATCGCCCGTCCAGTAGACGACGTAGTTCGTGCCCACGTCGAGCACGCAGCGGGCATTGGCGAGATCGTCGGCGACGGCAGCGCGGATCGATTGAAATCGGACCAGCAACCGCCGGCCATCCTGCTGAGTGTTGGTGCCCGCGGCAGTGGCGTTGATCAGCACCGCGATGATGGCCGCGGTAATGGCCGTGATCGACAGGCCGATGATCAGTTCAATCAACGTGAGCCCGCGGACGCGGCGGCGTGCATGGATGTAAGTCGGAATTCGCAGAATCTACCCTCCTGTATAACTCTCATCGCCCGGAAAGACGGATGGGTTAACTGCCGATTCACCCCATTTAAAACAGCGCCAAGGCCATTATTCGCAAAATAAAATGAAAGTCGGGTGAGAGAAGCGCAAAAGCCGCGCGTATTTCTTGACGGGGTAAGAAGTGCGAGTATTCTTGGCACATCAAGTCGGTGCTGTACTAAAAATGATGGAGAGGGACATGTCGAGCGACCTCTGCGCCCAATGTTTTGAATGGATTCCCGAAAACGATGTTTCGTTTTCGCGTAATGACGACGTTGTCTGCGCCTGCTGCCAGAAAAAGCGGGTAAGCCTCGCGCTGCGGGCGACGAACGCGCTCTGGTCGATGAGCGGCATTCTCGTGATCTCGCTGGCGATGCTTTTGCTGCTGGTCAAGCCGTTACTTGTGCGGCAAAGTCATTGATGACCGGCCACGCAGCATGCATGGCTGCTTCGTACCCCCCCACCTTTTAAAGCTCTCTTTCATTCAAGCGCGCCACGCTAGAGCATTTTTCAGACGGATGTATCGGGTGCCACGGGGCCGCGCAGTTCGCGGCCCCGTGCCCAATGTGCATTCGCTTTCCAATTCCACTAGGAGCGTTTGAAAAACACTCGAGGTGAGATTGTCTTGCTGCGCAAGATATCCCTTCGATTACTTCACAAACACTTTCGTCGTCCCCGCCGCCACGCCTGTGGTGGTTGCCGTCATGTAATAGAATCCCGGCGTCGTCAGGGGCAGGCCGCTGAAGGTTGCCGTGCCGGAGACGAGCGGCGCCGTGGCGGTCTGAATCACCTGCGGGAAACTCTGCGTCGCGTAGGTCAGGGTTACCGTGGTTCCAACCGTCGTCGTGTTCGCCGTGGTCGGTCCCTGCGGCGTCAAGGTTGCCAACGTCGTGACATCCGTGATCGTTCCCGTCGTGCTGAACGAACCGGTGGTCACCTGAAGGAGCGTGTTGCCGCTGGAGTCGGTGCCGAGGTAGGTGCCGATGGCGTTGACGATAGCGTTTATGTTCGTCTGCCGCACAGTGTCGCCGACCGCGAAGGTCCCGCTGGTGATCCAGCCGACGCCGTTCACAACCGGCGGCAGCGTCACCACGGGCAGCGGATTGGTCACATTGTTTCCGTACGCATCCTGCAACTTCACCACTACCGGACCGATTGTCCCGCTCGGGATCACCGTCGGGAACGGCGGAAACGCCGATACGATCTTCAACTTCGTCGCCGGACCGGGAGCAACGGTCATCACGCCGGACACCGCGCCGGTCGCCTTTCCGTTCGTCACCTTCAGCGTGAACGTCCCCGCCAGTTTCCACAGAATATTGCTGAACGTCAGCACGCCGTTCGTCGCCGACTTCGCCTGGATCACCGCACCTTGGCTCGGTCCGCTCGCGATCGCCAGCGACACCTTCGAATGATCCCCCGTCACCACGTTGCCGTTCACGTCCTCGAGTTGGGCCGCGACGCTGAACGTCATCCCAGCCACGCCACTGGTCGGGGGCTGCTGGGTGAAAACAATCTGCGTTGCCGGCCCGGCGATCGTGAACGTGTTCGAGGTGGCCGTCGTAAGCGCATTTGAGTTCGATGCAACGAGAGCGTATGTTCCCGGCACCTGCAGCACCAGGTTGTTAAACGATGCCACGCCCTTCTTCGCCTGCAAGGTGGTGGTGCCGCTCAACACGCCGCCCGCGGGGCCGCTCGCCACGCCAATTGTGACCAGCGAATTGTCGGTCGTCACGACGTTGCCGAATTGATCTTCCACAGCAACGCTCAACGCAAACTTCACGCCGGTAGTCTGGTTGATGGGCTGCTGCACAAACGCCAGTTGCGTCGCAGCGCCGGGCGCCAGCGTGAAGGCCGCCGTGGTGCTGCGCGCAAATACGCCGGCGGTAGCGGTCAGCGTGAATGTGCCGGATTTGGTCAGTGTGAGATCGGTGAACGTAGCGATGCCGTTCACAGCCGCGACGGTCGTCGTTCCGCCCAGCGTCGCGCCGTTCGAGACAGTCAGCGTCACGTTCGAGGCATCCGAAGTGATGACATTTCCGAGCGGATCCTGCACCGCGACCGTAAGGGTGCCAAGCGCCCCCACCGTCGTCGCAGCGGGCTGCGAAATTGCCAATCGCGTCATGGCGGAGTTGAAGACCGTGCCCGCGCCGCTGGTGCCGCCACCCGAAGCGAGGCCGAAGAGGCCGTCGCCGAACAGTGCCAGCGCACCGGAGGGTTTCTGGCCTGACGTTTTATTCAGCGTGGCGATCGAGGTGATGGCGGCCGAGCCGTTACCCCATTCCCAGAGTCCGCCGTTGCCGCTGGCCGTGACGCCGAAAATGTTGCCCGCGGCGTCCTGCACCAACGTGCCGAAAGGCGTTTTGCCGGTCGTTGCGCCGAAGGAAGCCACCAGCGTTGCGCTCTGCAGAGAGGTATCAAATTTCCACAAGCCGCCGGTTTTCGAAGCGCCGCCGTTGGTGGTGGTGGCGAAGAGATTGCCGCTCGAATCCAGCACCACGCCGCCGCCAAACTGCCCGGCGGTGCTGCCGGTCAATGGCGCCGAAAAATTGAGAAAGCCATTCGCCAGCACTTCAAACTTCTGCGCCGCCTTGCCGACGGTGATGCCGAACAGGTTGCCGCTCGAATCCATCGCCAGCGATCCACCCGGCGTGAGTCCGGGCGCGAAGGACTGCGCGAACGTGAGATCCGCCAGGCCCACGCCGAGCGTCAAATTGAAGACCGCGCCCGCTTGGCCCGAACCGCCGACGGTTGTGCCGTGCAATGTGCCGTTGCCGCTGGCGTCCAGCGTGCCTACCAGCGCCCCGCTGGGCCGGCCGCGACTGCCATTGAATGACACAAGCGGCGCAATCGTATGGCTGCCCGCGACGAGTTCGAAAACCGTGCCCCGCCCCGCAGCGCCGCCGGCGGCCGTAACGCCGAAAAGATCGCCGTTGCCGTCAAGAATCAATTGCCCCAGCGGCGTGGCGCCATTGGCCCCAGTAAAACTGGCCAGCGTGATCACGGTGTTCGTGCCGGCGAGGATCTCAAAGACCGAGCCCTTACCCCTTGCGCCGCCTTTGGTTGTGACGCCGAAAATGTTCCCGGCGGAATCGATCACAATGCCCGCTGGCGAACCCACGCCGCTGCCCCCAGGGAACGAAGCCACGGCCGTCGGCACGTAGCTCGACAGGGTCGCCGTCAGCAAGACGCGGCGTTCCAACCCTTCCAGTAAACACTGTCGGGGCAAACGATTACGCGTATGCCGCTTGACGCTGCGCAGGCTGCCGAATCCCATTGATCTGCTCCCACTGAAAACGACATGGTTCCGCACTGATAACGGCAGCCACCGGCCGCCATTACTACTCTATCCCACGATTTCCGCACTGCATAATGACGTTTGGTGATCAAAATCGACCAAATTCGCGCCAAAATAGCGCGCAATTCGACACTATTGGGCACCCAAACAACTCACTCGCCACACCCTCACTTGATTCATAACAACCTAGATGACAAAGGTTTAAAGAAATAAAAGCCGCTTCCGCGCGCTCCCGCAGGCGACCTCAAAGAGAGCACCTCGAGTGATACATGCGCAGACCGCTAATTAGTTGCTGGGAATAAGGTTATTGGTGCGGGGGCCGACCGAAGTCGAATTGCGATCCTTGACCTGCAAAAGCTCCGAATCGCTGGCCTTAAACGTCCGGGCTGACCCGTCGGTGAACGCAAAATTAAGTTGGCCGCCGAGCCGGGCGTCGTCATCGACCGGTTTTTCCGTGTACCACCCGCGGCCGACGGGGCGCGGGTACGCGGAGATGCGCAGGACGAAGTCGCGGCGGGAATCGCCATGATTGTCGAAGGTGCGGTAGAGCGGACTGGCGGGTGTGGTGGAATTGGCGGGCGAGTAATAGGAGCGATCGCCGACAAGGGCGGTGAAAGGGCGGTTTTTGTAGGTCCACGGTTGCAGCGACCGGGTGAAGCGGGAGGTGAAGGCGGTGTCATCGCCGTCGCCGTAGTAGCCGGCGGTGATGACGTACTCGACGTTGATGTTGAAGTTGGGCTGCGTGAGGAAGGGTTCGATCGAGGGCTGCCATTTGGGGATGAAGGGGCAGTTGAAGAAATCGACGTTCACGTACGGCGCCCAGAGCGGACGAACGTCGTGAGAATTCGTGCCGTCGTAAGACGCGATCGTGTTGGAAAAGGAGGCGGAGTCAAGTTCGTTGAGATGGAGGGGAAGGCGAGCGAAGTCGGCTTCGTAAACGGCGGCGCCTTTGGCAATCTGGGAGAGATTGGAGAGACAGGCAGTCGTCTTGGCGCGGTAGCGGGCCTTGGCAAGCGACGGAAGCAGGATCGCCAGGAGCAGCGCAAGGATGCCAATGACAACGAGCAGTTCGATAAGCGTGAAAGCGCGGTGCAAGCGCGGAACAGGGAGCCAATGGCGGACCATGGAGACGCCTACGAGTTGATGAGCACCGGAAAGCATTATAACGATTCCCAGGGCTGAGGAAGGGTTGGAGGGGGCGAAATCGAATCATGCGATGTTTTCGGGCATTTGAGGGCAACTTTATGGATTCATGAAGTTGACGGGAGTTTTTTGCGAATTTATGGAGAACGGACAATTAGTTCGTATACTAACTAATTGTCTGACTGCGTGGTTTTGTCTGCCTTGCCGGCGCAGTACCGTGCGCGCCTGCTGTCTGCGTGAGGGAATTTTTGTGCCGGGGTCTGCGCCTAATACTTCTGAGCTGGCATTTCGGGCGTTTGTGCGGACGTCGGGGCTGTTTCGCAATCAGATGCGACCGTACTTCTCGCGGTTTGGCGTCAGCGGGCCGCAATGGGGAGTGCTGCGAGCGCTGCAGCGGGCGGAGCGCGAGGGAGTGACGGGGTTGCGGCTGCGCGATTTGGGGGAGCGGTTGCTGGTAAAGCCACCGAGTGTGACGACGCTGGTGGAGCGGCTGGTGCGGGCGGGGCTGGTGGAGCGGACGACGGCAGAGTCGGATCAGCGGGCGAAACTGGTGGCGCTGACAGCGCGCGGACGGAAACTCGTGCAGCGGGTTCTGCAGCACCATCCGGCGCAGATGCGGGCGATGCTGGCGGGATTGAGCGAGGCGGAGCAGGAGCAATTGCGGCGGCTGATGGAGCAGTTGGCTGCGAGTTTGGAGGCGCGGGAGGCGGCGGGGCTGAGCGAGAAACCGATTTCAAAAACAAAGGAAGTTCGACGATGAGTCATGCGCCGGTTGAAAAAGATACGCCCGCGAAACGGGATGATGGGAAGGCACTGGCGGCGCCGCGACCAGCGCAGGGCGGTAGCGGATGGGTGTGGTTGATCATCGCTGGCGTCATATTGGCCGGCGGGTTCGTAGCGTACTTGTATTGGCCGGCAATTTCGAAGGGATTGGGGTTGGTGGAGAAGGCACCGACGAGTCAGCCGGTGCGAGCGGTGCCGGTGGTGACGGCGACGGCGAAGCGCGGGGATCTGCCAATTTACCTGACGGGGTTGGGAACGGTGACGGCATCGAATTCCGTGACGGTGCGGACGCGGGTGGATGGGGAGTTGATGAAGGTCAATTTCACCGAGGGACAAATTGTGCAGGCGGGAGATCTGCTGGCGCAGATAGATCCGCGGCCATTCGAGGCGCAGCTGGCGCAGGATGAGGGACAACTGGCGAAGGATCAGGCGTCGCTGGACAACGCGAAGTTGGATTTAGCGCGGTACGAGCGAGCGGGTGAAGCGGCATCGCAACAGCAGCGGGATACAGCAGCGGCGGCGGTGAAGCAGTTCGAGGGAAGCATCAAGGTGGATGAGGGGCAGATTCAGAATACAAAGCTGCAGCTGACGTATTGCCGGATCACGGCGCCGCTCACGGGGCAGGTGGGGCTGCGACTGGTGGATGCGGGAAATATTGTGCATACATCGGATACGAATGGATTGCTGGTGATTACGCAGATTGAGCCGATCACGGCAGTGTTCAATCTTTCGCAGGATACGCTGCCACAGGTGCTGAAGGTGAGCCGCGGTGAGACGCCGGCGGTGGTGGAGGCGTTTGACCGGGAACAGAAAACGCTGCTGGCGACGGGGAGATTGCTGGCGGTGGACAATCAGGTGGACACCGGGACGGCGACGTACCGGTTGAAGGCGGAGTTCGACAACAAGGATCATGCGCTGTTTCCAAATTTGTTTGTGAATGTGCGGCTGCTGGTGGACATGAAGAAGAATGTGGTGCTCGTGCCGGCGGCGGCGGTGCAGCGAAGCCCGCAGGGGAATTTTATTTACGTCGTGGGTGCGGATGATGTCGTGCAGATGGCGGATGTGACGACCGGGCCGACGGTGGGCGATGTGACGGCGATTGAACAGGGGCTGGAGGCGGATGCGGTCGTCGTTACGGATGGCGTGGATAAGCTGCAGCCGGGGGCGAAAGTTGTAATGCGGAAAGGCGTTGAGGGAGCGGGGACGCAGACGCGGCCGGCGGGAACACGCAAGGGCGGAGCAAGTTCGCGGAGAGCGCCATGAGTCCATCGCGGCCATTTATTTTGCGACCGGTGGCGACGTCGCTATTGATGGTAGCGCTGCTGCTGGTGGGGTTGGTAGCGTACAAGCAGCTACCGGTGTCGGCGCTGCCGCAGGTGGATTATCCGACGATCCAAGTGCAGACATTTTTGCCGGGCGCGAGCCCGGAGGTGATGGCGTCGTCGGTGACGGCGCCGTTGGAGCGGCAGCTGGGGCAGTTGCCTGGGCTGACGCAGATGACGTCGTCGAGTTCGGAGGGGAGCTCGCTGATCACCCTGCAGTTCTCGCTGGATTTGAATATTGATGTCGCCGAGCAGGAGGTGCAGGCGGCGATCAATGCGTCGTCGACGTATCTGCCAAAGGATCTGCCGAACCCGCCGATCTATGCGAAGACGAATCCGGCGGATGCGCCGATTCTCACGCTGGCGCTGACATCGGAGACGTTGCCGCTGCCGAAGGTGGAAGATCTGGCGGACACGCGGTTGGCACAGAAAATTTCGCAGCTGCCGGGCGTGGGGCTGGTGAGCATCAGTGGCGGAAACAAGCCGGCGGTGCGGATCCAGGTGAATCCGACGATGCTGTCGTCGCTGGGGCTGGGGATGGATGATCTGCGGACGGCAATCGGTGCGGCGAATGTAAACCAGGCGAAGGGAAGTTTTGATGGGCCGCGGCAGGCGTTCACGATCGGGGCGAATGATCAGCTGCTGTCGAGCGGGCAATACAAGCCGCTGGTGATTGCGTATCTGCGCGGGGCGCCGGTTTACCTGTCGGATGTGGCGGAGGCGGTGGACGGGACTGAGAACGTGCGGCTGGCGGCGTGGAAAAATACGGAGCCGGCGGTCGTCGTGAACATTCAGCGGCAACCAGGGGCGAACATTATTGAGGTGGTGGACCGGATCAAGGCGTTGCTGCCGCAATTGCAGAGTTCGCTGCCGCCGGCGATCAAGGTGTCGATTCTGACAGACCGGACGACGACGATTCGGGCGTCGGTGGAGGATGTGCAGTTTGAGCTGATGCTAACGATCGGGCTCGTGGTGCTGGTGATCTTCCTGTTTCTGCGGAATATTGCGGCGACGATTATTCCCAGCGTGGCAGTGCCGCTGTCGCTGATCGGGACGTTTGGGATCATGTACCTGCTGGGGTACAGCCTGAATAATCTGTCGCTGATGGCGCTGACAATCTCGACGGGATTTGTGGTCGACGATGCGATCGTGATGATCGAGAACATCATTCGCTATCTGGAGGAGGGGGACAGTCCGCTGGAGGCGGCGCTGAAGGGGTCGGAGCAGATCGGGTTTACGATTGTGTCGCTGAGCGTGTCGCTGATTGCGGCGCTGATTCCGCTGCTGTTCATGGGGGATATTGTCGGGCGGCTGTTCCGCGAGTTTGCGGTGACGCTGAGCGTGACGATCGTAGTGTCGGCGGCGGTGTCGCTGACGTTGACGCCGATGATGTGCGCGCTGCTGCTGAAGCACAAACCGGCGGCGGAGCAGGGGTGGCTGTTCCGCATGTCGGAAAAGGCGTGGGTGGGGATTATCAATTTTTATGCGCGGACGCTGACAGTGGTGCTGCGGCATCGCTACATCACACTGCTGGTGGCGATGGGAACGGTGGCGCTGACGGTGCTGCTGTTTGTGATCGTGCCGAAGGGATTCTTTCCGGTGCAGGATACGGGCGTGATCCTCGGCGTGTCGGAAGGACCGCAGGATATTTCGTTCACGGCAATGTCGGAACGGCAACAGGCGCTGGCGAAGGTGATTTTGCAGGATCCGGCGGTGGAGAGTTTGTCGTCGTTCATCGGGATCGACGGGACCAACACGACGATGAACAGCGGACGGATCCAGATCAACTTGAAGCCGCTGGCGGAGCGGAAAATTGATGCGAGCGCGGTGATTCGGCGATTGCAGCCGGAGCTGGCTAAGGTGGATGGGATTCAGCTGTTCATGCAGCCGATTCAGGATTTGACGGTGGAAGATCGCGTCAGCAGGACGCAGTACCAGTATTCGGTGGAGGATGCGGATCCGACGGAGTTGGGCGTGTGGGTGCCGCGGCTGATTGAGAAATTGAAGGCGCTGCCGGAGCTACGCGATGTGGCGAGCGACCAGCAGGATGCAGGGTTGCAGGCACGGCTGGTGATCGACCGGGACACATCGGGGCGGCTGGGGATCACGCCGCAGATGATTGATGATGCGCTGTACGACGCGTTCGGACAGCGGCAGGTTTCGACGATATTTACGCAGCTGAACCAGTATCACGTGGTGCTGGAGGTGAAGCCGAATTTTGCGCGCAAGCCGGAGAGTTTAAACGACATCTACCTGGAGAGTTCGACGGGCGGGAAGGTGCCACTGAGTGCGTTTACGCGGCTCGAGTTGGTGACGGCGCCGCTGGCGATCAATCACCAGGGGCAATTTCCGGTGGTGACGATTTCGTTTAATTTGAGGCAAGGCGCATCGCTGGGTGAAGCGGTGCGAGCGATTGATAAGGCGAAGCAGGAACTGGCGATGCCGGCGAGCATTCAGGCGCAGTTCCAAGGAACGGCGCAGGCGTTTCGGGCGTCGCTGCAGAATGAGCCGCTGTTGATTCTCGCAGCGTTGATCACCGTGTACATCGTGCTGGGTGTGCTGTACGAGAGCTTCATTCATCCGCTGACGATTTTGTCGACGCTACCGTCGGCGGGCGTGGGGGCGGTGCTGGCGCTATTGATCTGTCAGACGGATTTCAGCGTGATCGCGCTGATCGGGGTGATTCTGCTGATCGGCATCGTGAAGAAGAACGGGATCATGATGATCGACTTTGCGCTGGACGCGGAGCGGAATGGCGGGAAGTCACCGGATGAGGCGATTTATCAGGCGTGTCTGCTGCGGTTCCGGCCGATCATGATGACGACGATGGCAGCGCTGCTGAGCGGTTTGCCGCTGGCGATGGGGAGCGGCGTGGGCTCGGAGCTGCGGCGGCCGCTGGGGATCGCGATGGTAGGCGGGCTGATCTTCAGCCAGATTCTGACGCTGTACACGACGCCGGTGATTTACCTGGCGTTTGATCAGTTGGCGCGGCGGTTCCGGAAGGAGAAGCCGAAGGCGGTAGAGAATGCGATGCCTGCGGCGGAGGTGTCATGAGCATCTCAGCGCCATTTATTCATCGCCCTGTCGGCACGACGCTGCTGACGATTGCGCTGGCGCTGGCGGGAAGTCTCGCGTACTTTTTTCTGCCGGTGTCGCCGCTGCCGCAGGTGGATAATCCGACGATTTCGGTGTCGGCAGGGTTGCCGGGGGCGAGTCCAGAAACGATGGCGTCATCGGTGGCGACGCCGCTGGAGCGGCAATTCGGGCGGATTGCAGGCGTGACGGAGATGACGTCGAGCAGTTCGCTGGGGTCGACGAACATCACGCTGCAGTTTGATCTGAGCCGCAACATTGACGCGGCGGCGCGGGATGTGCAGGCGGCGATTGCGGCGGCGGCGGGGAATCTGCCGGCGAATCTGCCGAGTAAGCCGACGTATCGGAAGGTGAATCCGGCGGACGCGCCGATTCTGATTTATTCGATGACGTCGGACATTTACGACAAGCCGCGGATGTACGATGCGGCATCGACGATTCTGCAGCAGAAGTTGTCGCAGGTGGAGGGCGTGGGGCAGGTATCGGTGAGCGGCGGCGCGCTGCCGGCGGTGCGGGTGGATGTGAATCCGACGATTCTAAACAACATGGGGCTGAGCCTGGAGGATGTGCGCGCCACGCTGGCGGCAGCGAATGCAAACCGGCCGAAAGGGCAGATCAGCGATGAGCGGCGGTCGTGGTCCATCAGCGCGACGGACCAGATTCTCAAGGCGAAGGAATACGAGCCGCTGGTGGTGGCGAATAGGAACGGGGCGATCGTGCGGCTGTCGGATGTGGCGACGGTGACGGATTCGGTGGAGAACGTGCTCAACGGCGGATGGTCGGACGGGAAGCCGGCGGTGTCGCTGATTCTGTTTCGGCAGCCGGGGGCGAACATCATTGAGACGGTGGACCGGCTGCGGGCGATGACGGAGGAGTTGCAGGCGTCGATCCCGCCGGGGATGAAGTTGGCGGTGGTGATGGATCGGGCGACGACGATCCGAGCGTCGGTGCACGATGTGCAGGTGACGCTGCTCATTTCGATCGTGCTGGTGATCCTGGTGGTGTTCATGTTCTTGCGGGATTGGCGAACGACGCTGATACCGAGCGTGGCGGTGCCGATCTCGCTGGTAGGGACGTTTGCGGTCATGTATCTGCTGAATTTCAGCATTGATAATTTGTCACTGATGGCGCTGACGATTGCGACGGGATTTGTGGTGGACGATGCGATTGTGGTGATCGAAAACATCACGCGGTACATCGAGGAGGGGATGTCGCCAATGCAGGCGGCGCTGCGCGGGGCGAAGGAGATCGGGTTCACGGTCGTGTCGATGAGCGTATCGCTGATTGCGGTGTTTATTCCGATTCTGTTGATGTCGGGGCTGGTGGGACGTTTGTTCCGGGAGTTTGCGATCACGCTGTCGGTGGCGGTGGCGATATCGCTGGTGATTTCGCTGACGACGACGCCAATGATGTGCGCGACGCTGCTGCGGGGGCGGGATGAGCAGCGGCACGGGCGGATTTACATGGCGGGCGAGAAGGCGTTCAATTTTTTGCTGTGGCTGTATGAGTTCTCGCTGGCATGGGTGCTGCGGTACTGGCCGGTGGGGCTGTTGGTGACGGTGCTGTCGGTGGTGGCGACCGTTTTGCTCTTCCTGAACACGCCGACCGATCTGTTCCCTGTACAGGATAGCGGCCGCATGTCGGTGCGCGTGCTGGCCGATCAAGACACTTCGGCGCAGACGATGCAGCGGCTGATGGTGCAGTATGCGAATGTGATCCGCAACGATCCGGGGGTGGCGAATGTGGTCGGGTTCAGCAGCGGCGGGAGCAACCAGGGGAGCATGTTTGTGGCGCTCAAACCGCTGTCGGAACGGGCGGGAATGGATGCGATCATGACGCGGCTGCGCGGGCAACTGGGCCGGATCCCCGGAGCGCAGGTGACGGCGGTGCCGGTGCAGGATATTCGGGTCGGCGGGCGCATCGGCGGCGGGTTGTATCAGTACACGCTGCAGGGGGATGATCTCGGCGATCTGATGACTTGGGCGCCGAAGGTAGCTGAAAAAATGCGGGGAATTCCGGGGATTGTCGACGTCACGAGCGACCAGCAGAACAAGGGATTGCAGGCGGACCTGACGTATGACCGCGTGACGGCGGCGCGACTGGGGCTGAGCGCGAAGGTGATCGACGATACGTTGTACGATGCCTTCGGGCAGCGACAGGTGTCGACGATGTTCACGCCGCTGAACCAGTATCACGTGGTGATGGAAGTCTCGCCGCAGTACACACAGAATCCAGACGGGCTGAACGCCATTTATGTGCGGGCGTCGAACGGGACCCCGCTGCCGCTGAGTTCGATTGCGCAGTACGAGGCGAACAACACGTCGCTGTCGGTGGCGCATCAGGGGCAGTATCCGGCGGTGACGATTTCATTCAATCTCGCGGACGGGATGTCGCTCGGGGCGGCGGTGGACAAGATCAAGGAGGCGGAAGCGCAGATGGGATTGCCGGCAAGCATTCATGGGAGTTTTCCGGGAACGGCGCAGGCGTTTGAACAGTCGCGCGCGAGCATGCCGATTCTGATTCTGGCGGCGCTGGTGGCGGTGTATATCGTGCTGGGGATGCTGTACGAAAGCTTGATTCACCCGATCACGATTCTGTCGACGCTGCCATCGGCGGGGGTTGGGGCGCTTTTGGCGCTGCACTTTACGAACACGCACCTGAGCATGATTGCGTTCATCGGGATTATCCTGCTGATCGGCATCGTGAAGAAGAACGGGATCATGATGGTGGACTTTGCGCTGGAGGCGGAACGGTCGAAGGGCCTGCGGCCGGAGGAGGCGGTTTTCCAGGCGTGCATTTTGCGGTTCCGGCCGATCATGATGACGACGATGGCGGCGCTGCTGGGCGGGTTGCCGCTGGCGCTGGGGACGGGGACGGGGTCGGAGTTGCGCAAGCCGCTGGGGATCGCGATCGTGGGCGGACTCATCGTAAGCCAGGCGCTCACGCTGTATACGACGCCGGTAGTTTACCTGTGCATGGATTACATTCGGTTGTTCCTGCGGCGACTGTTTCATCCGAATCGCACGGTGGTTGAGGTTATGCCGCGGCTCTGAGACGGGGTATTTTTGGCGTGTATCGATTGGGGCCGAGCATGAGTCTGGCTGCGATGCTGGCGTCGGCGGAGCGCACCGATGTGAGTGGTGCGGATTGGTCCACGGTGCTCCTGGCGGTGCTGACGCTGGCCGTGTTCGCAGCGCTGGCGGCAGTGCCGATTGCGTTAGCGCGGCGACGGGGGCACGGGCGCGGGGAGGCGATTACGGTGCTGGCGATTCTGTGCTGCCTGAGTTTTGCGGGGAGCATCATCTGGTTGCTCCTGGCGCGGGCCCATTGGGCGCGGGAGCAAGCGGTGCTGGTGCAGAGCGGGTACTACGATCCGCTTAATGCGATGGGAGCACCAGTCGTGCCGTGGTGGTTGTGGGCGGTGCTCGGGAGTGGCTATTTGTGCCTAGTGGGATTCGCGGGTTGGGGTGGGCGGAAGCGATTCTGATCAATGGCTGCGGGGGAATTCACGCATCACTTAAGAGATGACGGAGGCGCGGCGCCATGTGCGTGAATCTCGGTCGCGTACTTAAGAAACCTTCATTCGGATTGGTGCGTACAGGTGTTAGGCTTGAGTGCTTCCGTTTTTTTGAAGTGTGATGAGCGATGCGTAGAGTTCGTAAACAGCGATGCGGCGTGCTGGTGGAATGCCTGGAATCGCGCGTTTTGCTCTCGGGAGTGGTGCCGTTGTCGACCGCGGATGTGGGCGAGGCGGCAGGTCAGCTTCAAGTGCCGCTGCAGTTGCTGCCGTCGTATGAACTTTTTTCGACGAATGGAATTGGGCCGCTGCAGACTTCCGGACCGCAAGGTTTTTCGCCGAGCCAGATCCGGACGGCGTATGGGATGAATCAGATCACGTTCGGAGGCGTGACGGGTGACGGGACCGGGCAGACGATTGCAATCGTGGATGCGTACAACGACCCGACGATCACGGCGGATCTACATGCGTTTGATGCAGCGTTCGGATTGGCGAATCCATCGCTGCGGGTGGTGTCGCAGACGGGGAGTGCAACGCTGCCGTCGGTCGATCCCTCGGGCGCGGGGACGAACAACTGGGAGGGTGAAGAGGCGCTGGATGTGGAGTGGGCACACGCAATGGCGCCGGGCGCGAGCATTATTCTGGTAGAGGCAAACGATGCGAGCCCGGGAAATCTTTTCGCGGCGATCAACTGGGCACGGGCGCAGACGGGCGTGTCGGTGATTTCGATGAGTTGGGGCGGCAACGAGACGTCGACCCAGACGCAGTATGATTCGACGCTGACGACGCCGTCGGGACACCAGGGAGTGACGTTTGTGGCGTCGACGGGCGATTCGAGCGCGCCCGCGGGATATCCGGCGTACTCGCCAAACGTGGTGGCGGTGGGCGGGACGAGTCTGGCGATCAATGCGGTGGGGAGTTACCAGTCAGAGACGGGATGGAGCGGATCGGGCGGCGGGATTTCGACGGTGGAGTCGCAGCCCTCGTATCAGACGGGCGTGGTGACGCAGTCGACGACGCGGCGGACAGCGCCCGATGTGGCATTTGATGCGAATCCGAGCACGGGGGTTTCGGTCTACGATTCGTATAACAACGGGACGAGCACGCCGTGGGAAATTCTCGGCGGGACGAGTGTGGCGGCGCCGTGCTGGGCGGGGATCATTGCGGTGGCGGATCAAGGACGCGTGGCGGCGGGCGAGACGACGATGGATTCGCGGACGAACACGCTGCCGTTGTTGTACGCGGCGCCGGCGGCGGATTTTCATGATGTGACGACGGGGAACAACGGCTACGCGGCGGGAGCCGGGTATGATCTGGTGACGGGCCGCGGGAGCCCGGTGGCCAATCTGTTGATTCCTTATTTGGTAAATGGGAATATCACCCCCCCACCGCCGACGGGGCCGACGATTGCGTCGTTGTCCGCGGACTCGCTGACGGTGACGGAGGGAACGGCGCTCACGCTGACGGCGAATGGCGTGAGCGATGTGGGCGGGACGGGATTGACGGTAACGTTCTACGAAGAGAACAACGGAACGGCAGGGCTGCAGACGGATCCGACGACAGGCGACTACGCCTTCACGCCGGTAACGGATGGATCAAACACGATCACGCTGGACACGAGCGGAGTAACGGGGACATTTACCTTTTACGCACAGCTGACGGATTCATCGGGGTCGGCAAGCGCGGCGGGGACAAACGCGCCGTCGGTGACCGTGACGATTGTGGCGGCGGGCAGTGCGGGGCCGGCGATCGGAAGCGTGACGGCGGCGCCGAGCCCGGTGGTGACGGGGAACACGCTGACGCTGACGGCGAATAACATCACTGATCCGGTCACGAGCATTCGGCGCGTCTATTTTTATGAAGAGACGAACGGAATCGCGGGATTGCAGACTGGATTGGGCGGCGATTTTTCATTCCGATCAGTGACTGCGGCGAGTGGGTACAGTTTGCCGCTGGATACGACGGGCGTGACGGGCGCGTTCACCTTTTACGCGCAGGCCGTGGACCTTCTGGGGAACGTGAGTGCGACGGGGACGGCAGCGCCGTCAGTGAGCGTGAATGTGCTGAGCAATGCGGTGCCGGCGGCGCCGACAGGGCTGACGGCGACGGCGGCGTCATCGAGCGAGATCGATCTTTCGTTTGCGGAATCAGACACGATCCAGACGGGCTTTACGATTCAGCGTTCGACGGATCCGACGTTTGCAACGTTCACGCAGGTGCTGACGATCAATCGCTCGAACGTGTTCACGTACAGCGACACGGGGCTGACGCCAAGCACGCAATATTACTATCGCGTGCAGGCGTTTGATGCCGCGGGGAGCAGCGGGTTTTCGAATGTGGCGAATGCCACGACACCGGCGGTGAATCGGACTCCGCTGGGGTCGATTGATATTGCGGATGGGAATCGCATCGCGGGATGGGGGTTTGATGCGGATGCGGGAGCGACGGCCGTGCAGGTGCGGTTGGATATTGATGGCGTGACGGGGACGCCGTTTGCCGCGAGCGTCACGCGGCCGGATCTGACGAACTGGCTGGGGAGCGGGAATCACGGCTATTCCGTCGCGACGCCGGCGAATTTGGGGGCGGGAACACATACGGTGACTCTGTACGTACAGGATTATCCCGGCAGCAGCTTTATCCAGATCGCGCAGAAAACATTCAATCGCGCGCCGATGGGATCGATTGATATTGCCAACGGCTCACTGATTGCGGGGTGGGCATTTGATTGGGATGCGGGGGCGCGGGCTCTGCAGGTGCGGCTGGACATTGATGGCGTCGCGGGAACCCCGGTGACGGCCAATGTGTTGCGCGGCGATTTAACCGGGTGGCTCGGGAGCGGCAACCACGGCTATATGCTGGCGACGCCGACCAATCTTGGGCCGGGGGTTCACACGGTGACGCTCTACACGCAGGATTATCCGAACAGTGGCTTTGTGGAGATCGCACAGAAAACAATCACGCGGTTGCCGATGGGGTCGATTGATATTGCCAACGCTACCGAGATCGCCGGGTGGGCATTTGACTGGGAGGCGGGCGCGACGCCGGTCTCCGCGCGGCTGGACATTGATGGCGTGAGCGGGACGGTGTTTACGGCGAGTACGCAGCGGCCGGATCTCGCGGCGTGGCTGGGGAGTTCGGATCACGGGTACGTGTTCTTGCTGCCGGCGCTGGGGGCGGGGAGTCATACGATTTCATTGTACGTGCAGGATTCGCCGAGCGGGGCATTTGATCTAGCAGGGCAGACGACGCTGGTCATTTAGGAATTTGGCGGGCGGGAATTTGGGAACCCGATTCAGAGGTGTACGTCCAAGGGCGGTAGTATCGGAGCGCGTTTTTGCGCGGATCGAATGCGGGATATTTTTGTGGAGGAGTGGTCATGAGAATGCGGATGCTGGCGATGGTGAGTTTGACGATGGTGGCTCTGACGGCAGGCGACGTATGGGCGAAGCGCGCGGGGCCAAAGGAAGTCGAACCGGTAGTGGCCGACGGGGTGAAATATGTGGCGTCGAATGACAGTGGCCGAGAGGGGAAGGTTGAGGCGCGTGATGCCAAGACAGATAAGAAGCTGTGGGAGGTGGTGGTTTACACGGTAAAGATCGATCCGGAGTTGGAAGAGGATGTGCAGTGGGTGTTCATCACGCGTTTGGCGGTGAAGGAGAATGCACTACTGGTGACGAATGAAAAAGGGGAAGCTTATAAAGTGGATTTGACGACGAAGAAGGTCGAAAAGGTCGAGCAGAAGGGTGACAAGTAGTCCCCGTTGATTACTTGACTTCACAAATTATCAGAGTAATCTGTCTTCATCTTGTGGGCATTGGTTGAGAGTGAGGGGGATTTCCATGCGTACCCGTCTTGAATTCAATCACGCTTGGAAGTAGCCAATATGCCGGCGCGTTGCGGTGTCGGCGTCAGAACTTCGGACATGCTCCAAGACTCCTTTTTGAGGTACGAGAGAGCGCTCAGTTTTGCCTGAGCGCACAACTCATCCTTGATTGGAGTCCGCCATGAGTCTCACCACGGGCCGTCGCACCGTTACAGCTTTGGTCTCCATTTTTGTTGCGGCCATGCTCACCTCAAAAGCTATGGCCGTGACGCCGGTGTTCACCGTCCTGCATAACTTCACCGGCGCCGACGGACAGTATCCAGACTCCTGCCCGCTGATCCAATACGGCAACGTACTCTATGGAACCACCCGCCTGGGCGGCGCCAACGGCAAGGGGACCGTCTACGCTTTTGACCTCACGACAAAGACCGAAAGCATTCTGCATTCGTTCACCGGCGGCACCGATGGCGCGTACCCCCATAATGGCGTCGCCCGGGTGGGCAACATCCTGTACGGAACGACCGAACAGGGCGCTGGTTCCGGCGCGCTTTACGCCATCGACTTGCAAAACATCTCCAGTACCGTCGTCCATTCCTTCCACGGCGGCACAACGGATGGATCCGCGCCGCTGGGCGCGGTACTTCAGTCGGGAAATATGCTCTACGGAATGACGCGCTGGGGCGGGACTTCCAATAACGGCACCATCTATAGCGTCAACACCGCCAGCAAGAGTGTTTCGATTCTGCACTCCTTCGCCGGCGGCACGACGGAGGGCTCGCAACCGTTCGGCTCGCTGATCCAATCCGGCAACATGCTTTATGGCACCACTTACAGCGGCGGCGCCAACAACACCGGCACACTCTTCAGTTTCAATCTCGACACCGGCGCCACCACGCTGCTGCACTCCTTTGTCGCCGGCACTGATGGCAGCATGCCGTGGAGCGACCTCGTTCAATCGGGGACGACACTCTACGGCACCACGGCACATGGCGGCAGCCCGGGCGATGGCACGCTCTTTTCCTACGACGTGCAGACGAATACCTACAAGATTCTCCACGGCTTCACGGGATCCTCAAATGGCTCGGAACCGTATGGTGGAATCGTGCAATCAGGAAGCACGCTCTACGGCTTGGCGCTCGGCGGGGGCTCCAGCGGGCGCGGCGCGATGTTTTCGTATGACACAAGCAACCAGAGTTTCGCGCTGCTACATTCCTTCACCGGCGCGGATGGCCAGTATCCCTACGACACGCTTCTGCGCTCCGGTGACACTTTCTACGGCACAACTTCGTCAGGCGGAAGCATGGGCGACGGAGTTCTCTTCAGCCTTGCCATGCCCGAACCAACCTCTCTGTCACTCGTGGCGGTTGGAGCTATAGTCCTGCTATCGAAGCGCCGCCGCTGAGTTTAACAACGTTGTGACCAGTATTGTTCGGCGACATTTATAACTGACGTCGCCTGCTGCGCTCGGCCAACCGGGGGCGGAAGTCGGCGCGTCGTTTGTTGCCATTGCCGCACACTTCACGGAGATGTTGCAGCGGTCATAGCAGCCCAATACGATGACTTGCAGATGAAACTCGGCCAAGCGCAACGAACTGAGTGACAATGAAGGTTGAACCCATTCCAAATGTCTTGCCCCCCGCTGCGGTGCCATGGTACGTGCGCGTGTTGCCGGCGGCCGTGCTGGCAGCACTCACGCTCGCGATGTTCTGGGATGTGCTGTGGAACGGTGGGAGCACGGTATTGTCGTCCGCGTCGGGTGATTTGCGGGCACAGTTTCTGCCATGGCGCGAATTCGGTTTCGGGCAACTGCGGCAGGGGAATTTTCCGCTGTGGAATCCACATCTCTTCGGTGGCACACCATACTTCGCAGGATTTCAATCGGCGCTTCTCTATCCACCGAACTGGTTGCACCTGTTTCTTCCGCTCGGCGTGGCGATTAACTGGATCATCGCGCTGCACATTTTTCTGGCGGGGCTGTTCACCTACTTTTGGACGCGCGGGCATGGGTTGGGGCGTACAGCGGCGACGCTGTCTGGCGTGATGTTCATGTTCTCAGGCGAGTATTTTCTGCACATTTATTACGGTCATCTGCCGCACCTGGCGGTGATGATCTGGACGCCGCTGCTGCTTTGGTCATTGGATCAACTGGCAGGCACGGGACGGTGGTACTGGGTGCTTCTCGGCATTCCGGTAGTGGCGATGCAGATCCTGGCGGGGCATCCGCAGTATGTGTACTACACAGGACTGATCGCGGTCATTTATGTGGTGCTGCTGGCGATCTGCCTCCCCTACCGCGGGCGAGTGCTGCTGGGATTTGTGTCGATCTATCTCGGCGGCATCGGGTTGGCAGCGGTACAGTTGCTGGCAGGGCTGGCGGCCACGCGCGAGAGCATCCGATCGGGCGGGCTTCCCATCGACATGGCGAGCAGTTTCAGTCTGCCGCCGCAGAATCTGTTGACGTATCTGGCGCCGTTTGCGCTGGGCAATATGCAGCCGATGCAACTGGGCGATTTCGAATATTCATCGTTCTATTTTGGTGCCGGGCTGCTGCCGGAGCTATGCCTCTTTGTCAGCGTCACCGGAATCTGCCTGGCGATCTTTGGACTGTGCCGGGCGTCGCGGCCATGGCGCTGGATCTGGCTGATGATGGTGGGTGTGACGGTGATTCTGGCACTCGGGGCGTACACACCGCTGTATTCGGTGTTGTATGAGCACTTGCCGTTCTACGGCAGTTTCCGCGGCACAGTTAAGTTTGCGTATCTGCTCACGCTTTTTCTGGCAATGGCCGCTGGAGCGGGGTTTGATCAGCTAGTGCGGTCGCCGAAGTCTTTCGCGCGCACGGCTCCGATCGTCATTCTCGCGGCTACGGTGCTGATTGCGGCGGTCGGATGGTGGACGTGGAGCACGGCCCAAGTTCCCCATGGACTGTGGGCACGCTTCGTTGGATCGATTCCGGCGAATCGTGATCTCTACCTCATGCCGGAAATTCACCGGCCTGAGAATTCGCTGCCGCGCAATATTGTCGATCGGGTCACCACTCTCTACGCCGACCCGCAGTTTCTGCAGGTGACGGCGGCATATGCGGGACGGCAGATGGCGGTGGCGGTGGGAATACTACTGCTGGTCGCAGGGCTATGGGCCGCGCGGCGGTGGCAGCCGCGCGTGATCTATGGTTTGGCGGCACTGCTGGTGATGGAGTTATTTCTGTTCGCACATTCGATGCGAGCGACGATGCCGGCGAGTTCACCTGTGCCAAATGTGCTGGTGCAGCGCGTGCGCGAGGCCGCGCCGGATCAACGTCTCTTCCAGTGCGATCCGGCCATGGTGGACTGGGCCATGAGTTACGGCATGTACGATTTGTGGGGATACGATCCGGGTGTGTTGCGCCGCTATGGGCAACTGATGTGGGCCAGCCAGGACGCCGATCCGGACCAGGCGACGCAATACCTGCCGTTCCGCAAGGAAAGCCGCATTTTCCAGTTGCTGCGCGGCCGGTGCATTTTTATGCCGGAGGGAAGCGAGTATCCGCCGCTGATGCTGGCCGACCCGCTGGGGCACGTGGAACTGATTCGGTCCTATCGCGTAGTCACAGACCGCAATGCGATTTTTGCGGCGCTGAAGGATCCACAGTTTGACTACCGCAGTACGGTGCTGTTGGAAAAGTCGCCGGAGATCGCGATTGCCGGCGGTACCGAACGTGTCGGACGCGCCGAGATCGTGCGGCAGACGACGGACGAACTTGAGATTCGCGCCGAAGTGCCGGTGCCGCAGATTCTGCTGGTCACAGACGCGTATGCAGCCGGGTGGAAGGTGATTCCGCTGGGGGCTGCGCCACAAGGCCGTTATGAAGTTTTGCCTGGCGACTATGCGCTTCGCGCGATCCCGCTGGTGGCGGGGACACATCATTTTGCCCTGCGCTATGATGCGCCGGGGTTTGTGCTCGGACGCTGGATCTCGCTGCTATCGCTGGCAGTTTACATAGGGTTGTGCGGATGGGCATTTTGGCGGATGCGAAGGGGCACTTCGAACGTACAGTGAGTGTTCACCTGCGATCTGTCACGGAAAGACTACATGCGGATTGAAATTGTTCATGAGCTGCGGATGCCGGCGGAGACGGATCGGCAGATTCGAGCGGTACTGGTGGCGTGCTTTCCAAAAGATGCTGCGATTTTTGCTGAGTCGCGCGGATGGCATGGCAGCCAGCCCGTGTTCAGCGCGGTGGCGCTGCATGGTGAGCGGGTGATCGGGCATGTCGGGGTGGTGGATCGTGTCGTCACAATGGGGGGTGCGAAGATTCGCATCTTCGGCGTGCAGAACGTGGCGGTGCTGCCGGACTTCCGCGGGAAGGGGTATGTGGATCACATGCTGGCGGCGGTAGCGGGCGAGGCGGAACGGCAGGCGTTTGACATGGGACTGTTGTTCTGCGGACCGCTGCTGGAGAAGGTCTACCGGCGATGCGGGTGGCGGACGCTTTCGCCGCGGGCGGTTGAGATCGCGTGGCGGAGCGGACAGCGCGATCAGCTGGATCCGGCAATCCTCGCGATGATTTATCCACTTCGAATGCAGGAAGTGGCGAATGGGCCGATCAATCTCAACGGGCCGGATTGGTGAAAAGGCGAGGTAGCGAAGGGCATCCGGAATTTGTGGCTCTCGGCAAGAGTTGGGATAGAATTCTACCGTTATGACAAAGAGCTTTCCCGGTTTTCCTCGGCAGATGCCGACATTTCTTCGCGGGTTGGAAAAGAACAACCGTCGCGAGTGGTTTGGGCCGCGCAAGGAGATCTTTGAGCAGCACGTCCGCGGGCCGATGATCGAACTGGTGACGCTGCTGAACGGGCGACTCAAGGATTTTGCGGTGGATCATGTCGCCGACGAACCGGCGAAGTTGATCTATCGCATCTACCGCGACACGCGATTCTCGTCGGACAAGACGCCGTACAAGACGCACATCGGCGCGACCTTCGCGCATCGGACCCTGACGCGCCACGGCGGTGCGGGGTATTACTTTGAGGTATCGCACAAGCATGTCGGAATCGCCGGCGGCGTGTACATGCCGGGACCGGAAGAACTGCAGGCCATCCGAACGGCAATTGCGGCCGATGCCAAAAGGTTCCTGGCGTTTGTGGATGATCGCAAGATTCGCAAGTTATTCGGGCCGCTGCAGGGCGAGCGTCTGAAGCGCCTGCCGAAACAATGGGAGTCACAGGCGACATCGCCCGCCGCGGAATACCTGAAGTTCAAACAGTTCTACTGGTACGTGGAGCTTCCGGCGAAACTGGCACTCACATCGCGTCTGCCAGAGACCATTCTCCGCCACTTTGAAGCGATGACACCCGCGATGGAGTGGTTCAACCAAGCGATCGTGGCGAATCGCCCTAAGGGTGAAGAAGAATCGCCTCCACTTCGCCCTGCGCCGATGTGGTAACCTTCCGAAGGCCGTTACGCGATTCCCGCTAGCGATTCCACTGCCGCATTTCGAGGCGAACCGCGCGCGGACCGACTGCATCTTCCTCGAAGATCACCAGGACGTTCTGCGCACGCATCCAGCACTGAGGCAGATGATAATGCCGCTGGGTCGGTTGCCCTTTTGGAAGCGTACTCAACGCTTCGACTTCCTTATTCTGCCAGCCTTCATCAGCGCCGTATCCGTCGGCTTCGATCAGCCAATGGCGGCCGAGCGGATGTCCGTTCAGGAACAGCATCCCCTTGCCAAGCCCGTTGGCATCGAGGCGAAAATCGGCATCGGCCGCGAGTTGCCGCGGCGTGAGCGCGAACTCGGTCTTGTACCAGGAACACGGAACGGCCTTGCCGGCCTTGCGCCAAGTTACGGCTTGCGGCGTCTTGTCGATGCCCAAGCATTCGCCCACGAGGCTGGTACGCATCTGCCAGTGTTTCACTTCGCGACGATCGCAGAGGACCTCGCTCCAAATTCCTTTGCATTCGGTGTTCATTGGACCGGAGACCATCCAGTCGCCTTTGATCATGCCGAGGGAGGCGGCGAGGATGTCGATCTGGTGATTTCCCTTGCCGGCGCGGAAACGGAATGTTTGCCGATAGTGGCTCTTTCCCGCTTCCAAGGCATTCACTTCGCCACCAGTTCCTTCTGACTGCGGGACCGCGCAAGTCGGCCCGCGGTTTTCCTTGAAAGGCGGCTGCGTCTTGGCCGCCAGTTTGCCGTCCACGAAGAGCGATAACACATCCCCAGCAAACGGGATTTCCAAAACATGCTCACCTGGCTTTGGGAGCGAAACGCGCGCGCTGTACCAGCAGTAATCGGTCTGGTCATTCGTCAGCAGCAATTGCTCAACCGGCCGCGCGGAGGTCACGGGTTGGTCGTCACGTTTCGCCGGAAAGGGTTCACGCCAGGTCTGCCACGCCGCGAGAGGAGGCAGGGCTTTCCAGGCGGGTTGCCGGAACGATTGCCGTACACGCTGCAAGTCAGGTTTCGCATCGAACAGCACGCGTCCCTGCTCGAGCAGACGTGCGGTCCGCTGCTTGGTGTTGAGCTGAAGCTCGATGGTTCGTCCTTCATGTTGCCACTCGATGCGCTTGGCACCATTTTCTCCGATCTCGACCTTGCGTTGGCCCTCGAGGAATACGGAGGCATTGGCACTAAGTACGTGATGCAGCCGGCTGAGGTAGCGACTTTTCAGGGTGGGGCGACCGAACTCATCGAGAGGCGAGTCGAAGTCGTAACTGGTCGTTCCCAGGTACATGGTGGTGCGTCCAAAGTTGGTGCCCCCGTGCCACATGTAGTAATTCCAGCCCGCCCCGCCGAAGCCGATGAACGCGAGCACGTGGTAGCCAATGTTGTCGGCGTCGCGCAGGTGCCACTGGTAGCCCCACGTGTTGTACCACGAGGGCCAGAGCTCGGTCCAAATAAGGGGAAGATCGGGATGCTCGGCGCGGAACTTTTCCACCCGTTCGTCCCACATGGAAAAGCCGTTGAGCGTTTCCACCGCGCCCTCTGCGCCGCCCTCGCACATGATCACCGGCACATCCACACCGAGTTGCCGGGCCAGCGATTCCATCCAGCTCAAGTAGCGCTGTCCGCCTTCGCCATAGCGCTTGGCCACGTTGGCGTATTCATTTTCGACCTGCACGAGGATGATCGGACCGCCGTTGGTCGCCAGGTACTGACGGAATTCAGGCACGAGATGCTGGAAGTATTTCTCGACCCGCTTCATGTAGGGCACGTTCCAGGTGCGAATGGTGATGTCCGGTTCGTTGCGGAGATACGGCGGATAACCGCCATGTGAACACTGTTTTCCAAAGCTACGCACTTTTCCCCCACATGACCGTGTTCGAAAATGTGGCCTTTGGGTTGCGCATG
>JADMIO010814476.1_pt1 | contig 76167 bp, 48 predicted proteins | sample 8958161 | NCBI WGS metagenome assembly JADMIO01 (sample SAMN16585339, study PRJNA669376) | soil metagenome | isolation source: Crop rotation soil | place: USA: Cullars Rotation, Alabama | collected 2011
ATGGTTGTAATACTTCAACCGGTGTTGTTTCTCATAATGCGCTGAATGTAAACGACGGCAATGCTTGTACAATTGATGGTTGTGATAAAATTACCGGAGTTTCTCATAATCCTGTTAACATAGATGACGGAAATGCATGTACAACTGATGCCTGCGATGTTATTGCAGGAGTATCACATACTGCTGCTGACATTGATGATTTCAATGCCTGCACAATAGATGCCTGCAATACATTAACCGGCATTGAGACCCATACCGACGATTCACCTATTGTGACCGCAACCGCAGGAACCATAAGCTGCTATGGAGGTACAACTTGTATAACTATAAATGCAACAGGAGGAACAACTCCTTATATTGGAGACGGAGTGATCTGTGGATACGGCACCGGTTTATTTACATTTGATGTTACAGATGCGAAAGGTTGTATTGTTTCTTCATCCGTGGTTGATATTTCAGAGCCAACTAAACTAACAGCAACTGCATCAAATATACCTTCCAGCTGTGCGCTTAACGATGGTTCTGCTTCGTGTACTCCGTCTGGTGGAACATCACCTTATACATATCTATGGGCTCCAACAGGACAAACCTCTAATCCTGCTACGGGACTTGCTCCAGGTAATTACAATGTACAGGTTACAGATGCGAAAGGTTGTATCACAAATGCCAACACAACTCTTATCTCAGGCGGAACTCCGCCTGCTGCTCCAGGAATTATAAGCGGACCGGCAGGTGCGTGTCGAAAACAATCTGGAATCGTCTATTGCATAACACCTGATCCGAATGCAACCTCATATATTTGGACGTTACCTGCTGGTGTTACAGCTAGTGGTCTTACAAACGGTCCATGTATAACTCTAAAATTCACAAGTAAATTTACTGGCGGATTCGTTTGTGTAAAAGGAGTAAATCCTTGTGGTACTGGACCTAGTTCATGTAAGAATGTTATACAGATAAAATCTAAACCGCAAACTGTTTCCAGCATTACCGGAAATTCATTGGTATGCCCGCTCACAAACGTCACTTATTCAGTCTCTGCAGTTGCAAATGCAAACAGCTATATATGGACTGCAACTGGTGGATTAGTTGTTATTTCCGGTCAGGGTACTAATTCAATAGTAGTCAGTGTACCAGCAGCATTCGCGAATGGTAGCATTTCTGCAAAATCAGTTAATTGTAAAGGAAAATCTGGTACTAAAACCAAGAACATTCTAAAAGGCGCGGCCTGCAGAACAGCAAATAACATTGCACCAGAGACTAAAACGATTAATACAGAGGAAACATTAACAGTTCTCAATGCTTACCCTAATCCGACGAATGGGAAATTGACTATTTCATTTGAATCCAAACTTGACAGGAAATATTCAATGAAAGTTATTAATGTACTCGGAAGTGTAATGATTGAAGAATCCATAATCGGTTATCAGGGCTATAACTCAAAGAATATTGATCTTGTAAACGCAGCTAAAGGAATATATTTCCTTACTATAGAAGCAGAAGGAATATCCTTAAAAACGTTGCGTATTATTGTTGAATAGAAAATTAACTGGATAATTTAAAAATCCTCCGGAATTAACGGGGGATTTTTTTATTAAAACAATTTTTAAACACCAATTTTAACAGGCTGTTTATTGAAAATAGCTGTTTTCCGTGTGTTTCCAACATGTAATCACTACAAATGTTTTTAAAATTAATATATTTGAAAAGCAAAAAACCCAATTACATACCGGTTCAGAATAAAATTAATTCATTATTAGATTTTATTTTAAATCAATCCGGGAGTTAAATTCATGAAAAAAATTTTATCAATAATACTTTTTTCCATCACTCAATTTTGCAATGCTCAAAATAATTATTGTATTCCCATACCACCAAGTGGTATTAATGGATATTCAATTACAAAAATTACTCTTGAGTCTTTGGACACATCCTTTACCGGTGATGTTTATCAATTTATTCGCGATTCCGTTCATCACGAAACCTGTTATTTAGAACCCGGAACAAATTATCGCATCTATCTTACTAGTGGTACTCATACTACCAGCTCTATGGCAGGATGGATCGATTGGAACAACGATACCACTTTTTCATCATCAGAAAAATTAGGTGAAGACATTACCACCTCATCCGGCGAAGAAGTTTCACTTTCATTTACAGTACCTCTAAACTGTTTCAAAGGAAAATTACGCCTCCGCGTTCGCGCTTCTAATTCCACTTCAATTAATGCGTGTAGTAATTACACATCTGGACAAACAATAGATTTTGTCGTTACAACTCTAAATCCTTTCTATCAAAATGATTTTTATCCTTCCTGGGATTTTTCAAATACAGGAAATTACTTTATCGACGAAGTAAGTTTTGGCTCAATTGAAAATACAAATTCAGGCGGAACTAATGGTCCTGTGTATGGCGATTATTCATTTATGTCTTCAGATGTTACATCCTGTGAAAATTATTACATACGCATTTCAGGAAATTTTTCTCCAGACCCAAATGAAGTTAATATTTTTATTGACTATAATAATAATGGACTATTTGAAACAATCGAAATGTTACCGGCATTAACTTTCAACGGAGGAATTCAAACTGACTCTATTCTCTTTGTACCACCTGCTTTTGTCACTAATTGCAGAATGAGAGTTTTTTATTATGCAGATCAGGAAATTATTGAAGTAGAAGATTACACTGTCAACATTACAAACTCATCTGCTTCATTTATTCCCACCGCGATCATTGGTTCAGAAATGTATTATGAATGTGATACTGCTTGCTTCTTTTACGGATGTCGAGGATTAAATACTTTTCATGATTACAGTTGCGGTGTTCCTTCTTCACGGCTTTGGACTATTCAAGGTGCAATTCCATCAACATCTACATCAAAAAATCCAATCTTCAATTTTCCAACTCCCGGAGTTTACAATATACTTTTAGAGGTTACTAACTCTTTAGGAACCGATGCAATAACTGCTCAGGTTTATATCAAACAACCAATAACTACAATAAATTTAGGAAGTAATACAACATTGTGCACAGGAGATTCGATACAATTATCTGCACCTGCCGGCGGATCAGGCAGTTGTTATTCTTACACATGGTCGACAGGCTCAACATCGCGTCAAATTTATGCACGCACCTCTGGCACATATTCCGTTGAAATAACAACGTGTCATTACTATGATTGCCCTGCTTACGATACCATTGTTGTCAACTTCACGCCGGACGTTTACTCTTTAACCGGAGGAGGAAATTATTGCACCGGGGGAACAGGTTCTGTAATAGGATTAAGTGATTCTCAAACTGGTATTACGTATCAACTACTCAAGAACGGAACTCCTGTCGACACACCTTTAATCGGTACAGGAAATGCTATCTCTTTCGGTTTACAATCTGCAGTAGGAACATATACTGTAACAGCAACATCAACTACACCTGCATGTACACGTACTATGACAGGCAGCAAAACAATTAATGTTGTTGCATTACCTACTGCCTTTTCTGTAAACGGTGGTGGGAGTTATTGCGCTGGAAGTGGCGGACTTCCGATCGGTTTAACAGATTCTGAAAACGGAGTACAATACCAACTCTATAGAAATAGTCTCACGATTGGTTCACCAATGACTGGAACTGGATCTCCAATTAATTTTCCAAATCATACACAGGCAGGGAATTATACCGTTGTAGCTACCGCAGTCAATTCTCCATGCTCTACCTCGATGATGGACACAGCCACCATAAGCGTTCTTTCTTCACCACAGGTATTCAATGTTTCAGGTGGTGGAAATTTTTGTGGTGGTACGCCAAACTCAAAGGTTGTTCTTAGCGACTCGCACATTGGTGCTACATATGAATTATACAGAAATGGTATTGCTACAGGAATAACATTAATGGGAAACGATTCATCTATTTCCTTTACCCGCCTTATGTTGTCTGGAACCTATACCATAAGAGCAACTGATTCGTCAACATGTGAATCAAACATGTCTGGAAGCGCCAGCCTTTCTATAATTACAACCCCATATCCATTTAGTTTAATAGGTGGTGGAAATTTCTGCAACGGAAATTCACTCGATAGCATTATCCTTACTGGTTCGGAAGACTGGGTCAGATATCAGTTGTATGTCGACAGCTTCCCGGTAGGAAATAGTTTAAATGGCGACGGTGACACATTAAACTTTGGATTGCAAACAACTGAAGGAAATTATTTCGTCGTCGGTTCTCACACGATTAGCGGATGTTATTTACCAATGGATGGACGACCATTTATTTCTCTTAGTCATGGTGCACCCGTAAACGATGTTATCGGTGGTGGTCATTACTGCTCTGGTGGAGCTGGTTTGCCCATAGGTCTTAACGGCTCCGATACTGCCTTCCAATACCAGCTTTATATTAATGATAGTCCGGCAGGTTCTCCTGTCAATGGAACAGGAACAGCAATCGACTTTGGAATCCGAAATGTTTCTGGCCTTTATTCGGTAGTTGCCATTTCCGATGATACGACATGTATAACAAACATGAATGACACTGTCGAAATAGTTATTGATCAATTACCTTCCCCGGTTATTACCAGTCCTGTTCCTGATACATTATGCACGTTCAGTTCTCCGGTTGCTTTAACGGGATTTCCATCAGGAGGGGTTTTCACCGGCGATGGAATTTTACATGATACATTATATCCGTCGCTCGCCGGCCCACAAAATTTAATTATTTATTATGACTATACAGACTCGATTTCAGGTTGTTCAACCTATGCTAGCGAAATGGTTTTGATTGATGTTTGCAATTATATTGAAGATGTTAATTTATTAAATTCAATTTTGGTTTATCCTAATCCTGCAAACAATGAGTTTTATATCCAGTTTGAATTCGAAAACCAATATGATCTTTTTCTAGAACTAATTAATCAAACCGGAATCCTTGTATCAGAAAAAGAATTTAAGAACACACATGGTAATTTTTCCTGCCTGATAAATACAGGTAATTTATCAGTCGGCATTTACCTGTTAAGAATCAAATGTGCCGGTTCAGTAATTTGTAAAAAAATAATTGTAAGTCACGATTAGTTTTCAATATCTTCGTTTCCAACATGAGCATTCAGAAAATAATTCTGTCGGGTTTTTTATTTTTTTCTATATCATGCAATAATCAAAAATCATTAAACATTCCCGAGACAAATTCTTCAACCTTAAAAAGATTCGATGATGCAGAGACTATACTTAGCTCTTGGTCAAATAAAAATACAATCGTTTCACATGTAACAGCGGAACCCGATAACCTTCATCCAACAAATGGAAATTCCGTTCCTCGCTCCGAAATTTTCCAATATACACAACGGACATTAATGTATATTGATTTCGCGAATCAAAAAATCATTCCCGGACTTGTGAAATCCATGCCGGAAATTTCTCCTGATGGCCTCAGGTACAAATATGAATTACGTGACGGTATTCAATGGGATGACGGAACTCCACTTTCTGCAGATGATATTATATTCACTGCAAAAGCATTTGTTTGTCCTTTGACTAATGATGCCATAGTCCGATTCTATTGGGAAAACATCAATGATATTATAAAAGACTCTTCCAATAAAAACATCTTCACCATCGTAATGAAGAAAAAGTATATTCATAACATCTCTTTTCTCACCGGTTTCTCCATCATGCAAAATAAATTTCATGATCCAGGAAATATTCTATCAAATTATTCTTTTAATGATTTTTCAGATTCGACTTTCAAATCAAATCCTCACGAAGATTTAGATAAATGGGCACATGAATTTAATGACGATAAAAATGGCCGAGAAATTTCTTACTTAAATGGTCTTGGAATGTATAAAGTATCCGAATGGGCCGCAGGACAATACATTGTGTTAACTCGTAAGACAAAACACTGGACACATCAGTCTACCGATTATCACGAAGTTTCTTATCCGGAAAAAATTATTTTTAAATTAAATAAAGACGAAGCTTCCCAGGTACTCGAATTTAAGTCGCAGTCTATGGATGTATCATCTAATCTCCCGGTAGAAGCTTTCCTTCAATTGAATTCAGATCCAGAATTCGTAAACAACTATAACATGTTAATGATGCCGACATTTAATTATACCTATGTCTGCTTCAATGAAAAACCAGATGGCACTAAACACAAAAGACTCTTCGATGACGTTGAAGTCAGACGTGCATTAGCAAGACTTACACCGATTGAAAATATTATCCGGTTAATGTATAAACAGTACAGTAATCAATGCAAACGAGTAATAAGCAATGTATCACCGCTAAAAAGCGAATTCAATAAAGACCTGGAACCAATTCCATTTGATATTAAAGCCGGTGAAAAACTTTTATCCAATGCCGGTTGGAAAGATTTTGATGGTGATGGTATTTTGGATAAAAATATCGATGGAGTTAAAATCAAAATGGAAGCCGAATTAAATTATCTCTCCACTTCGCAGGAATGGAAAAACATTGCAATGTTGATATCAGAAGAAATGGCCAAAGCGGGTGTAAAGATCAACCCGGTCTCAACAGATTTAAAAATATTTATTGAGAAAGCAAAATCGCACGACTTCGATTTGCTTTTGGGAAGCTGGAGTGGCACCGGATTGCCTGAAGATTATACGCAATTATGGCATTCAACATCATGGACAAATAATGGATCAAATTATTCGGGATTTGGAAATGCTGAAACGGATTCCATCATCGATCTTATAAAAATTGAAATTAACGATTCGGCGAGAATAAGTTTAAGTCATACCCTTCAAAAAAAGATATATGATGACCAGCCCTATATTTTTCTTTATTCAAGTTTGAAACGTCATGTGATTCACAAACGATTTGCAAACCAGATGATTTTTTCGGAAAGACCGAGTATACTTGAAAATATGTTGAGGCTCATGTCAATAACAAACGGCATAACTAATACGAATCAGCATACGCCGTAATTCGCATTCATTTATATTTGAAGAATGCGAGTATACATTTTTCGCCGTATCCTTTTTTTTATTCCGTCACTCTTTTGCGTGGTCTTGTTTTCGTTTTTACTATTAAAGTATTCACCCGGAGATCCGGTGGATAGGATTTTAAGTGGCCAGGGAATTTATGAAAGCGATTTATCACCCATTCGAAATAATGAAAATCTCAGGAATGAAATCAGGCATAATCTCGGCCTCGATCTGCCGCTTTTTTATTTTTCTGTTTCTTCAAGTAACAATCATGTTTCAATAAAAAATTCACCACATAATTCAGAGATCTTTTCCGTACCTATTATTTCAATCCATAAGGAAAACCAGTTTCATCGCTGGTTATTTGGTAACGAAAAAAATACAGTTGGAATATTACGTGGTGATTTCGGCAAATCGTGGGCGACTGGGCAGGATGTCTGCTCAATCATTTCTTCAGGAATAAAATGGTCTCTCTTTTTTACTATTTCATCAATCGTTTTAGCTTACTTGATAAGTGTACCAGCAGCTTTGAAGGCTGTGAGAAATCCCGGATCATTTTTCGATAAGTCAATTACTGTTATTACCACCATCCTGTTTTCACTTCCGGCATTTTGGCTTGCATCTTTACTCATGTTGCTTTTGTGTAATCCCGGAGTATTAAACATACTTCCTTCATCAGGCATAGGACCTGTCGGAGGATTTGAATATGAAATTTCATTTTTTGGGAAAATCATTCATAGCTTACCTTACCTCATTTTACCGACGATATGTTATACGTATGGATCGCTTGCATTTTTAATTCGAAGCATCAAAACATCTGTCAATCAGATAATGAAAGAAGATTACATTCGTACAGCGTATGCAAAAGGACTTGATGAAAAGACTATTATAAGAAAACATGCATTGAGAAATGCCTTGTTGCCAATGATAACGATCTTCTCCCAGGTTTTTCCATTTGCCATTGGGGGTTCTGTTATTCTCGAAACAGTTTTTACAATTCCCGGAATGGGATTTACAATTTATCAGAGTATTGGATCTCATGATTATCCAGTGATTATTGCTGTCTTTCTTATTACAGGAATAATAACTATGGTTTCATTTTTAATTACAGATATTCTTTATGCAATTGTAGATCCCAGAATAACTTATTCAAATCGATATTATGAGAGGTAATATCAACAGATTCAAAAAAATAAATTGGCTGTTATTCACTGTACCGGCAGCGTACCTTTTTATCGCAATTTTTGCTCCACTCCTTGCAAACGATCAACCATTATATTTATCAGTGAATGGAAAAAAATATTTCCCGGCCTTCAACTCGAGTCCATACATCGATCTCTCAAATGGGAACACGGGAAATCTGGTACGAAAGAATTCGATCGACTGGAAAAATTTTCCTGCAGACAACGTTATTTTTCCACTTGTATGTTGGTCAGCAACACAGTCTGATCTTTTAAACACCTATTCCTCTCCTTTTTCAACACAACTATATTTAAAAAATGGAATGATAACAAAACTACCTTTTCATTTCAGGCATTTTTTGGGTACAGGAAAAACCGGAAATGATTTGTTAGCAGGACTTATACATGGAACTCGTACTTCACTTACCATAGGAATATTCTCAATGCTTATTGCCGTATTTATTGGAGTATTATGCGGAGGACTAGCAGGTTATTTCGGTGACAACAATTTAAAAATAAGCAGAGGTGGATTATTAATTTTTTTATTTCTCATTTTACCTGCGTGGTTTTATGCTTTTCAATGCAGATCAGAAATTATTTCTCATTCTTTTGAAAATAATTTAATCTTCGGAATTATTCAAATCACTTTATCAATTTTATTATTTCTACTAATTACAATCTGGCCATTTTTTATAAACTTCAGGTTGATTTCTTTTTTAAATAAAAAAATTCATTTACCTGTTGATTCAATCATCTCCAGGTTCATCGAAATATTTCTTTCTCTGCCCAGACTCATATTAATTTTATCAGTAGCTGTTATTTTAAAACCTTCAGTCACAACAATTATTCTCATCATTGGTTTGACATCCTGGACTGAAATTGCAAGATTGATGCGTGCACAAGTGTTATCATTGAGAGAAATGAATTACATTACAGCAGCAAAATCATATGGAGTCAAACCATTGAACATAATAGTCAGACATCTTTTCCCGAATGCCTTCTCTCCCATTCTTGTGGTTTGGGTTTTTGGAATTGCTTCAGCAATTTTAACCGAAGCCGGGTTATCGTTCCTTGGAATCGGTGTGCCGCCTTCAACTGCAACATGGGGAAGTCTTATGTTTGAAGCTAAGGAAAATTTTACTGCCTGGTGGCTCGTAGTATTCACGGGTTTATCTATATTTTTACTGCTTTCCAACTTGTATATTATTGCTGGAAGAATTAATAAAATTGCAGCCCATTCTTAACAAATTTTTAACCGATTTGTTCATATTGGCTTAATCGAATTTTTGATAAAATTGCAACCCATTAACAAATTGACAAATACTTCATTTAAAAAATAAAAAATTTAATTCTGATATATATAATTCACATTATCAACGATTTATTTTTAGAACCTAAAAAAACCAATTGAGAGATGGAAATAAGAGAAATTAATGAGCGCATACAGCAAGAGTCAGCATTCGTTGACCTTTTAACTATGGAACTTGGAAAAGTCATCGTCGGACAGAAATATATGACCGAACGTTTACTGATCGGATTACTTTCGAATGGGCATATTCTACTTGAAGGTGTACCCGGATTAGCTAAAACCCTTGCAATTAAATCGCTTGCCTCTTCCATACATGCCAAATTCAGCAGGATACAATTTACTCCTGACTTACTTCCGGCCGATTTAATTGGAACTATGATTTATAGTCAGAAACAGGAAACATTTTCAGTTAGACGAGGACCCATTTTTGCGAATTTTATTCTCGCAGATGAAATTAATCGTGCCCCGGCTAAAGTTCAAAGTGCGCTTTTAGAAGCGATGCAGGAAAGACAGGTTACTATCGGCGATTCCACTTTTAGTCTCGAAGAACCTTTTCTCGTCTTAGCTACACAAAATCCAATCGAGCAGGAAGGTACATATCCGCTTCCTGAAGCTCAGGTAGATCGTTTTATGTTGAAGATCGTTATCGGCTACCCGACGAAGGAAGAAGAGAAAATGATTGTAAGACAAAATATTGGAAGTGATTTTCCAACAGTAACACAAATCATAAAGACATCTGATATTCTTCGTGCGAGAAAGATGGTGAGAGATGTTTACATGGATGAGAAAATAGAAAAATATATAATAGATATTGTCTTTGCGAGTCGTACACCGAAAGATTACAACCTGGGTAAACTGGAACAGCTAATTAGTTATGGTGGTTCACCACGTGCGAGCATTAACCTGGCAATTGCATCCAAAGCTTATGCATTTATAAAGAGAAGAGGGTATGTTATTCCTGAAGATGTTCGTGCAATCTGCCACGATGTGATGCGTCATCGTATTGGAGTTTCCTATGAAGCTGAAGCTGAAAATGTAACAAGCGAACAGATCATCAATGAAATATTAAATGCTGTCGAGGTACCTTAATCATCAGATTTCTTTGTAATAATTAGTTGATAGAAAATGGAAACCCAGGAGCTGCTAAAGAAAGTCAGGAAGATTGAGATAAAAACACGAGGACTCTCCTCGCATATTTTTTCAGGAGAATATCACAGTGCTTTTAAAGGACGTGGTATGGCTTTCAGTGAAGTGAGAGAATATATGGCGGGCGACGACATCAGGGCAATCGATTGGAATGTAACTGCGCGTTTTGGTCATCCATATATCAAAGTCTTTGAAGAAGAGCGTGAATTAACCGTCATGCTTCTTGTAGATGTGAGTGGTTCAGGGTCGTATGGAACTAGAAATCAATTTAAGAAAGACCTCATGACAGAATTATGTGCGGTTCTTTCTTTCTCGGCAATTCAGAACAATGATAAAATTGGGTTGATATTTTTCAGTGATAAGATTGAAAAATTTATTCCTCCAAAGAAAGGAAAAACGCATATCCTTCGAATCATTCGTGAGCTGATTGAATTTGAGCCAACAAGCACAAAGACCAACATCAGCGAAGCATTGAAATATGTTACCAATATTATTAAGAAGAGATCGATCTGTTTCGTGATGTCGGATTATCTTGATGAAGGCTTCGAAGATGCGATGCGACTTGCCAATAAAAAACACGACATAGTTGCATTGCAGATTTACGATGTTGGCGAAACTGATCTTCCAAAAGCAGGGCTGATAAAATTCCGTGATGCAGAAACCGGTGAAACATTGCTTGTAGATAGCGGAGATAAGGATGTTAGAAAAATTTTCAGACAAAACTGGCTTCGTCATGAACGAAGAATTCAGGATGCACTTGCCCGTTGTGGAGTGGATAAAGTTAAAATCAAAACAGATGAATCGTACATCACTCCTTTGATGATGCTTTTTAAAAGAAGAGGTAGTAAAAAATAGTTCAGGTGATTTTTTTTAATTATATGATTGTTAGGAACGAAAATAAAATAGTGAATAGATATCTCAGGAGAAGTATATCCCTGTTGTTTATAGTTTTATCCATTCTATTCTTTTTCAATTCGAATAAATCTTTTTCAGCGGATGTAAAACTAAACGCAACTGCAGATACAAACCAGATCCGCATTGGAGAGCAATTCCATTTGAATCTCTCTGCAAGTTTTGCTCAGGAAACAAACGTTAGCTTTCCTTTATTGCCGGATACCTTTAATCATCTCGAAATTGTTGGCAGATCGCCAATAGATACGGCGAAAACAACTGAGAATGGAAAATTGACATTGGTTCAACAACTGGTTCTCACCGGCTTCGATACTGGATTCTATGTTATTCCTCCATTTCCATTTACAGTTTCGGATAAGCAGGGCAACACTGATACTCTATACACGGAAGCAATGTTAATGAGCGTTCGTACCGTTGTGGTAGATACAACAAAAGACATCCGTGCTATTAAAAACATAATCGAAGTTCCCTTCCCATGGCAGGAATATTTAATTTACTTTTTGATTCTTGCGGTTGTTGCAGCTGGTGCTTATTACATATACAAAAAATATTTTCGCAATAAGAAAAGGGTTGTGGTTGCTCCTAAAATTCCTGATCGACCAGCTCATGAGATTGCACTTGAAGGACTGCGAAGAATTGAACAAGAAAAATTGTGGCAACAGGGTCTGACAAAAAAATATTATAGCCAGGTTACAGATGTTATCAGGCAATATATAGAACGTCGCTTTGCGATGAATGCCATGGAACAAACTACGGATGAAATTTTAAGTTATTTCACACATGGATTAACCAGGGAAGATGAAAAAGAAAAATTGAATTTTATGTTACGTCTTGCCGACATGGTAAAATTCGCTAAAGCACAACCATTACCTAGTGAAAATGAAACGACATTACAATATGCTTATTCATTTGTAGAAAATACAAGACCTGTGATTAAAGAGGATTTTGAAAAAAAGGAGGAGATAAAATGATGCCGGGTGTCACTTTTGCACAGCCATATTTTCTTTGGCTTCTTGTATTAATTCCTTTAATGATCTTTTTTTATTTTTTCTATTTAATGAAAAAATCTTCGCAGATAAGATATTCCGGATTATCATTGTTCCGGGGTATAAAACCTACTTTCCGACAAAGATTATTTTCACTTCCATTCATATTGAAGACAATCGCTTTTGCTCTTGCAATTGTTGCTCTTGCGCGGCCACAATCTTTTTCAAGCGGACAAAATGTTACCACGGAAGGTATTGACATTATGATGGCTCTCGACATTTCAAGTAGCATGCTTGCAGAGGATCTCAAACCAAATCGTATCGAAGCTGCTAAGAAAGTAGCAGAAGATTTTATCGACAGCAGGCCGAACGACCGGATTGGATTAGTAGTCTTTGGAGGAGAAAGTTTTACTCAATGTCCTCTTACAACAGATCATTCCGTTCTTAAAAATCTCTTTGCAGGAATTCAGTCGGGAATACTTGCCGATGGAACAGCCATTGGAGAAGGACTCGCAACTGCAGTCAACAGAATCAAAGAAAGTAAATCAAGAAGTAAAGTGATCATTTTACTTACCGATGGTGTTAATAATATTGGCGCCATTGCACCTGAAACTGCAGGTGAAATTGCTAAAACCTTCGGCATCCGTGTTTATTCTATTGGCGTCGGTACAAGAGGCATGGCCCCATATCCGTTTAAGACACCTTTTGGAATTCAATATCAAAACATGGAAGTTCAAATCGACGAAGATGTATTGCAAAACATCGCCAGCGAAACAGATGGAAAATATTTCCGGGCTACAAATACTTCAAAGCTCAAGCAGATTTATGACGAAATCGACCGGATGGAAAAGACAAAGATTGCCGTGACAGAATTCAGGAATCATACCGAGGAATTTTATCCATGGGCACTTGCCGCACTGTTACTTCTACTTGCCGATATCATTCTACGTTTTACAATATTTAAAAGCATTCCCTGATGTTTAGATTTGCACATCCTGAATATCTCTATGCACTTGCAATCTTGCCTGTAATATTACTATTGTTTTTATTCGTAGTAGCATGGAAAAAACGCGCACGAAAAAAATTGGGAGAGCAAAATCTAATAGGAAAATTATCAGAAGAATATTCGCGAACTAAGCCTGTTGTAAAATTGATATTATCGCTTACTGCCTTTGCCTTTATCATTATCGCATGCGCAAATCCACAAATGGGTACACGACTCGAAGAAGTGAAACGTGAAGGCGTAGATATCATCATAGCCCTTGATGTTTCGAATAGCATGAAGGCCGAAGATATAAAACCAAACAGGATTGAACGTTCTAAACAGGCTATCAGCCGGCTAATCGATGGTCTCGAAAATGACCGGATAGGTATGATTGTATTTGCAGGACAAGCATATGTTCAGCTTCCAATTACATCTGATTATGCCGCAGCAAAATTATTTCTACAATCGATCGAAACAGAAATGGTTCCTACTCAGGGTACGTGTATCGGTTGCGCAATTGAACTTGCTGAAAAGTCTTTCACAGGCAACGATAAAAAACACAAAGCTTTAATTATTATTACAGATGGTGAAAATCATGAGGAAGATGCCGTGGAAGCTGCTAAGAAAGCAAGCGAACAAGGAATAATCCTTCATACTATTGGCATGGGTTCTTTAGATGGTGCTCCAATTCCGGTCTATCGTAACGGAATGCAGGTAGATTTTCTAAAAGATCATGAAGGAAAAACCGTAATAACAAAATTAGAACCTCTGACACTTGAACGAATTGCTGCAGAAGGAAAAGGAATTTTTATTCAGGCGTCAAACAGCGACGACGGTTTGGCTTCCATTTTCTCACAGATAAATAAGATGGAAAAAAAATCGTTCGGCACAAAACAATTTACCGGATTCGAAGACAGATTTCAGTATTTCCTTGCTGCAGGACTATTATTACTAATTTTAGAATTCTCCATAAGTGAACGTAAAAGCAAATTCATCCAGAAGTTGGATTTGTTTAATGAAAGCAAAAGGAAAAAAGTATAATTTTAAATGAATGATTTGAAAGGCAAAAAAATGAAAATCGCTTTAATAAAAACCTGGCTTTCTGTATTCATCGTATTGATGATGTCAACATTCATTTTCGCCCAGTCCTCGAAAAAATTAATTCACGACGGAAATAAAAAATACGAAGCGAAAAAATTCAGCGAAGCAGAACAAGATTACAGAAAAGCATTGCAAAAGAACGAACATCCGTTTGAAGGAAACTATAATCTTGGAAATACTCTTTACCAGGAAGGTAAATTTGAGGAAGCCACTCAACAATACATGAACGCTGCGGCAACAAAATCAAAAAATACTGATGACCTGGCGAAGACCATGCATAACCTGGGCAATACTTATGTGAAAAATAAAAAATACCAGGAAGGAGTCGAGGCATATAAGCAAGCCCTTAAATTAAATCCTAAAGACAACGATACAAGATATAATCTGGCTTATGCTCAGGCGATGCTGCAACAGCAACAACAGCAGCAGCAGGGCGATGATAAGAATAAAGATAAAAACCAGGATCAAAAAGATCAGCAGAAAAAAGATCAGCAGGATAAAAAGGATCAGCAAAAACAACAACAGAAAGAACAGGAACAAAAGCAGGATCAGGCTAAACAGGATCAGCAGAAAAAAGAGCAACCTAAAAAAGATAAAATTTCAAAAGAGGATGCAGAGAAAATTCTTCAGGCTTTAAACAACGATGAGAAAAAAACTCAGAAGAAACTCAACATAAAAGAAACTACAAAGATCCAGATCGAAAAAGAGTGGTAAGAGAAAAAAATAATATTGTAATGAAGACCGATAATTTGAAATTTAAATTTTTCCTGCTTGCGGCTTTATTTTTATTGTCGTCTGGCATCGTCTCTTCACAGGAATTTACAGCTACAGTCTCTTCACCAGCTGTAGAAGTTGGAGAACAATTCCAGATTACTTTCAGTTTAAATTCCACAGGAAAAAATTTCCGTCCTCCTACATTTATTGATTTCAATGTACTGATGGGTCCTAACCAAAGTACACAAATGCAAATCATAAATGGTTCTGTTTCGCAAATAATTTCATTTACATACGTACTACAGGCTGTTAAGGAAGGAACATTTAAAATTGGAGCTGCAGAGATAATGGCGGGAAATACAAAGGTTCAATCCAATCCAATAACAATTATCGTAAGTAAAGCAGCTAATCGTCAGCAATCAGGATCTCAAAAACAAGGTGGAGATAATTCTGGTATTGCAGGAAGCAAAAATGTTTTCATACGTGCTAGTATTGATAAGAGTAATGTTTATCAAGGGGAAGGACTTGCTGTAACATATCGCCTTTATACGAAAGTTACGCTTCTAAATTATTCAGTCAATAAAATTCCTGCCTTCAATGGATTCTGGAACCAGGATATTAATATGCCTCAACAATTGGAATTTCATAAAGAAAATTTCGATGGCGTGAATTACAATGTTGCTGATATTAAAAAAGTAATTTTATTTCCACAGCGCCCGGGCACTCTAAGCATTGACCCGATGGAAGTTGAAGTTATCGCCCGCGTACAGGTTCGTCGCCAGCAACAGCAAAACAACGACCCATTTAGCCAGTTCTTTAATGATCCTTTCTTCAACAATAATATTCAGGATGTAAAAGTCCCGTTAAAGAGCGATGTTATTAGAGTTAATGTGAAAGACCTTCCTTCCGGTGCACCTCAGTCTTTTACAGGAGCAGTAGGTAAATTTGCTTACGATGTTACAATGGATAAAAAAGATGTGAAGGCACACGATGCTGTAACTCTAAAAATAAAAATATCCGGCAAAGGGAATATCAAATTAATTGAGGCACCGAAGATTGAATTTCCGCCAGACTTCGAGACATATGATCCTAAAGAAAATGTTTCTGTAAATGCTACGGGGAATGGAGTCACTGGTCACAAGACGTTCGAATACCTTATCATCCCACGAAATCCGGGCAACTTTAAAATTGACATAGCTCCTTTTTCATATTTCGATTTGGAAAAGAAACAATATGTATCACATCCTTCATCCCAATTGAATCTGCAGGTTGGAAGAGGAAGTGAATCAACAACAACCGTAATATCAGGAGTGAATAAATCGGATGTACAGATGCTTGGAAAAGACATTCGCTTTATAAAAACGGCTGAACCGGAATTCATTCAAGGGGCAGGTAATTTGTTCAGCAGTCCAGTCTTCTATTCACTAATTGCTGCACCGGCATTGTTGTTTGCCGCTTTATTAGTTGTGCGACGACGTAAAGAAACAATGGCTGGAAACATGAAACTTGTCCGGAGTCAGCGTGCAAATAAGATTGCCATGAAGAGACTAAGTGCAGCACAAAAATACCTGAAGGAAAATGAAAGGGAAAAATTCCTGGACGAAATGTTTCGTGCTTTGTGGGGATTCATAAGCGATAAATTACAGATTCCAGTTTCCGATCTTTCGAAAGATTCTGCTGCACACGCATTACTTGCACGGAATGTTTCTGAAGAACTTGTTTTACAATTTACCGATACGGTCGACATGTGCGAGTTTGCACGTTTTGCCGGTGGGATGGCGGAAAGCAATGAGGCCATTTATAAAAAAGGCATTGATGTTATTTCACAACTCGAAAGCTCGTTAGGATAAATGAAAACACATCTCAGAATATTTTTAACCTGCCTGACTCTTTTATTATCAGTAAGTGTTGCATTCTGCATTTCAGAAAAAGATGCACTGAAGATTTATCATGAAGCAAATATCGCTTACCAGAAACTCGATTACGAAAAAAGCATTCTCAAATACGAAGAGCTGATTAAAAATAAACAGGTTTCTCCCGAAGTGTTTTTCAATCTGGGAAATGCATATTTCAAAGCAGGAAATTTCGCGAAAGCAATTTTAAATTATGAACGTGCAAAGAAACTTGAACCGGAAGACGAAGATGCAAATTTTAATCTGAAGATTGCTTCACTAAAGGTCGTTGATAAGATTGAAAGTGTGCCAGAGATATTTTACAAACGCTGGATAAATAATCTGTCGACTATTATGCCGGCAGATACTTTTTCAATTTTATTTATTCTTTTGATCTGGCTTTTGTTTGCATCGGCAGCTTTATATGTTGCAGGGCATACAGTGAGAATCCGAAAAATTTCCTTTGTATTAATTATATTCTTTTTATGTTTATCGACTGCTGCAGGCATACTCGCTTCAAGAAGTCATGCGAGGGCAATCGTCGACAAACAGGGTATTATCATGACATCATCTGTTTATGTAAAGAGTTCTCCCGACGAAAAGGGTAATGATCTCTTTATCCTGCATGAAGGAACAAAAGCAGAAGTGCTCGATGAATTAAACGGATGGCGAAAAATTAGAATTGCTAATGGCGGAATCGGCTGGATGAAATCGGACGAAATGGAAATCATCTAGACATGCGCATCGGACTATTGAGCGATACACATGGTTACCTCGATCCGAAAATTTTCGAACATTTTTCTGATTGCGAAGAGATATGGCATGCAGGTGATTTTGGGGGTACAAGTGTTTCAAATCAATTGGAGTCTTTCAAAAAATTTAAAGGCGTATACGGCAACATCGATGGAAATGAGATCAGGCAAATTCATCCGCTCGAACAAAATTTTGTTTGTGAAGGATTAAATGTTTTCATCACGCATATTGGTGGATATCCTGGAAACTATTATGCAGAAGCAAACAGGAGAATAGAAACAATTAAGCCCGGACTTTTTATCTGCGGTCATTCACACATTTTAAAAGTTATGCCTGACAAAAAAAACAATCTTCTACACATGAATCCGGGCGCAGCAGGAAAACATGGCTTTCATAAAATTAGAACTGTTTTGAGATTTGCTATTGAAAATGGAGTTGTGAAAGATCTTGAAGCGATTGAATTAGGATTAAGAGGAGAGATAGACAGTCAGAGTCCGTAGTCCGAGTCCGAAATGCAGATTGAGTCTAAAGTCCAACTCCTGAATCATAATTTATTACTTCCGGAATCGGACTGTTCATCTTAGTCTATCTGCAGACCTTACCAATTTTTCATCTCTTCTAATGAACAAAGAGGCAACGAAAATAAAAACAACCTGGAAAAGCGGTAGGTAGCTACCGTAGACATAATGTATCTTTTGATTCATTCCCGAAATCATCGAATCTGCGAGGAAGAATAAAAGGCCAATTAGCAAGCATGTTATTAATAGTGCCACATTACACAACCTCACTTGTAAATTCCTGTTTTTAAATAAAAATATAGCCACGAGAGATAAAAGGCCTGTGGCTGCATTCAGTATAGGCAAAAGTCCGTTTACTGAAATGGTAAATTGCTTCCAGGGTTCACTGGCGTTTTCTGAAATCAGCTCAAATACAGGTAAATAGATCAGTAAAATGCTGATAATTACAGATCCCAGGAGAAAAAGTGATTGTTTGCGTTGTATCATATTTTTAGAATAGTAACATTTCAGTTATTCAAAGAAAGGAAACAATATTCTATATTTTCAGTATGAATTATAAAACTTGAAATATTTATTATAATTTTAATGAATTCTTTGCAGGAATCATTAAAATGATTTAGATTCGCATCGAAATTCAAATCCATTCTGGATTTTTTAATTGTCCGTTGAGGAATTTTCCCCGGCTTAACGTTCAAATCAGTTTCTTAATTATCATTTCTCTTATATAAGACGGCTTTTTATACAAGCCACGAAAAAACAATAAACACTTTCCTACGGTATTAAACCAAATAATTATTCATGTACGATATACTTGAATTAAACGATAAGCTCGTTAATGAGCTTAAAGAAATTGCACGTCTGATGGAGATCCCCAATTACGACGAGCTACGCAAGCAAGAACTCATCTATAAAATTCTAGATCAGCAGGCTTTAAATCCTTCTGCCAGCAATTCAATCAGGGACTCACTAGTATCAAAATTTTCAAACGATTCAGCAAAAATGGAATTACACGAAGCACCAGTGCCTGCAACAAAAAATGATTCATCAGAATCAGCATCTCGTCCGAAAAGAAAACGTGTAATTCCGGGAGAAGATTCGGAAATAAAAAAGATGCCTGTGGTACTCGAGCCAAGTGTAAAAGTTCCTGCAAGCCGCCCTGCTCCTCCTCCACCTCCAACACCACAATCTAAAACAGCTGTTGAGAGTGCAGAGCGTTCTACAGAACAACCAGTGAGAAATTTTGTTCGTCCTGAAAACGATCGAACAATACCGCAGAACCAGCAGAATAATAATTTTCGTCAGCGCAGAGATATTATAGCTCCAGAGGTTCCGATCGATCCGGATACACTGATTAATGCTGAAGGTGTTCTTGAAATCATGCCTGATGGTTTTGGTTTCCTGCGATCAAGCGATTTCAACTACCTTACTTCTCCCGATGATATGTATGTATCACAGGCGCAAATAAAAACTTACGGTTTGAAAACCGGTGATACTGTTCAGGGAACAGTTCGCCCACCAAGAGAAGGTGAAAAGTATTTTCCACTTGTCAGTGTAAATTTTATCAATGGACTCGATCCTTCTATTTCAAGAGATCGTATACATTTTGATTACCTCACTCCATTATTTCCATTCCAGAAATTAAATCTCAGTGGTGAGAAATCCAATTATTCGACGAGGATGATGGATCTTTTCACACCGATAGGTAAAGGTCAGCGTGGTTTGATTGTAGCGCAGCCGAAGACCGGTAAAACGATATTATTGAAAGACGTTGCCAACGCAATTGCAGCAAATCATCCGGAAGTCTATATGATCATCTTATTGATCGATGAACGTCCGGAAGAGGTTACTGACATGGCAAGAAGTGTAAAGGCTGAAGTTGTTGCGTCTACATTCGATGAGCCAGCAGAACGTCATGTGAAAATTGCAAACATCGTTTTGGAAAAAGCAAAACGGATGGTCGAATGCGGACACGACGTTGTCATTCTTCTTGATTCAATCACACGACTTGCTCGTGCTTACAATACAGTTGCTCCAGCCAGTGGAAAAGTTCTTTCCGGAGGTGTGGAAGCAAATGCACTTCACAAACCAAAGAGATTTTTCGGTTCTGCCCGTAAGATTGAAAACGGCGGAAGCTTAACTATAATAGCAACAGCACTTATTGATACAGGTTCAAGGATGGACGAGGTTATCTTCGAAGAATTCAAAGGAACCGGTAATATGGAATTACAACTTGATCGTAAAATTGCAAACAAACGACTCTTCCCTGCTATGGATCTCGTTGCATCAAGTACACGTCGTGAGGATATGCTTTTAGATAAGGAAATGCTACAACGTATGTGGATCCTTCGTAATCACCTTGCCGATATGAATCCACTCGAAGCAATGGAATTTATGCTCGAAAGAATGCGTGGTACAAAATCGAATGAAGAGTTTTTAGTTTCGATGAACGGATAGAACTGTTTATTGAAAATTGAAAATTGAATATTGGGTAGAAGATTCTACCCTTTTTTTTTGCGGTAGTACTTTTAAGCTTTTTCATTTACTTTGTTAAATTCACAGCTCCTTTTCCCAAATTAGTTTTAACCATCAATTAGACGTGTTGAAAAGCAAAATCTTTATCATCAATTTTTTAATTGTTGCTACTATCTTGATTGTACTTGTTCAAGATTGGATTAAAATGAATAAAAACAGAAATGATATTGACAAGCTAAACATTTCCTTAACCGAAATAAAAAACATTCTTCCAAAAAATTCGATTATATCTTTTATTACAAATTTTAATGAATCAAATAATAAAGAATTGTATTTCAAAACACAATTTGTTTTAGTACCCAGAGTATTGGTAAAAGATGATTTAAACAATGATACTATTCTAATTATTGATAGCCCTTCGATCGAAGAAAAAAGCATAGTAAGAGACGCCATTGCGCTCTATTCCGATTCCAATAATCTATACAATATTAAATTATTGAGAAAAAATAAATAGATATGCTGCTGTTACTATTTACTAATAACCTGATATTACTTTTTTATTTCTCTTATAATTTTTTCAATAAACTTGTATCAATTTCTGATGTAATTTTAAATTTTATTTATGCCAGCATTATTTCACTTACATTAACAGGGATATTATTTGTGCTCAGTTTAATTTGCGATATTTCATTTTCAATTCTGCTACTTCCATCTGCATTTGTTTCTATAATGTTAATCTTAAAAAACAAGATTCATTTCGTATCGCCTAAATACTTTTTACTTTCATCATTAAAAAAATACTTTAACAAAAAACAGTCAATTATAGTTAGTGTTTCTTTGCTAATTATTTCAATTGTTTTTACAAAGCGTTCTTTTCGATGGGGCGACTGGGATGCTTGGGCAATATGGAATTTACATGCTGAATTTTTAACTGATCAGGATCATTGGACAAACCTGTTTTCAAATCATTTAGCCTGGTCACACCCCGACTACCCGCTTTTGCTTCCATCAATTGTTGGAATGACATGGAAGGTTTTCGAAAACATAACCCCCGTTATTCCCTCCATCATCGCATATTTTATTTTAATATGTACTTTATTTTCAGCCTACCAAACTTTAAAAATAAAAGGCGCCGAAATAGCAGGACTTATATTTTTTGTTCTTGTTGCAATCGATTATCGTTTTGTAATTCGTGCAGCTTCCCAATATTCTGATACATTACTGGCTTTATTTTATCTGTTAACTATTATTTTAATCTCATTAGAAAATTATAATAATAAAAACATTGTTATCGCTATCGGTTTTTTCAGTGCAGCTTCAGGATGGATAAAAAATGAGGGACTTTTATTCTTTGTAATTTCTACTTTCTTTTATTTCCTTAAGTCAAGGAATTTTACAATGAAATTTTTCATGCATTACCTATTGGGTGCAGCTATTCCATTGATGATGATAATAATTTTTAAAATGTTTTATGCAACGTCCAATGATATCGTTTCCGGGCAATCAAATGGAATTACAGAGAAGCTCCTTGATATGAATAGGTATCTAATAACTTTTAAATTTATCGTAACAACTTTATTTACTAAAAACTATATTTTATTAATATTAATATTCTCTCTTTTAGCAGTCCTTATTAATAGGAAAACATTAGAGATGAAAAATGAATTTGCAATAATAGCAACCCTGCTCATCGGTTACTTTATGATTTACATTGTAACACCTAACGATTTAGTATGGCATCTTACAACATCGTTTGACCGGTTAATTCATCAAATATATCCTTCTTTATTATTTTTAATTTTATTGACCATTTCAAAAAACTATCCATTAAAAGATTCAAACTTTTTTCTATTGAGACATAAGTAAAATTCTCTTTAACAGTTCACGACTAGAAAGTTTAAAAAATGTAAAAATAATCTGTGGAAATTTGCGAGTTAATAAAATCATTCTGCAGATTAAAACGCAGATTAACGAAGATTATTAAAACTTAAAAGAGAAAACATTCTTCTTAACCTCTTCAGGATGATTCTTTCCTTCGGTAATTTTATAACTCCTGTTTAATTCAAGACCATTAAAAACAACAGGTTTATTTTTCCCATCCGGAAAAACAATTTCAACAGAATTAATTTTCTTTGCATCGCCCAAACCAATTTCCTGCTGAAGGCTTGAAGATCCGAATGAGCCGCCTGTTGAGCATGTAGTAAAAATATCACGGCTCTTATCATGTGAATCTGTTACATTCACCTTTATCCGTGCACCAATTGCACTTTTATTACAGGCTGTTCCTTCGAGTAAAATTGTAATCCATTTATTTTTATTTCCAGGATTCCTGTACATGGCACTTGTAAAACCATCGCCTTCGACAGCTCCGCCTATCACAATGTAAAAATCCTGGTCACCGTCGTTATCGATATCGCCAAATGCTACACCGTGTCCTTTTTGAATATGCCCAAAACCTCCGTTGTAAGTTACTTCACTGAAAAAATTTCCACCATCATTATGAAACATCCTGTTTGGAACGATTGACCTGTAATCAGGCGTACCTGTGCCCAGGTAAAAATCCAGCCATCCATCATTATCCAGATCTCCAAAGTTTGACCCCATCGTATAACAAACACGATTTTCAAAACCGGTACTCTTTGTCGCATCGGTGAAAGTATTGTTCTTGTTGTTGAGATAAATCTTAGGGGTTTCTGCAACTGGTGCATTACCTAAATATTCATTGGTAGCATCATAACCAACATTATCCCTTCTCGGACTATAACCTGACACAAAAATATCTTCCCATCCATCGTTGTTATAGTCGAAGAACCAACATGGAAAACTAAACAAAGGCATTTCGACACCTGCTGATGTACTAATGTCTTCAAACTTCCAGTCATCAATTGAAGTACCTCCTTTGTTTAGAAAAAGTTTATTCTTCATTCCAAGAATGGAACAGTAAAGATCCAGCAAACCGTCGTTATTAATATCTCCCCATGCAACTCCTTTTACATATCCGTTGACTTCCAGATTTTTTTGCTTTGCAATATTTGTAAAGGTTCCGTTCTTATTGTTCACATACAATTCGCATGGGTGTGGAAAATTTTGTTCGGATTCATTGCCAATAAAAATATCAAGGTATCCATCGTTATTAAAATCTCCCCAGGATGCAGCCTGAGTAGGATGAAATGATAAGAGACCAGCAGCGATGGTAACATCTTCAAAAGTACCATCACCATTATTCTTTAACAACGAATTCGGATGCCTGCCACCTTCGTTCAACCATGCACCGCGCAAGACTAAAACATCCTGCCATCCATCGTTATTATAGTCGGCATGAATAATATTTAAACCACTGACAATACCAGTTAGTCCAGCAGACTTGGTTAAATCTTTAAAAGTTCCATCGCCATTGTTGTGAAAAAATTTAATTTGTTCACGAAGGCCCCAACCAGATGTTATGATATCCAAAAAACCATCCTTATCGAAATCCTCCATACATGCACCGCCAGCAAGTCCTGATTTATCGAGGCCGCAATCGGGAGCAACGTCAGTCCACTTTGGAAAATTAGGATACGTTTCAGAATCTTTTAATGGGATAAGATAATTTTTCGGAACACTATCAGGATACAAGCCCAGGGTCATATAAGCTACATTCAAAAGCCATCGTGATTGTAAATCCTGGGGATATGCCGAAAGAATTCTCTCATATACTTTGATTGCTTTTCGCGAACCACCTTGTTTCTTGTGAATACCTTGTCCCTGGATGGGAATGATACACGACTCAGCTGTGTGATACGAACAACAATTTTCCTGTTCACCGATTCGCATGTATGCAATTCCTAACAATGAATAAAATGTTAGTGGCGGAGAAAGCTTCAATGAATCCACCATTTTTAAATAACCTTCGAATTCTTTTATTGCATCATTGGTTTTTCCTGCCTGTAATAATTCATATGCCAACTTACCTTGCAAATCTGCCTTCTCTCTAAGTCCTGCATTTTGCATTTTCCTTCGAATCAAATCTGCCTTTTTTGTATTCATATACATAATGGTAGTTGGATTCGAAGTATCGGCAATTAGCTTAAGCAACTCTGCCATTTGCTTTGTACCTGGTGCAACAGGTTTATTTAAATCATAAGTTTTTTGACTCGTTGCAGGCCCAATATTTAATAAAAACAATAAGCCAAATAAAAATACAGTGGTAAGTGATGATTTAAGAATCATTATGAATAAAATAGATTTACAAGATCAATGTAAAAAATAAGTTGCGAAAATACAACTATAGCTTTGAAAAAATTACCACGAAATCACCAAGATCACAGAGTTACACAGGAAAATTAACCCATGTAAACAATACAATATTAAATATTCAATAATAAATATTCAATCATAAAACGTCCACTCCCTGCCTCTTCTTCTCTTCCACAAAATTCATATCAATCGGTTTTTTCACACGCTGAGATAATAATGCTAGTTCAACTACTTCAATCATCTCTTTCACATAATGAAAATTTAAATCCTTGATGTAATCTTTCTTAATCTCGGCAACATCTTTCTTATTATCTATTGAAAGGATGATGTCCTTTATACCTGCACGTTTTGCTGCGAGAATTTTTTCTTTTATTCCACCAACAGGTAAAACTTTACCGCGAAGTGTAATTTCCCCGGTCATGGCCATGTGAGGACTCACTTTCCTTTGAGTAAAGACAGATGCCAGTGATGTAAGCATTGTAATACCAGCAGATGGACCATCTTTCGGTGTAGCACCTTCCGGAACGTGAATATGTACATCCCACTGTTCGAAAATTCTCGGATCTATCATTAGTTGTTCCGCATGTGCTTTTAAATATGCAAGTGCAATAACCGCAGATTCTTTCATCACATCACCGAGGTTTCCTGTGATTGTTAGTTTTCCTTTCCCTTTACTAATACTCGATTCAACGAATAAAATTTCTCCTCCTACTGATGTCCATGCAAGACCTGTAACAACGCCTGCAACTTCATTTCCCTGGTATTTATCTTTTTGAAAAGTTGGGGCTCCAAGTATTCTGATTATATCTTCTTCAGTAAGCGCAGGGTTGTATTTCTCTTCCATAGCAACAGACTTCGCCAAACCGCGAACAAGCGAAGCAATTTTCTTTTCGAGTCCACGTACACCCGATTCGCGTGTGTAATGTTCAATTAGATATTCGATTTGTTTCGGTGAAAGTTTGATGTGTTCTTTCTTAAGTCCGTGTGCTTCGAGTTGTTTCGGAATCAAATGCTTTTGAGCAATCTGAATTTTTTCCTCGACTGTATAACCATTGATCTCAATTATCTCCATTCTGTCGAGCAGTGCAGGCTGTACCTTACTTAGTGAATTTGCAGTTGCAATAAAAAGCACATTCGAGAGATCGTAATCGATCTCTACATAATTATCATAAAAAGTATTGTTTTGTTCCGGATCTAAAACTTCGAGTAATGCAGATGATGGATCGCCATGAAAATCATTTCCAAGTTTATCGATTTCATCTAAAACAAAAACAGGATTGGAGGACTTAGCCTTCTTCAGGTTTTGGATAATCCTTCCCGGCATTGCTCCAATATATGTCTTTCTGTGACCACGGATTTCTGCCTCGTCCCTTAATCCACCCAATGACATCCTAACATATTTTCTACCCAATGCTTTTGCAATTGATTTTCCCAAAGAAGTTTTTCCTACTCCAGGAGGACCATACAAACACATGATTGGTGATTTCATGTCGCGCTTGAGTTTTAAAACAGCAAGGTATTCTAAGATACGAGCCTTTACTTTCTCTAAACCATAGTGATCCTTGTCTAAAACTTTCTGAGCATGTTTCAGATCGAAATTGTCGTTCGAGAATTCTTCCCATGGCAGATCGAGTAATAATTCAAGGTAATTTAGTATCACCGAATATTCCGCTGCCGCTGGATTCATGCGTGAAAGACGGTCTGATTCTTTTTTAAATGTGTCAGCAACTTCTTTGCTCCATTTTTTCTTCAGAGCTCTTTCTCTAAGTTCGCTTACTTCACGATCTGGTGAATTACCTCCGAGTTCTTCCTGTATTGTTCTTAACTGTTGATTGAGAAAATATTCACGTTGTTGTTTGTCGATGTCGATGCGAACCTTGCTTTGAATCTGGTTCTTCAATTCGAGCATCTGTAATTCCTTATCAAGATGTTCAAGTACACGGGTTGCCCTTTCTTTATGATCGATGATTTCCAACAGCTGTTGCTTTTTTGGAACATCGAGATTCATGTTGGAGCAAATAAAATTAATGAGGAAGGTATGGCTTTCAATATTCCGGATTGCAAATGCTGCATCCGATGGAATGTTCGGTGAATGCTGGATGATCTGAAGTGCTAAATCTTTCAGCGAGGCAACTAGTGCGACGAATTCCTTATCGGAAACATTGGCTGGCATTTCAGGGAATGACTTCACCTTACATTTAATATAAGGTTCGGTTTCTAAACATTCATCCAACCTGAAACGACGCTTCCCTTGTATAATGATGGTAGTATTTCCATCAGGCATGCGAAGAAGCTTAAGAACCTGAGCAACTGTTCCAACCTTATTCAGATCTTCAAAAACAGGATCCTCAATGCTGACGTCTTTCTGAGAAACGACACCGATGATTTTATCACCCTTGTTAGCGTCTTTAATGAGGTTTATCGACTTATCTCTGCCTACCGTGATGGGAATTACCACTCCCGGAAATAGCACGGTATTTCGCAGTGGCAGGATCGATAAAACAGCAGGAACATCCTGTTGGTTCATCTGGTCCTCGTCCTCCTGTGAGAGGAGAGGAATGAATTCTGTATCGTCGTCGATTATATTAGATAAATCGAAAGATTTAAGGTCTTTGGGATTGAATGAGGACATAGAGTACGAATGTATGAAACGTCAATCTGACGTAAAAATAAATGTGTCCGAGCGGGGTCGAATTCCATGCCATATGAGGGTACTAACTGACAAATTACCTTATTTGTCACCTTTTAGAATTTGATAATGTGATGATTTGATAATTTGATGATTGATATCGTACGATTATCAAATTATCACATCATCACATTAATAACGATTGTATTGGTTTCCAACGTCAAACGCCAAGCACCAAACTTTTAAACGATCTGGAAATTGGGTAATTGATAAGAATCCGCTACGTTTGCACCCTTTAAAATATGGAAACATCCCCCCTTTCCAGACGTGTCGTTTCTTTGGCAGAAAGCCAGACGATAGGCATGTCGAAGCTCAGCCGTGAGCTTACATCCCAAGGCATTGATATCGTGAACCTAAGTTTGGGTGAACCGGATTTCATAACCCCCAAACACATTCGTGAAGCTGCCAAAAAGGCTATCGATGAAGGTTATACATTTTATCCACCAATTGCTGGATTTGCTGAATTAAGAAAAGCCATATCAGAAAAATTCAAGAGAGAAAATAATTTAGACTATACACCTCAACAGGTTATCGTTTCGACAGGCGCCAAGCAAAGCATTGCCAATGTAGTGCTCAGTATTGTTAATCCAGGCGATGAAGTAATTATTCCTTTGCCATATTGGGTGAGTTATATTGAAATCGTAAAACTGGCAGAGGGAAAAACTGTTGCAGTAAAGACAACGATAGATTCTGACTTTAAAATTACTCCTGCACAACTGGAGGCAGCTATTACACCTAAGACAAAGCTTTTTATTTTTTCTTCTCCCTGCAATCCGACTGGTACTGTTTATTCTAAAGAAGAATTGCTTGGACTTGCTGAAGTATTTAGAAAACATCCCCAGGTTTATATTTTGTCAGATGAAATTTACGAGCATATTAATTTCATGGGAGGTCACGAGAGCATTGCACAATTTGATTTTTTAAATGAACGAGTGATTATAGTGAATGGCGTCTCTAAAGGATTTGCAATGACTGGCTGGAGAATAGGATATATTGGTGCTCCAAAAATTATAGCTGATGCCTGCGAGAAAATGCAGGGACAATTCACTTCTGGTGCAAGCTCGATTGCACAAAAGGCATCAGAAGCTGCACTTAACTCAGATCTGAAACCTACGCTTGATATGCAGCAAGCTTTCAAAAAAAGGAGAGACCTTGTTTTAGATCTAATGAAAAAAATTCCAGGCTTTATCGTCAATGAACCATTGGGCGCCTTTTATGTTTTCCCTGACATTAGTACCTATCTGGGCAAATCATTTGAAGGAAAACTTATTAAAGACTCAACTGATTTTTCCATGTACCTCTTACACAACGCGCATGTGAGTGTTGTTCCTGGTGAAGCATTTGGTGATGGAAATTGTATTCGGTTTTCTTATGCTGCATCGGAAGAAAAGATCAGGGAAGCAATTCGCAGAATTGATGAAGCGGTAAGAAAATTAAAATAGTAGGTTATAAGTTGGATGATGCAAAAAAATGAAGTGCCAATTGAAAACTTCCTGATTCTTGAATCTTGATACTTGATACTAAATAATGAGTAAGTCAAAAACGATATCACAAATCTTTTCATCCTTTGATAAGCAAAACGTACTTATTGTAGGTGATGTGATGATCGATAATTATTTATGGGGAAAAGTCGAGAGGATTTCGCCGGAGGCACCTGTACCTATCGTTTCGGTGAATAAAAAAGAATCTCGGCTCGGTGGTGCGGCGAATGTAGCTATAAACGTGCAGGCTCTTGGTGCAAATCCGATCCTTTGTTCCGTGATCGGCGGCGATATTAATGGCAGAACTTTTTTAGAACTGCTTCAGCAATTAAATCTGAGTTCCGAAGGACTTGTTCAAAGTAACGAACGACCTACAACTATTAAGACTCGCGTAATCGGCAACAATCACCAGATGCTTCGTGTGGATGAAGAAAAAGAAGAAGAAATCAGCGCAACAGAGAGAAAGCAACTCCTCAACAGGATCAATACAATCATCAGCAAGAAAAAAATTGATGTTATCATCTTCGAAGATTATGATAAAGGTTTAATAAATAAATCGCTGATCGATCAAATTGTAAAGCTAGCGCGACAGAAAAGTATTTTTGTAACGGCAGATCCGAAGAAGAGAAATTTTAATCATTACCGTAATATCGATTTGTTTAAACCGAACCTGAAAGAACTAAAGGAGGGAATGAAGATTGATCTTGAGAAAAACAATTCTGAAGAACTAAAATCGGCTGTGAGAAAACTTTCTTCAGAACATCATATCGATCAAATTCTTGTAACTTTATCTGACAAAGGAGTTTTAATTTTAAATAATAAAATTGAGAAAATTATTCCTGCACATTTCCGCAATATTACAGATGTTTCAGGCGCGGGCGATACGGTAATAAGTGTTGCATCTTTGTGTCTTGCTTCGGGAACAGATCCTGTGACAATTGCAGTTTTATCTAATCTTGCAGGTGGACTAGTATGTGAAAAGGTCGGAGTAGTTCCGATTGAGAAAGATCAATTCTTTGAAGAAGCAAAACGTTTGAAGATTTGATGAGCCTTGAAAACATAACACCATACAAAGATTCTTCGCAGGAAAAAAAAACGCAGGTCGCCCGGATGTTCAACAACATCGCCTGGCGTTACGATTTTTTAAATCACTTTTTATCTTTAGGAATTGATAGATATTGGAGGAGAAAAGCAATCGCGCAATTAAAAAATAAAAATCCGCAAGTTATTTTAGATATTGCTACAGGTACAGCTGATCTTGCAATCGAAGCTGTTAAACTAAATCCAGTTAAAATTTTCGGAATTGATATTTCTACTGACATGTTAGAGATCGGAAGAAAGAAAATCATTGCAAAAAATCTCAGAGACAAGATTGAATTGATCGAAGGAGATTCTGAAAAACTTATTTTCTCCGACAATAAATTTGACGCTGTAACCGTTGGCTTCGGGGTTCGTAACTTCGAAAACTTAAAAACAGGTTTGAAAGAAATGAATCGCGTTTTAAAACCAGGAGGCACCACTATTATCCTGGAATTCTCCACACCAACGAATAAAATATTTAAATGGATTTATGATTTTTATTCATCCAAAATTACACCTAAAATCGGCGAGTTGATTTCAAAAGATAAAGCTGCGTATTCCTATCTGCATGAATCTGTTAAAGCATTTCCCTTCGGAAATGAATTTTGCAACATTATGAGAGAAACAGGCTATAAGGATATTCACTATAAAACGTTAACTTTCGGGATTGCTACGATTTATACAGCTTCGAAATAAGGGCTAACTTTACTTCATCATCCAAAAATAATATTTAAGTGTTTTTAGAAAAGTATAAAGGTATGTTCATGCGGATAAGAATGGTTTCCTTTCTTATTCTTTGCTTTCCGTTTTTGTCACTCGGACAAATGGATAGCCGACCTGAAAATCTTTCGAAATATGATAAACAGGTTATACATTTTGGATTTACACTGGGAATAAATTCTTCCAGCTTTCATGTTGATCGTGTTGGTGATTTCAAGACGAGAGATACTATTTATACTTTGGAAGCTGAATCCGTTTCAGGTCTAAATCTTGGAATCATAAGTAACCTTCGAATCAGCGATATGTTCGACTTTAGATTTATTCCAACATTATCATTCGGGCAAAGAAATTTAAATTATCATTTCATATATAATGATTCTGCAGAATCGTTTGTTCAAAAAAATATTGAATCAACTTATTTAGAATTTCCGTTTCTATTAAAATTCAAATCCAAAAGAGTAAACAACTATAGAATTTATGTTGTTGCTGGAATGAAATATAACATTGATATGGTATCACAAGCAAAGGTTAAAAAATCGGAAAAGGATATAGTTAAACTAAACAAAAAAGATTATGGATATGAAATCGGACTGGGTTTTGATTTTTATCTTACCTATTTTAAGTTTTCACCTGAAATAAAAATGTACAATGGAATGAAGAATCTTCTTGTCCCGGAGAATACACAATATGCAAGTCCCATTGATGCACTCTATGCAAAGACATTCGTTGTTTCATTGCTTTTTGAATAGAGGCTGAATGACAAGTTTGGCGTTTTTTGATTATCGATCTTTTTTTTCAATGATATGATTCATAAAATCGAAATTGTTCTTTTACCGGAAGATGTTGGAAATGCAGAAAAACAATTGGAACGTGCCGCGCATAAATTAGAGGTTCTTCCCGAAGTAATCAAAACGATTAAAATTTTAAAACGGTCGATTGATGCAAGATCAGATCGGGTGAAATACAGGCTGATGATTGAAGTTTTCATCGATGAACTTCCTCCGCCAGAAAAAAAATTAGTAGAACTATTTTCTTTTGATAAAGACGTTTCAAGCTCAGAACCAGTTTTGATTGTGGGTTTTGGTCCTGCAGGAATGTTTGCTGCATTGAAACTGATTGAACTCGGCATGAAACCGGTAATTATTGAAAGAGGAAAAAATGTTCAACAGCGTCGCCGTGATTTAGCTGCTATCAATAAAGAAGGAATTGTTAATCCCGATTCAAATTACTGTTTTGGTGAAGGTGGTGCCGGAACATATAGCGATGGAAAATTATATACACGATCGAACAAACGCGGAGACATTCATCGGATACTAGACATCTTCGTTTTTCATGGTGCAGATGAAAATATTCGGATCGATGCACATCCGCACATCGGTACGAATAAACTTCCCAAAATTGTTGAAGCAATAAGAGAGACAATCTTGAATGCAGGAGGAGAAATTCATTTCGACACGAAGTTAACAGATATCATTACCGAAGAAAATATTGTAAGAGGTATCATTACAAAAAATGTATCGACAGGTGAGTTAAATGAAATTAAAAGTAAATCGCTCATACTTGCAACCGGCCATTCTGCACGTGATATTTATGAACTCCTCGATAGTAAAAAAATACTTATTGAAGCCAAACCATTTGCATTGGGAGTAAGAGTTGAGCATCCGCAACATATCATCGATGCAGTGCAGTATCATTGTGATAATCGCGGCGAATTTCTTCCTCCAGCTTCCTATTCTTTATCCTATCAATTCAAAGACAGAGGAGTCTATTCATTTTGTATGTGTCCTGGTGGAATCATCGCACCTGCAGCCACTGCTCCTGGTGAAATAGTCGTTAATGGCTGGTCGCCATCGAAAAGAAATAATCCATTTGCAAATTCCGGATTAGTAGCTTCAGTAAATCCAAAAGATTATGAAAAATATAAATCAGTCGGTGCGCTTGCTGCTTTGAAATATCAGGAAAAAGTTGAACAACTTGCTTTTGAAGCAGGTAAAGGTGATTTGCGAGCTCCTGCACAAAGACTTATTGATTTTGTCAGCGGAAAAGTTTCACAGAATTTACCGGAGTGTTCTTATTTACCAGGACTTACCACTTCAGAACTCAGCAATGTTTTACCAAACGAGATTAGCATTGCAATCAAAGAAGCATTAAAATTTTTTGGGAAAAAAATGAAAGCGTATTATTCTAACGAGGCTGTACTTGTTGCAACAGAATCACGCACATCATCACCGGTAAGAATACCGCGAGATGAAGAGACATTGCAGCATCCGCAAATTAAAGGATTGTATCCATGTGGAGAAGGAGCTGGTTACGCAGGTGGAATTGTTTCTGCCGCGATGGATGGGGAGAGGTGTGCAATGTTAATTAGCCAATTAGCCAATTTTGAGATTTGAAATTGCAGTGAAAAAATTAACAGTGAGTTAAATCAGGAAATCCTTAAATCAGTTGAATCCCGGTCAAAAAAGGAAAAAGGCGAAGTGCTATGCACCCCACCTTTTCCGTAAATCCCCTCTGAAGCAATAAAGGAATACAATTAATTTATTAAAAACAAGTGTTTAATTTCAAAAAGAATTTCATATATTCGTTACAACAAACTGTTCTTATTCGCTTTTAAAATAGACAGAAGTATATTGAATACTCAATTTACCTCTGTCTTTTTTGTTTTTAAGTTAATTTTTGGATTATTTTTTCCTGAATTCCGCACAAATAATACCTGTTGCAACTGCTACATTTAATGAGTCGATCCGCCTGTTTCCAAAGGAGGGAATAGTTATTTTATTTGTAATGAATGAAAATAAATCATGATTTATCCCGGTAGATTCATTGCCAATTAAAATAAAGGCATCACTCACTAATTCATCATCGTAAATATTTTTTCCGTCAAGCACAGTCCCAAAAACAGGAAGTTTTTTTTGTAATTTATTATATTCAAAAACCTCTTTTAGATCGCAATAAAAAATATCTGTTTTAAATAATGCTCCCATCGCCGACTGCACAACTTTCGGATTAAAACAATCAACCGAATGTTCTGAACAAATTATCTGGTCGACTCCAAACCATGCTGCAATACGAATGAGAGTCCCCAAATTTCCGGGATCTCCAATATTGTCTAATACCAGCTTAAGACCTTTATCATAATTTATCTTTTTATTTTCATCAGGTATTTCCACTACTGCCAGCACATTCTGTGGTGTAGTCATTGTGCTTATTTTCTTCAATTCATTTTCGGTTACCAAAACCATTTCAACTTCTTTCGAAATAGTCAATCCGTTTGGCAATCGTTGGAAAAATTCCTGCAGGCCATAAACAGCTTTCACCTTCCAGCCGGAGTCGAGCAAATCAAATACAACCTTCTCCCCTTCTGCAATAAAAAGATTTTCTTCTTTGCGGAATTTCTTTTGATGAAGTGCAGAAATATTTTTAATCTGATTTTTCGAAAGCATTTACGAATGGTTTAATTCAAACACAGTAATCTCCGGCAAAATACCTACACGTCCAGGGTAGCCGATAAATCCAAGTCCACGATTGACGTACAAATATTGATTTTCATTCTGATAAAGATCAGCCCATTGTTTATAAACATACTGAACAGGACTCCAACGGAAACCGGGAATCTCCACACCAAACTGGAACCCATGCGTATGCCCCGAAAGCATCAGATCAACGAACTTATACTTTTCAGTTATCTCTGCATCCCAGTGAGACGGATCATGAGATAATAAAATATTTACCGGCTGTATTTCATAATTGTCTGTCGCTGTTTTCATATTTCCATACCGCGAAAAATTCTTGCGGCCACTGTAATTCTCAACCCCTATCAAACCAATCTTATGTCCGTCTTTTTCTATGTATGTATGCTCATTCAACATGAGGTTCCATCCAACTTCTCCATGAAATGATTTCAACTTGTTGAGATTCTCCTCCTTCTCCTCGTGACTTTTCCAATTATAATAATCGCCATAGTCATGATTTCCCAAAATTGAATACACACCTAATGGAGCTTTCAATCTCGACAAAACATCCCTGAACTCAAGCGCTTCAGTATGGAGATCATTTACAAGATCGCCGGTAAAAAAAATTATATCTGCATTTTCTTTCATGATTAAATCTACTGCAGTTGACAGATGACCGGTGCCCATGTAACTTCCAGTATGCAGATCAGATATCTGAACAATTTTTAATCCTTCAAATGATGAAGGGAGTTTGGGAAATTTCAATGCAACTTTTTTTACACGAAAATTATATGCACCTCCGATCATTCCATAAATCATAGAGAAAAACGGAATCGATCCCAGGATGAATCCTGTCTTAACAAGAAATCCCAGTCTCGAAATCCTGAATGCTTCATTAGCAGTGTTATTGTTATTGAAAAAAGTTACTCCTACCCAAGCGAAGATTAATCTGAACAAACGAAGTACATCATCAAGCAGAAGGAAAATAACAACAAAAATTTTCGAGAGATAAATGATGACAATCAATGCAAACGAATATGTGCGTAGCGGTTTCGGCCAGCTATGCCAGTCGATGAATTGTCCTAAAAAAATAGTTGACAAACATAATACAGATACGCTCCAGTAAATAATATTAATAACCCTTTGCGTCTGAACTTCTCTCTGATGAATAAGAACCTTTACACCCTGGAAAACATAAAAATCAATTGCAAAAAGAATTAGTATTACTGATAAGATTCTTATACTCATTAATTGAGAATTAATTTAAACAACACTAGTAGATAATAGTACAACATCGATCATGGATTTAATCTTCCAATTATCCATTTCCCGCTTTTTGATTTTTCAAAAACCAGTCGATCGTGAAGTCTGCTTGGACGTCCCTGCCAGAATTCAAAATACATTGGTTTTAATCGGTATCCACCCCAATGCGGTGGCCTTTGAACATCCATACCGGAAAATTTTTTTTCATAATAGTTGTATCTTTCTTCCAGCTCATCCCTGCTTTTTAATTTTTCACTTTGATGTGATGCCCATGCAGCAATCTGGCTATTTCTTGGTCGACTTGCAAAGTAAGCATCAGAATCGCGGATAGATAATTTTTCCATTGTACCTTTTATTCTTACCTGACGCTGGAGCTCTGGCCAGAAAAAATTCAGACAGGCTTTTTTATTATGACGAATAGCTTTCCCTTTTATGCTATTATAATTTGTAAAGAATGCGAATCCTTTATTTGTAAAATCCCGGAGCAATACTATTCTTGCATCTACATAACCATCTTTAGATAAAGTAGCCAGCGTCATCGCATTAGGTTCCATTGTTTTCGCTGTGATCGCATCAGAAAGCCAGCGTTCAAATTGTTTGATCGGATTCCGCAAACTTTTTTTCTCATTTAATACATGTGATGAATAATCTGTCCTTAATACTTGAATATGATTCTGTATTTTTTTCATGGATTTATGCCATTCAATATTTACTTCTTTTTAAATAACGACTGGAGTTATTTCTGTTAAATTGAATCATAAAAAAATCCTGATCAGGTATAAATCTTACCGTTTTAATGATATAAATGCAAACATCGTAAAAATGTTTTGTTTTTTTGGATTTATTAAAGGTTTGAATCTACATTTAATGCTAAGGCATTTTAAAATGAATTCAAGAATTGTGTTAATGCGCTGTAAGTTTTAAAGGAATTGTTGGCAAACTCTGATGTGATTATCAGGTAAAAATAATTCATTGATAGAAATCACATGAGCTAAATAAGTCTTAGAAACACACACTTAACATGAGAAAAAAATCCGTTTATCTTGATCCGCAGGTGGGCCGAATTTTGGTTTCAGAACCATTTCTTCTTGATTCATATTTCAAAAGATCAGTCATTCTTTTAGGAGAACATAGTGAAGAAGGTACTGTTGGATTTATATTAAACAAACCAACAGATTTAAAACTGAACGATGCACTCGAGGATTTTCCTCCGTTCGATGCGCCATTATATTTTGGCGGTCCAGTGCAAACTGACACTATTCATTTTTTGCATACACTTGGAAACAAACTTGTTGGAAGCAAAGAAATTCTGAAAGGAATTTTTTGGGGTGGCGATCTTGAAATGCTGAAAGTATTGATAGACACAAACCAGGTTTCTACAAATGATATCAGGTTCTTCGCGGGTTACAGTGGCTGGGAGCCACAACAACTCGATGATGAATTAAAAGGTCACACATGGATCGTCTCTAATTGCAAAAAGGATTTTGCTTTTTCTGAACATCCGGAAGAATTGTGGGGGCAGGTTTTAAGGACAATGGGTAGCCAGTATGCAATTCTGGCAAACTTCCCGGAAGATCCAAGCCTGAATTAATTAGCCAACTAGCTAATTAGCCAATTAGCCAATGAAAATTGTACATATTAAGTGTAAGTCATTATCTGATATACCATTTGTCAATAATGTTGAAAATAGAAAGAAAGCTTCCTCTAATGGAAGCTTTTTATATTTAAAAGAAGTGGTACTTTTATTTTTTGAAATGAAGTCAATTTATTTGACTGGGATAAATAAATAATAAGAGAAATGAAGATAAAGAAATTAAACCGCTCCTGCTTGCTTTTTATATTGCTTTCGATTACAACAATCAATGTAATTGCACAGGGAAATGATCCGTGCACAGCAACCATGCTTACTGTGGGAACGACATGTTCAACAGTAGTCGGATCAAATGCCGGAGCTACAAATTCGGCAGTACCAGATGCATTCTGCGATGGCCCAAACAGCAATGGAGATGTTTGGTATGCTGCAACAGTTGGTGCAAATGGGACATTAATAATCAGGGTAACTCCCGGAACCCTCACTGATATGGGAATGGCGATTTATACGGGTAATAATTGTTCAGCTTTAACATTTAATTCATGTACATCAAATGGTACAACAGGTTTTCCAAATATGCCTACTAAAAGCTTGTCGGGCATGGCTCCTGGAAGTGAAGTATGGATAAGGCTTTGGGATGTTGGAAATGATGAAACAGGCACATTTAATATTTGTGCAACTGTAAATTGTTCAGCAACTGTAAACATTACAGGAGCTTCTACCGGATGTTCAGGAGTAAATACTCAATTATGTGCAACTGCTGGTTTCACATCCTATTCGTGGTCAACGAGCGCCAGTTCCTCATGTATTAATGTCAACACCAGTGCCACGTATACAGTTACTGCCACTGATGCCGATGGTTGCACAGCAAGTGATTCACATTCTTTTACTGCAATAACATCTCCTACAGTTACAATCACTGGTCCTGCCACTGCATGTACTGCCGACAATACACAAATATGTACCCCTGCAGGATTCACATCTTATGCATGGTCAAATGGCGGTGTTAACCGCTGCATTACTCCAGTTACATCTACGACATATACCGTTACTGTAACAGCAGCAAACGGATGCACGGCGTCAGATACACATTCAATTGTAATCAACACCACTCCTTCTGTATCGATAACAGGACCTCCATCCAAATGCAGTGGTGGTTCCGAACAACTTTGTGTTCCTTCAGGATTTAATTCCTATCTCTGGTCAAATAATGAGACAACAAATTGTGTCACTCCTAATTCTTCGGGTACATATAGTGTAACGATAACAGATGCCAATGGATGTACAGCTTCTGCTTCGCAGCCTCTTACAGTTCATCCCTCACCTTCGATTACTGTAAGTGGTCCTACCGAAGCATGTCCAGGAACAAATCCACAGTTATGTGTAGCGGGTGGATTTACAACTTATTCCTGGACAGGTGGAGGAACGAGTAATTGCATTAATCCACCTTCGACCGGAACTTATGTTTGTACAGTAACAGATGCATTTGGGTGCACAGCGACCAGCTCTGCAACGATTACAGTTTATCCAGCTCCAACAGTTTCAATAAGCGGGCCTGCAGCTGCATGTGAAGGATCTTCTGTTCAATTATGCACTCCGTCAACATTTACATCTTATACCTGGTCGAATGGTGGAACAACAGAATGCACGACACCAACTTCGACCGGAACATATACAGTGATTGTAGCAGATGGTAATGGATGTACAGCAAGTGACAATTTTAATTTTACTTCAAACCCGGTTCCATCGTCTTCTATTACCGGGCCGACATCAACATGTAACGGGGCATCAGCACAATTATGTGCTCCGGCAGGAAGCACATTTTACCTCTGGTCAAATGGCAACACAAACAGTTGCATCACGGCAACAAGCAGTGGTAATTATTCTGTAACAGTAACAGGTGCTAACGGTTGTACAAGTTCTTCAACACAAACACTGACTATCTTCAATCCGTTTGCGATGACCATATCCGGTCCTACAACTGCATGCCGGAGTGCAAATCCACAGCTTTGCGCTAGCGCAGGAAATTATACTTATTTATGGTCGAATGGAGAAACGACAGCTTGCATCTCTCCTACCGTTTCCGGAACTTATACTGTTCTGGCAACGAGTGTAAATGGTTGCACAAGATCGGCATCTAAAGGCCTAACTATTTATGCATCTCTTAATGTTAGTGTTCTTGGCCCGTCTTCAGCTTGTAATGGTTCTGTTATTCCATTGTGTGGACCAAATGGTAGTAGTTCATATTTATGGTCAACAGGTGAAACAACAGAATGTATTGATGTTACCAATAACGGTGTTTACTCGGTGACAATTTCAGACGTACATGGTTGCACTGCGAGTGCAAGTAAGCCTGTAACATTTTCATCATCGTTTGCTATTGATATTACCGGACCACCTTCAGGATGCAATGGCAGTAATTCTGAAATCTGTGTACCATCGGGTTATACCCATTATTTATGGAACACAGGCGATACTTCCACATGCATAAATGTTGGTGTACCCGGAAGTTATTCTGTGACTGTTGAAGATCCTGTAGGTTGTATTGCTATAGATACTTTCGATATTGCATTCAATCAACCTCCGACAGTTAACATAACTGGTTCGACAATCATCTGTAAAAATGCAATTGCAAACTGGTGCGCAACACCGGGATTTACGAATTATCTTTGGTCAAACGGAGGAAATGGTGAGTGTATCAATATTTCCAGTTCAGGAAATTATTCAATCCAGGTGACAGACTCAAACGGTTGCACTGCAACAGATACAGAACCATTAATGGTAGTAGATATTTCACCTGCAATTAATTTTTCCGGTGGAGTTTTAATCTGTGATACTGTTAATTCCCGTTATACTTATTACTGGACAATCAATGGTCAGCCGACAGGTTGTACCGGACCAACCTGTGCTCCGACATTTTCAGCAATATACGCTGTAACAGTTACCGATACTGTGTTGGGTTGTTCCGAAACTGCAAATTATAATTACGTTCTTCCGGGTGTATTTAATATTCCAGGAGAAAATAATATTTCAGTTTTCCCGAATCCATTTTACGAGAATGAATTTAAAATAAATTTCAAAAATTATCCATCCGGAATAATCAACATTGAAGTATTTAATTCATTCGGCAACCTGGTTTATAAAAACAGTCACGAAGTTTCTTCTGACAATGAAACGAAGAACATTGTTCTACCATCTTCAGCACCTGGAGTATATCATGTATTAATTCGGACGAAGAAGGGAATGATAGTGAAGAAGATTGTGAAGAATTAAAATATCACCGTAAACGCAATCAAAAAGGTAATCGAGAAAACCAATATTAGTGCGATGAGAAAAACAGCATCTGCAATCCGCTCGTATTTGAAACTTAAATTTTCATTTAATGAACGTATGGACAGAAATGAAAAAAAGCTGCTTACCATTAAAAGAATTGAGGCAAGTCCCGTGCATTCGTCAATAAAAGTTACCTCGCTGAACTTAGAGACTTTTAGCGAAGTGAGTACGATCAGACAAAAACCCAAGAGGTTCGATGACGTATTTAAAATGTGAGGTGATTTGTTATTTGACATTGAAGATTTCTATTCTGCGTTTAACTTTTTTATTCTATTATCTCAATCAGGATAATTCATCTTTTTAATCAGGCTTTTAAAACCGGGATGATTTTTCAAAGCATAAAAAGCAGGATCAACTTTTAAATATTCCAAATAATGGATTTTATCCTTGTATGCAATTTCAAGCCATTCTACAGCCTTATCAAATTCACCAATCCTGGTATAGGTCTCTGCGATATTCATAGATAAATCTTTGCTTTCATTATAATCCACTTTCAATTTCATAATATTATTTTCTGCGTCTGATTTATTAACCGGACTTGCAAATAGGTAAATTGTAGCATAATCCTTTAGTCTCTGGCCATGCAATGAATCTATTGTATATTTCGCTTTGCTAATAATGTTTTCAAAAAGATAGCTTAGAAAATTTTCATAGTCAAACGGAGGATAATTAAGCTCTGACATCCGTCTGTTTATTTTTCTAAACTCCTCATATTTGCCGCCATAAAAATATGCAAGCGCTAAATATTCCAAAGTTTTAATTTGTATAGGATCCTTTTCAACTGCACGCTGACTATAAGTTTCACTTTCAAATTTCTTTCCGATAATAGTGTAAAATCGTCCTGCATTTCTTAAAACATAAGGAACTTCAGGTTCCAAGGCTAAAGCTAAATCAACTTTTTCCTTCGCTCCTATAAAATTATATGACCTGTCCATGATCTCTGCAACATTAATTGCAGCAATACCAGAGGTTGAATCCAGCTCAAATGCTTTGTAAGCCGCTTGCTTTGATTGTTCGAATTTAACTTCATCCGAACTTATAACATCTGTTAGCAAACACATAGATAAATAAGTCCAGGGTAGTGAAAAAGTGGAATCTTTTCTAATCGCTTCCTTAAACCATTTCATTGCCTCTCCCCTGTTTAATGGCTCCTCACTTTTTTCATATAGATATCGACCCTGTAGAAAATCATTATAAGCTTCTGGGTTGACGTTTGCTAATTTCACATTACTATTTCTTGAAAATGTTACGCGTAGTACTTCCGTAACCGAAGCACTGATTTGTTCCTGCACTGCAAAAACATCATTCATATTCATATTATAAGTATCACTCCACAAATGTGTACCGTCATTGGCTTTAATTAGCTGTGTGGTGATTCTCATTTTATTGTTTGAATTTCTCACACTTCCTTCCAACAAGTAATCAACATTTAATTTTTCACCTATAGATCGCAGGTCTTCATTCTTACCTTTGAATGCAAACGATGATGTTCGACCAATGACTTTAAGCTCAGGCAGCCTTGTAAACATGTTTATCAATTCTTCGCTAAGACCATCGGAAAAATATTCCTGTTTCGGATCACCACTCATATTCACGAATGGAAGTACGGCAATAGATTTATTTTGAATTTCAAAATCACTTTTTTTATTGAACTTTTTATAACCAAAAATAACCGCAGCTACAATTAATAAACTGAGAAGAAAAACCCAAAGTGACAAAAGCGATCTTTGCTTTTTCAATTTACCTTTTAATTGTCCTGGTTTAGATAAGACGAATCCTTCATTTGCAAGCGCAAAAACTTCAATTGGATTTTTAACATTTTTTAATTCAAAAACTCCAAGTGAAATAGCCTTAAATAAATTCTTATTTGAAATTTCATCATTTATTCTTTTTGAAAATAATACTGAACCTGGAACACCAAGTGACTGAATTCGTGATGCAATGTTTACTGCATCTCCATAAATGTCATTATTCTCAAAAAGAATATCTCCGAAATGAAGACCGATTCTAAGCTGAATATTTCTTAAACATGACTCATTATGAATTTTCAATGCAGCCTGAACAGCATCGGTAACTGCAGGGAAACTTGCCATGATACCATCACCCATTTCCTTTATCAGCTTTCCACCATATTCTTCAATAATAGATTTTTGAAAAAGGCGGTTGTCATTCATAAGGTCGAAGGCCTTTTTTTCATCCTCACCCATCAAGGATGTGTAACCGACAATGTCGGTGAACATAATTGCTGCTAATTGCCTTACTTGCGTCATAAAAATATTAAGACGAAAGATAAGTTAATTCCATACAAGTAAAAAAATCAGATTTTTTCTGCAGACTTCACATTATCTTCCGAATCACGGTCGATAAGTATATGTAATGGATCGATACCCGCTTTTGTCGGAATACTATTCACAGGAATTTCGAGTTTCATTTTTGGTTTATCTATAAAATGTTTTGATAGATAAATCAAAGAGTCTTCATTATTTTTTCCTTTAGTATAAACTCCTACATCAATCCAATCGTTGAGAGGAACATCTTTTTCTCTACCAATACTATCCGCAACTGCTTTTTTGCAATCGATTTCTAAAGAAACATTATAAGCATTTCCATTTTGGGTATACGAAACATTACCTGCAGAATTATTGAACAGAGTAATCCTTTCAAACAAATCTGTAACTGTATTCTGCAAAGAATCCGGAGTTGCTTGTCTGATGTATTTCATAAAATCGATTGTAGTAGGATAAGGTCCTTCTTTGAATGTATAATCCTTTACAAAACGTGAGAGCGCAGCATTTAAAGAATCCTCGCCGATATAATCTTTCAATGCATAAAAGACAAGACTTCCTTTCTGATAATGTATGTATTGTTGATTTTCGTTTAACACGATTGGTAATTCTCTCTTCCGTTCAGAAGATCTTCCGCGGAGATACCTATCTAATTCATATTTTAAAAATTTCTCCATGTTATTCTTACCATATTCATGCTCCATCACCATCAATGCAGAATATTGCGCCAGACTTTCAACCATCATTGTCCCTCCCTGAACATTTCCGCCACAAACCTGGTGTCCCCACCATTGGTGTGCAACTTCGTGTGCAGTTACATAAAATGCCATATCTATATCATTTTCCTTATCGACATCCATGATAAAGCCAATGCCCTCAGAGAATGGAATCGTATTCGGAAAAGATTGAGCGAATAACTGGTAACGTGGAAATTCAATGATCCTCACCTGGCGATGCTGGTAGGGACTAAAATTTTTACCAGCATAATCGAGTGTCTTTTTTATAGCAGTAACCATTCGCTTCAAATCATATTCATGTCCTTTATGATAATAGATTTCGATGTTAACTCCGTTGTGTGAATCGCGCAACACTTCATAGCGAGCGGAAAGAAATGAAACGAAATTCCAGATTGGCGTGTCCATCTTGTAATGAAAATATCTTCTACCATCTTTGATCCATTCTTTCTGTAAATAACCCGGTGATATAGCAATCTGATCCGGTACGGTACTAACAGTTGCTTCATAAGTAATCCAGTCAGCATCCTGACTTATGTAAGTATTTTTCAAAGCTAGAGTATCCGTAATCGGATTCATTCGATAAAGCTTCTTTGGCAGGTTTTCATCCTTTCTTCTATCATCATCTGTTAGTTCGACACCATCATTATATCCAAACTGAGGCATTAGATCATTATTGATGAAAGTGCCGTTGTAAATTACGGAAGTACTTCCTCCATCATTTTCAAATCCTTTCGAAATATAATCGATATCAAATTCAAGAGTGGTACTATCGCCAGGCAGTAGCGGATTATTCAAATGATAGATATAGAATCCATTAATCTCATCATTTAAAACTTTCCCTGCATTTTTCCCAAAAGCAAGCTTGTTGACTTTAGCTTCGCCTGGAATTGTAACTATAATTGAATCTATAGGTTGATAGCCCTTATTTTTGATAAAATATTTTCCATTCAAATGACAATTGCGTTCGTTGGGATAGATGTCGACATTAACTTTTATATCAGTGATTCTTGGCTGAGGCTTATTAAGATATTTCCGGTATTTCTTCTCATAGTCGGCCGATAGGTGTCTTTCCTCTTTCGATGACTTATAATCATTCAGAACATTTGTATTGTAATAAATGAATCCGCCACAAACTATAAAAACAATAAAACAGGCAAAAATTAATAGTCTTCCTTTACCAACCTTCCATTGAGTTTTCAAATTATTAAAACGAGCCTTAAAACCAAGTTCACTGCCTCGTTTGATCATGAGTACAGAAAGAGATAAAAATATTATTCCTATCATCAGCCAATACAAATTGAACATGACGATAGGAAAAACAAAATGACCTAAGCCATTCATTGCTGAATAACTTGTATTAGGTGTATTTCCATAATAAATCAAATTATGGCTGATATCATTCGCAACCAGAAAAATATTAGCAATCCAAAAAATAATTACGATAGTATGCCCGAGGAATTTATTATTGACGAGTGTATGTATGAAGAAGGTAAGGAATGTGATTAATAACAGGTATGGAAATATATTCAGCAATAACGATTTGAAATATATGCTAAGCTGGAAATCATAAAATCCATTTATAGCCTGAATTAAAATTCCGGATAACACCAGGACGCAAAGTAAAAACACCTCTACGAAAATCATCGTTGTGAATTTTGAAAGCAGAATTAGTCGACTGCTTAATGGTGTTGCATCGATGATCGGAGATAATTTAACACTTATCTCTTTCCATATCAATTCTCCCGAATAGAAAGCGATTATGATAATCAGGAAAAGCATGAAATTAGAAATGAGTATGTCGATGATCATGTAGGTTACGGGATAAGTCTGAGTTCCATAAAGGCTTCCGATATCGCTTGCATTTGAGATCAACATCAATACTCCGCATAATGTTATTGCCAAAAAAGGTATTGCTTTAATTACACCCTTAAAATCGAATTTAACCAGGAACCACCATTGCCGTAGTTGAGTTTTAAATCCACCTGAAAATCTTATAGAGGGAATTGCAATTTTCTTAAGTTGTATTGTTTCAGTCTCTAATATCTTTTTTCTCTTTTTAACCTGTGGAAGTGCCTTGGAAAATTTAAACATCCGGTAAAAAACGAATCCAATCAAGAGTGAAAAAAGTAACCATAACATCCGGTTATAAAACAATAATCCCTCAAAAGGGATAACTGTTGTATTCTTTTCTACAACCGTCCAGTATCGGGTAAGGTTAACAGTTGCTGAATATCCGAATGGATCGAGGATCGACAATATTCGATTGTGTTCAATATCTCTTTGATTTGATATGATGATGAGGTACAAAGCAAAAATAATGACACCCTGAACATAGATAGCTAGTTGATTCCGGAAATAACTTCCCATTGCAAAAAATAAAATTCCGAAAACAAACAGATCAGGAACTATGTAAATTAAAAATGAATGTACATATGCATAAAAATTGAATGGACCAATGTGCTCTGTATCGACACCAGGGAAAACGCTCCCGATTATATTTCCGAATAACAATCCACTAAAAACAAAAAGCGCTATTGCATAAGAACCAAAAAATCTTCCAAGCAGGTATTGCCATTTTTTAACTGGAGTTGTAAATATAATTTCATGAAAGTTATGTTCGAAATCCCGGAAAACAGGAACACCCATAATAGCCGAACAGATCATCGTTCCAAAAATTGTCATGATCATAACTACAACATTGATTGTATAAGGCGAATTTTTATTTACAAGTCCACCTTCCTCACCTATTCCAACATACTTGGAATAGACGGCCATAAACGTCATGAAGAAAAAAATGAAAAAGTAAACATACGTTGCCGGTCTCTTCAGCCTGTATTTTATTTCGAATGCAAATATTTTCCAAAACATGATTTTAAGTTTAATTAAGTTTTACTATCAATTCATCATTCCATGGATCACAGAAAAATAAACATCTTCGAGTTGCGGCTCTGCCTTTTGGAAGCCATTGTTTAGAACTGCATCACTCCATACATGCATTTCGATTTGTCCGGTATTAAATTTTGTGGATATTACATTGAGTCCGTCATGCGATTCTTTTGCTTCGGCCTTAGACATGAACTTTTGCCAAACCTTTCCTTTAACCATTTCAATTGCTTTCATTGGATGTCCTTCAAATAAAACTTCGCCCTTGTTGATGATTGCCATTTGTGAACAAAGCTCTTTCACGTCTTCAACAATATGAGTAGAAAGAATTACGATTACATTTTCACTAATCTCGCTCAACAAATTCAGAAATCGATTTCTCTCTGTAGGATCGAGTCCTGCGGTTGGCTCATCAACAATGATTATTTTCGGATCACCAATTAATGCCTGGGCAATTCCAAATCGTTGTTTCATTCCGCCGGAATAACCACCAAGTTTTTTCTTCCGCGACTCGTATAAATTTGTCTGATGCAATAAAGCATTAACCAGTTCACCTCGTTGTTTCTTATCCGTTGCTCCTTTCAACACGGCGAGATGATCGAGCAACTCTTCTGCCGAAACGTTTGGATAAACCCCAAACTCCTGCGGAAGATAGCCGAGGATTTGTCTTACATCATCTTTTCGTTTAAGTACATCAAGATCATCAAGAAAAATTGTTCCTGCATCCGCCTCCTGCAGAGTTGCGATCGTTCTCATCAACGAAGACTTACCGGCACCATTAGGGCCTAACAAACCAAACAAACCATTGTTAATCGTAAGGTTTACATTCTTCAAAGCATTAACTCCATTTGGATAAGTTTTGCTGAGATTTGAAATTTTAAGTTGCATGGAAAATATTTATGGGATGAAAATAAAATTTATTTTGTAGCAATGTAGTATTCCAAGTGTTACACAGATGTTAAATTCAGTCATTAATTTATATTTTACATCTATCATTTTCTGATGAATGATTTTATAAATAACTCAACCATTTCTTTTCCGGATGATATGTTTTGTATTTATCATACCATTTGCATAGAGGATACAATCCAACGACAACTAAAATCCAAACCAGGTAAACCGTCGGTAATCCGAATCCTTCGCCAGGAGTGACGAAATAAAACGGAAAGAACTTTCCCACTTTTAATGTTTCCGAAAATTGATGCCCTCTGATAAAGAAAAATATTGAAGTGAGAAAATGAATCAGATAAATATGTACGATATAATAAAAGAAGGCAACTCTCCCATATACATGCATTTTGTTTGTAAAAGAATTACGATACTTTTCTAACTCCGCAAGTAGAAATAAAGAAGGTCCGATAGTAATACATATATATAAAAGTGAAGGAGGATATTTATACACGTCGAGAAAAGAAAGAAATGTATAGAATGGACTAATCTGTTCACTCCATCTTACGGGATCACCATAAACATTGATGTTACGTAAAATGATAAAGAATAAAATAAGTCCTGCACCAATTTGTTTTAACGTCTTTCTCCTCTGATTCGAAGAATATTTCTTTGTGTAAAAAATTCCAAAGCAATAACCAATCATCATTAGTCCAAGCCAGGGTACAAAAGGATATACGATAAAAGCAGAATGGTTTTCTGCATAGGTGTATTTACTGAAGAATCCATGGTGAAAAAGGTCCCACCAAAACCCTGCTTTAAAACCGGGAGCTGATTCAGGAATATCCAAAAGATTATGTCCAAATACGATAATCAATCCTAGAATAAGTATAAACCTGTAGGGCAAATAAATTATTAGTCCCAATAAAACCATGCTGATACCAATAGCCCAAATAACCTGAACGAAAATGAAATTATAATACGGATTAAAAGACCATCCAAAAGAGATGATGACAAACTCTACAACGATTAACCACAGACCTCTCTTAATTAAGAATGCGCTTAATTGGCTTTTAGTCTTCCGGAGACTTTGCAGATAAATGGAAGTGCCCGAAAGAAAAACAAAAACAGGCGCACAGAAATGAGTGATCCACCTTGTAAAATATAAAAATGGTGTTGTAGTAGCCAGGTCGAGCGGATTATTGACATTGGCAGTTACATGAAAATAATCTCGAACATGGTCGAGAGCCATTATTACCATTACTATACCGCGAAGAATATCGATTGAATCAATTCTCTTCCTGACTACATTTTCAGATTGTAGCATTTTTCAATTTGTAAAAAATTTAAACTGACAGATTTCAGAATGCTATTTAATGAAATTATCACTAAAATCATACTTTCAGCCGATTGACTACATCATTTAATTTTTTGAGTTTTACAATGGTTATAAGATCACTAGTTTTGAATAATGATCTTTTCTAAAATGACGGTGTAGCCTTTTTAATACTTCGGTGTGAAAAGGGGCTACACATTTTCTTTAAAGCAAATTAGCCAATTAGCCTATTGAAGAGATTCAGAGTTGGAAATTTTGAAAAGAAAAAAGACGAAAAAAAATACGAATAAATTTTTAGTCGAATTTGTATTATTCGCCTCTGTAAAAAATATACAGTACATTATAAATGTCAAATGAGTTTAATAGTTGTATCAGGATGAGACAATCTTTTTATCAGAGAGTATAACATTTTAGATGCGCCTCCAATCGCGTTTGGAGTGACTTACATACATCAGAGTCAGGAAAGCTTAATAAATCAACAATGACATAACATTCTTAAACTAAACCACGAGCTGTTACAAAACTGTCTTTGATCCGCTTTTGAAAGCCTGCTCGTTCCTTCTGCAATATTTTAAACGATACTGAGACTGGCTCTTCTTAACTGATCTTTTATAATGCGACCTGTTAGGGTGAGACAAAATCGCCTCTAATTAATATATAAAGTTCTTTTGCCTTTTGATAAGCAATTAACGTTTTGAATTCCATTCGATAAAATTGAATATCGAATAAGAGAAAACAACGGCCTTAAGTAAAGATAAGTACATTAAAAACTTTACAGAATCAGAAAAAGAGTACAGGAGTAAACTGATACAGAAACTGCGTACTGTTCACAGATCAGTTTCAAAAAGAGAGGTTTGATAAAATTTCACTAAGAAAAAAAAGTCTACAGCAGTGTACAGAGACAGAAACTGTTTACTGTGCACAGATTTGTACACGGTACACTGTAAACAGTACACTGTAAAAGTGGAGCTGGCGGGATTTGAACCCGCGTCCAGACAAGCAATCCATAAGTTTTCTACATGCTTAGTGTTATTTTATTTTCGGCCAGGCAGCTGCTAAACACTCGCTACTGAAAGGCTTATTTCCGTGAGTCTTAGTCGTAGTTCCGGAAAATAACTGCGAAGCACTCACCATACGATACTTCAGGTGAACAGACGGGTGAGCAGGTCCATTCGAAGTAGCTAGCGGGTTAATCTTCTGATTAAGCGGCTAACGCGTATGAATTGTTGCCATTTAAGGCTTTGAAAACCGTGTTTAACGAGCCTGATTCCCGACGCTCGGCATGCTTGCTTACCAATTTCACCTGCTGTCAATTCCTGTCAGCCCCTAAATTGATTGCGCAAAGATAGGTAGAATTTGATGATTTGATAATTCGATGATTTGATAATTAGCTAATTCGTTAATTGGTTTATGTCCACGCTAAGTGCAATGTCATTAAGTTAAGCGGATACAAACTACCAAATAACCTAAAAGTTCTCTATCGAGATGACGTTTGTGTGCTCGGATTAGTGTCGTCCACTTGCCGCCGAATCTTGTAAATTAAAAGTAACAAATATGATCGGCGGCAATTGAACGACACAAACCTACACTCCATATCTGTAATCTCGATAGAGAACTTTTAGGTCCACTGGGATAAAATTATTCCTTACTAATGATATTGCCCTGAGCGGAGTCGAAGGGATTATTTATACTGACCTAAATATTAATTGGCCAATTGAATAACCTTAATTTAAAATGTCAATAATATTGTTGAGATAAAATAAAAAGTATTTTTCATTTTAATGGTTCGCCATATTTTTTAACGAGGAAAAATAAAATAACTAAAGCACCCAACATGCAAAAAAATAATACCAGTGGATTTAATGAAAAACCTGCCCAAATGAGAGGAAGGGAAATGAATCCTGCAATTGATAACCAACCTTTCCAGTTAATTGGATACCATCCATAACCATGTTTCTTTGCTTTAAACCAATAATTCTTAATCATCGTTTAAGCTAACCTTTTCAAATTTAAAATAAATTTCGGCTAATTGATTACCAATTTCTTTTTGGAAAGTTTTGAATCAGAAATTATTTCAAGAGAATAAATTCCTTTCGCCAGATTACTGCAATCAATAGTTTTTTCATAGACGCCAGGATTTAATTCTTCGTCAGTAATCAATTTAATTTGTCTTCCGTTTGAATCTAAAAGCTTTATTAATGTTTTGCCTCCGCCATTAAATTTTAGAATTGTATTCTTACTAGTTGGATTTGGATATAAATAGATGTTTTTATTTACATCATTAGAAACAATACCAGTAGGATCTTCAAACACTGTTATAGTGTCGCATGAAATACATTGATTTGCATCAATAGCACAAATTGTATAGAACCCTGGTTGAAGAGCTCCTATTACATTTGTCAATGGTAATATATTTGAATTAACACTTATTAAAACCGGAGAGACACCACCAGTCCTGGTAAAATAGATGACCCCATTATTACAACCAATACATGTTGTATGAATTACCGAGTCAATTGTAAGATTAACCTCATCAGGAATTTCAAAAGTTAATGTATCTACAGAACAAGTGCCCTGGTCAGTTAAAACAACATAATAACTACCGGTAGAAAGATTATTTGCAATTCCACCGTTAGAGGATGTATCAATCTCTATTAGGGCCCATGATGAGTCATACCAAGAATAATAGTTTGGTACCGTACCGAAAGCCGATATAGAAATTTCGTTTGAATCAGGATCACAATTGATGATCTGGTTTACTACTATACTCGGATTACAAGGAAGTGGAGGAATTGCTCCTGGAAGAATTACCTCATACAATCCTGATGTACCCCCATATCCGTTTTCAATCACATATATTTTATTGCTGTCGATGTCTGCATCAACTGGATGTTCAAATTCCGAAATGATTCTTGTCGCATTCAGTCTGAAGTTTCCTGCTGTGGAATCAAAAGAAAGATCGAGGTGAACTAAATCCTGGCTTGGATCTACGAATGGTCCAATAGAAGTATCCGGTGGTGTCGAACAACCACAACTGTCATATCCTTTTGTCCAACTAAGCATAAAAGCATCTCCATTATATTGCTGGGAAAGAACATGTGAATTATCGAATACAAGTCCCAGTGGTGAACGATGTGCAGTAAATGTTCCAATTGAAATTGATGAATCGCTTGCATCCAATACATGTCCGGATGTATCACGATATTTATCACAATCAGGTCCGTAATTCTGGATTGGATTATCGAATACTAATCCCAAAGGAGCCTGAGGAAACGTAGGATCGTTACTGAAGAAACCAAGTCTCCACGAACGACTAAAATGATTTATAAGTTTATCAGTTGCAGGATTGAATGGTACGTGTTGCTGAGGATTTTCTGTATCGCCCATTCTCCAAGGAAAACCATAATGATGATTTTTCTGAAGCCAGTTCATTTCCTCATTATGATCACGGTCACCTGAGTTCTCAACTCCAAAGAGATGATTCTGCGAATCAAAAGCCAGATCAAAATGATTTCTAACTCCGCGACAATACAAGTAACCGGATGTATCTAATGCAACAGAATCATTTTTCAAAACAATAACATTCGTGTCGTTTGTAGGAAAGGCAAAAATAGCAGAGGTCAATGGAACATTCCTCAGTCCGGGATAAATACCATATCGTGTCTGTACTTCTCCATGATCTCCTCTGGCACCACTGTTAATATAAATACTATCTCCCGATGGACTAACCGTAACTCCACTAAATAAATGATCGAAATAATCTGCTGTCTGATAATATTGGGTTATCATCAAAGTATCCCACTGGCGACCACCATTTGGTAAAAGTTTACCACGCACAATGATACCGGCAGTTTTTGAACTATCATCATGTTGATTCCCTGAAATATAAAGTGTACTGTCATGGAAAACCATTCCCTGAACATAAGTAACACTATGGTGTGCGGTAGAATCCACTAGAGAATCGTAAGCGGCACCAACAGTTGGACGAATCACCTCGTAAAGTTTTCCTCCGGTTTGAATATAAAAAAGGTTTTTCGAAATGGGATCTAGAGCGACTCTTATAACTCCGTTTTTCACGGTCAGTATTCTGTTTATTTGGATTGAAGCATCCAAAGCCTGTGGATTGCTTTGGGCATTAATTATTGTGTTGTTTAAAATGAGGAACGTGAATAAAGTTAGTCTAAGAAATATTTTCATTTTTTTTATTTATTAATATTCATTTTTAAAATATATAATAGCGATATTTTTTTCAGAATTCTATTTACCAAATTGTCGAAGATGATGATCCATGTGTTTCCACATGAGTGCGTCCCATTCTGCTGAAGTCATTTTTCCGAAAAATGGATGGGGGTCTTTTGTAATTCCTTCAGGTCCAACTTTAATTAATCGCTGAACCAATGCTATTAACTGATTTTTTTCTTTCTCAAAATCAGGATGTGTCTTGACTTTAAATGCAGGATCCGTTGGCAAATTTTTACCAAATGGTTCCGGTCCGGTTAATTTTTTTTTTGCAATGCTTCCAAATAAAATTCCAATAATCCCTCTTTTTAGCTGAAGGTCATTCAATGCAACTTTTAACGGAGCCTGTGCATGCAGAAGCATTTGTGCGGCGGTCATTTTTCCCCATTGAGGCTTAAGTTCCGGATTTACAGAATGTATACGGTCGATTATTTCTTTGTTATGTTCAGGATTAAAAATGCTTTTCATGTAAACAAATAATTTTCATGAAAGGTAAAAAAGAATTTCGAATATGCCTCTTAATAAATAGAAATCGGATGACACAGATTGGACAGGTTTTCACGGATTTTTAGAATAGAAATTCGAAATTGTGTATCCTTCAATAGCAATTCGTGAAAACCCGTCCCATCTGTGTTATCCGTGTTCTATTGTTCGGCAAGTAAATAACTCTTCAACTCTTCAAAATCGCTCGATAATAATTTTGCAACCTTAGATTTTGTTTTAAGTTTCTCTAGTGCTTCAGGAAGTGGTAATGAAATATCCAATACCCTTTCAACTGTATCAATAAATTTTGCAGGATGAGCAGTTTCGAGTACAATACCAATACTGTTTTTATTTTTTTCTAAATATCTCTCCCACCCTGCAATTCCAACAGCGCCATGTGGATCAGCAACATACTTGTAGGTTGAATATACTTTTTTCATTTCCGATTCCGTCTCATTATCTGTGACGACAAATGCGGAAATCTCATTTTTCATTGCTTCCAAAGAGTTATCATAAAGTTCAAGCATCCGACCAAAATTACTTGGATTGCCGACATCCATAGCATTACTTATAGTTGCAATTGAAGGACGCGGATTGAAATTTTTTCCTTCTAAATACAAAGGCACCGTATCATTTACATTTGTTGAAGCTATGTAATGTGAAACCGGAAGACAAATCTTTTTAGCAAATAGTCCAGCCGTTAGGTTTCCGAAATTTCCACTTGGAACAGTAAACACAACCTTTGAATTATGTTCAGGTAATTGCGCATAGGCAGAAAAGTAATATACCATCTGAGGAATAAGTCGTGCAATGTTTATACTGTTTGCAGATGATAAACGATAAGCATTCACAAGGTCTTTATCAAGAAAAGCAGTTTTAACCATGCGCTGACAATCATCAAATGTTCCCTTTACTTCTATCGCACGAATGTTTTTCCCATAAGTAGTTAACTGTTTTTCCTGTAAATCACTTACACCTCCCGATGGATAAAGAATAAACACTTCGATTCCCTCCACATCGTAAAAACCATCAGCAACAGCACTACCTGTATCTCCGGAAGTAGCAACAAGAATCGTCAGTTTTTTATTCTCATTCCGGTTAAGGTTCGACATCACTCTAGCCATGAACCTCGCTCCGAAATCTTTGAAGGCAAGTGTAGGACCGTGAAATAATTCTGCAACGTATGTTCGCTCTCCCAGTCTAACTAGTGGTACAGGAAAATTAAATGCTTCATTGCAAATACGCTCCAGGTCACTTTCGGGAATCTCGTTTCCAACGAATGATTTAGATGTTTCGAATCCAATGCCTGCAATTGATTTAGACTTTAACCCGGATAAAAATTTTACACTTAGAGGTACAAATTGTTCAGGCATGAACAATCCATTATCATCAGGCAATCCTTTCAATACAGCTTCACGAAATGAGAAAAATTTGTTTTTATTTTTTGTAGAATAATACTTCATAGTTGAATGAATGTGATGATTTGATAATGTGATAATGTGATGATGAGAAACGAATCAGGAAATTGTCCATTATCAAATCATCGAATTATCAAATCATCAAATTGATTAACTCTTTCCGATAACTCTGACGCCTTTTTTATTTATCATTGAAACGTAGGCAGTGCTTTTAATTTTTGCCTTTGCAAAAGCGCTTCTCATAGCTTTGGCAATCTCTGCAGCTTTACTTTTACTTTCAGCAAGTGCAAAAACGGATGGTCCAGAGCCACTGATGTTGCAGGCAAGCGCGCCTTTGATAATTGCAGATGCTTTAACATCATTAAAACACGGAATGAGTGAAGCGCGATGAGGCTCTGCAATCCTGTCGGAAACTGAACGACCAATCAAGCTGTAGTTGTTAGTGTAGAGCCCGGCGACAAGAGCTGCTGTATTGGACCATTGCGCTATTCCATCGGTAAGTGAAATTGATTTTGGTAAAACCGCGCGTGAACTTTTTGTAAGTAGAATAACATCCGGATGAACAACTACAACAACTAATTTATCAGGAACTGCAAGTGAAATGACTTCAAACGGATTGTAGGAACGAATAAGCACAATTCCACCGAGCATGGATGGTCCGGCATTATCTGCATGTGCAGTACCGCTTGCCATTCTTTCTCCTTCCATGGCAAAACGAATTAACTCCTGCCTGCTAAAAGGCTGACCAAGCAATTCATTTGCTGCAAAGGCACCTGCGACAGAACTTGCAGCACTGGAACCGAGTCCGCTACCGAGCGGCATTTTCTTGGATAGATAAACATCAAAGCCCTGGTTAATTTCCATTGCATCCACCAATGCCTGAATTGCAACACCTGCAGTATTCTTTTTAGGATCTAATGAAAGCTTTTTCTGATCGCCTATTATTTTACGAATACGGATTTTCTTTTCATCGTTAAACTCGAGTGTGAGTTCATCGCCTGGACTATCAATTGCAAGTCCCATGGAATCAAATCCACAACCAATATTAGCGACAGTGGCAGGAGCAAAAACAGTTATCCTCTTTTTCATTGGATGAATTTGAGAAATAGTCTCAATCGTGAAATGTATGAAAAAAATATAATATTCCTATTCGAAGTATTTTGCAATACTAATGATTTCAGCAAAAACCCCTGCAGCTGTAACTTCAGCACCGGCACCCGGGCCTTTTACAACTAAAGGGCGTTCGGAATAACGTTCTGTTGTATAGGAAATAATATTGTCACTCCCCGATAAATTATAAAACGGATGATTACTACCCACCTCTTCAAGATTGATTGTAGCTTTGCCCTTTTCCAGCTTGGCAATGAATCGTAACACCTTTGATTTATTCGATGCATTCTTCCTCATCTTCTCAAACACTGCATCATTCTTTTTCAAAGCAACAAAAAACTCATCAACGTTTTTTGCCTTGATGCAATCCTTAGGAAGAATGTTTTGAATCTTAATGTTGTTTAGTTCCATTTCAATTCCGGTTTCACGGGCAAGTATCAGCAGTTTCCTCGCAACGTCTTTACCACTTAGATCAATTCTCGGATCCGGTTCTGTATAACCTCGCTTCCTTGCTTCCTGAACAATATCGCTAAAAGAACTTCCTTCTAAAAAATTATTGAAGATGAATGACAACGTTCCACTTAATACAGCTTCAATACGAATGATCTGGTCGCCACTCGACATCAGATCATTTAAAGTATTGATGACCGGCAAGCCCGCTCCTACATTTGTTTCATACATGAACCTTACGTTCGCTTTCTTTGCTTTCTCCCGCAACTGGCTGTATTGTTTAAAAGAGCCGCTGTTAGCGACCTTGTTTGGCGTCACGACCGAAATACTGCTTTCTAAAATCGATTGATATGCATTTGCAATTTTTTCTTCCGACGTACAATCAACGAAAATGCTTTGAGTAAGATTCATATCTTTCATCTTCTGAACGAACTTAACGATGTCCATTTTTTCTGTTGAAGACGATAGAAGTTCATTATATTTATGTAACGATAATCCATCTGCATCGAAAATCATTTTTTTCGAATTGGCAATTCCTGCTACGACAATTTCAAGCGAACGTGCTTTCCTTAAATGATCCCTGTGTTTTGCAATCTGCTTTATGAGTGTTCCACCTATTAATCCAATCCCAACCATAAAAACGGACAATGTTTTTACGTCCGATAAAAAGAATGACTGATGAAGTGAATTGAGTGCCTTATCAAGATCATGATGATGAATAACAGTTGAAATATTCAACTCGGACGATCCTTGTGCAGTTGCGACAACGCTAATACCATTTTTTCCCAATGCCTGGAAGAGTCGTCCGGATACTCCCGGAGTGTTTCTCATGTTCTCACCGATCACAGCGATGATAGAAAGATTGTTTTCCACTCTCACCTTCTCGATCATCTTTGCTCGCATCTCCAACCGGAATGCTTCTTCGATTGCGCGTTGCGCTATTATAGAATCGTCAGGCTTAACTGCGAAACTAATCGTGTGTTCGGAAGATCCTTGAGTAATAAGGATGACATTGACCTTTGCATGCGATAACGAATTAAACAAACGTGCAGAGATCCCAGCAACACCGACCATACCGCTTCCTTGCAATGTAAGCAGCGATATTTTGTCGATCGAAGAAATTCCTTTAATAAGAAAAGCCTGGTCAGCAGGTTCGGTCGAAATATATGTTCCTGCATGAGTTGGTTTAAAGGTATTTTTAATCAGCAAGGGTATTCCCTTATCGAGTGCCGGTTGAATTGTAGGTGGATGAATGACCTTGGCACCGAAGTGGGACATCTCCATTGCTTCTTCGTAAGTCATCGAAGCAATAGAGAAAGCCTTCTTAACCTTCCGTGGATCTGCTGTTAATACTCCATCGACATCGGTCCATATCTGAATTTCTTTTGAATCTAATGCAGCACCGAAAATTGCTGCAGTGTAATCAGAACCTCCACGACCAAGTGTTGTCATTTCACCTTTCGTTGTTGAAGCAACGAATCCGGTAATGACTGTAATATCTTTAGACCTTCTGAAAAAATGAACGATATTTCTGTTTGTAATTTTAAAATCGACACGTGCCGAACCAAAATTCTCATCAGTAGTTATGACTGTTCTTGCATCTAAAAAATCGGAAGATATTTTTTGTGACTGAAAATAATGTGTGATAATTTTTGCGGAAAGTATTTCTCCATGTCCGCTTAAGAAATCGAGGGTACGATTTGAAAGTTCTCGGACGAGATATACTCCATGTAAGATATCATGTAATCCTGCAAAAGTTTCCTCGAGAAAATGATGAAGCTTTTTGTCGCTTTGCAGATTAAGTTCTTTTACAGTCTTTTGATGACGCTCGCGAATCTCTCTGAAAACATTTATGTATTCATTGTCCTGGCTTGCGGCCAATTTGCTCATCCGGATTAATTCATCGGTGACGCCTCCAAATGCCGAGACGACTACGCCAATCTTCTTGTGCTTCTTTTTTAAATCCTGAACAATTTCTGCAACACCCCTGATCCGTTGCGCATTTAAAACAGATGTCCCCCCGAATTTTATAACTATCATAACGATGAAAAATAAGACGAATAAACTTTTTTTCTGATGTTCAGTAGTAAGACCAGCAAGATCCCTGCTGGATATGCCATTCTTATTTATTACTATTAAATAGGAATGGCATAAATACGCCTCAAGATGGGAAAATGTTCAATCATTAGCAATGTAGCAACCAATTCGTCATCAACTCCTTACCAAAATCTGTAAGAATTGACTCAGGATGGAATTGAACGGCTCTCAGCAATTGGTTTTCATGGGTGATTGCCATAACAAAACCGTTTTGATCTTCTGCAGTTATCTTAAATTCCGACGGCAAACTTTTCTTGTCAACCATCCAGGAATGATAACGACCTGTTTTGAAAGGAGAAGGAATTCCTTTGAAGAGTTTTTCATCTTCATCAGTGATAGTTAACAATTCTGCTACGCCATGAAAAACTTTTTCAGAATTAAAAAGTTTTCCGCCAAAGACTTCCGCCATTGCCTGCATGCCTAAACAGACACCCAATATTTTCTTTGATGAACTATACTTCCGGATTACATCCATGGTAATTCCAGCCTCAACAGGAATACCGGGTCCAGGAGAAATAACAATACGATCGAAAACAGAAATTTCTTCAACATCAATTTCATCGTTACGAAAAACCTCTACATCGATTCCTTCAAACTGTTCGATGAGATGGAAAAGGTTGTAAGTAAATGAATCGTAATTATCGAGGAGTAAAATTTTCAATGAAAATGTCTGAGCTTTGATTTAGCTGATTTAAAGATAGCAGGATTTAGCTGTTATATATTATGTAAATTTATAAAATTCTATAAACCCTAAATCAGCTAAGTCAAAGTTCAGACATTTTTTTGATCTTTGAATCAAATTCCAATCATGAAAAAAATAATCTTTACCGATAAAAGCTCTTCTCCCATTGGCCCTTACAGCCAGGCAGTAACATTTGATGATACGATTTATGTCTCCGGACAAGTTGCCATAAATCCGCAGACGAAGCAGTTGGTTTTAACAGATATTGCAAGCGAGACAAAACAAATCATGGAAAATATCGGAGCAATTTTGAATGAAGCCGGCTATGAATACAAAGACATTGTAAAGACGACAATCTTCCTTCGCAACATGGAAGACTTCAAAATAATGAATGAAATTTATGGGATATTCTTTACAGGTAATTTTCCTGCACGTGAAACTGTCTCTGTGGTTGGATTGCCTCTTAATGTGAATGTGGAGATTTCGGTAATAGCACGTAAGTAATTTGATAATTTGATAATGATAATGTGATAATTTAATGATATACACCCCGACGGATTCAAAATCATTATCAAATTATCGAATCATCACATCATCAAATTACTTTAACGCTTTCCTCAAACTCCTGTCCCAACCAAGCTCTGAAAAAATCCCTGTTTTCTTTACTCACACTTTTTCTTTTACCGATCGAATACTTTGGATAAAACTCTTGGGTCGATGGCTCCAATGCAAGGTCTTTTAAAACCTTCATGGGTGTAAGTATCGTCATTACAATTTTTTCTCCTGAGTATAATGAAAGTAACGATTGTAAATTTCCTTCAACCTTCGTTTCATTGATAGCAATGATTTCATCATCTTTTCCAAGTCCTGCTACATAGGCTGGAGAATTTTTAGCTATTACATCAGCATGAGTTACGTTGTTGCTGATTGATGTTTTAAATCCAAAGTATCGCTCCGAAAATTCCGGTGAAGGACTTTTTATCAATTCACATCCGGCATTAAATAATAAATCCGATAGCAATGTTTCATCATCCTCAACACCATAAACAAAATCGAGAAAAAAATCTGCCATCGGTTGTTTGGAAACATGTTCTACGATAGTTATATAATCATGCTCAGTATAACCGAAATTCTTTTTTCCAAAGTCGTTATAGAGAATTCTCATCACATCATCAAGTGAAGAAACGGAGTCTGTATTTTTTCTTATGATCAAATCAGACATTAAAGCTGTTATACAACCCTCATCATAGATCGAAGTTTTTCGTCCCGGGATACCGGGTGTATAACCATCAATCCAGGTATCGAAAGAAGAATCAGCAACGGCGAGATTAAAACGTCCGGGATTGTCAAAATGCTTTTGAATCCGGGCACCTATTTCTTTAAAGAATTGTTTAGAAGAATACACACCACATCGTGCAAGAAACAGATCCCCGTAGTAAGTCGTCACTCCCTCATAAACAAATCCCAATCGAGAATAATTTTCCTTTTTATAATTGTATGGATGCATTTCAGCAGGACGAATGGTTTTTATATTCCATACGTGAAACAATTCATGTGAAGCCACTCCAACGAAATCTATATATAATGAATCATTCATCAGGTTCTGTCCCGGACCAAGTGCAAGAACAGTCGAGCTCAGATGTTCTACCCCATGATAAAAATTATAAGGTAGTACCTGTACCAGGAAATTATATTCTAATCCTGGAAAATCGCCCAGCATCTTGAACTGTTCTTCCGTGAAAGCACGAAAATCTTTTAGGATGCGATCCCATTCGGGTTTACAATTTCCCTGCAGCCAGATGTTGAATTCAATATCGTTGATAAAATATTTTTTCATCTGTATAGAAGCGCTTGCGATAAATGGACTGTCGAAGAGCTCATGATAATCGTTTGCGATTAACATGTTGTTACCCGACTTCTTTAGCGAACCAGCGATCTTATAATTTTTTGGAATGTCTATTTCGATCGTACACGACTCATGTAACCTGTCGGCAACATAAAGGAAACAATGAACAGGGTTTATATAAATCTGTTCTTCATCGATCCAGCATCCGCCAGCATCCGGTTGAGAACAATAATATTCGTAACGTATAATAACAGAAGTGGATTGATCACACGAAACCTGCCATGTATCTTTTGTTATTTTTTTAAAAGCAAGAGATTCACCTTTTTCATTGAAGGCCTGCCATGCCCTGATGTTTTTTGAAAAATTACCCAACTCATACCGGCCAGGTCGCCAGGAAGGTAATTCTAAAATTAATTCTTCGGAATCAACACCATCGATTGACATTTCGATTTCTAAAAAATGAGATGTTCGATGTTTAGAGGAAAGTCTATATACAATTGGCATAGTACAAAAATAGGGTTAAGTGAACAAAGTTTTTAATAAAAAATGAAAGACTTATAATAATTTAATGAGACATTATTTATCGTAGCTTTTAATTGCCCCGACCTTTGGGTCGGGGATAGACATTGTTATCAAGGGGCTTTAGCTCTAACTAATATTGTTTAGGCTAAAGCCTTTTGATAATAGCTTAGTCCCCGACCTAAAGGTCGGGACTATTTTAATTCGAACTGATTCATTAATGTTTAATAAATCAATTTAATACATAATACTAATTCTTTTACCTTCGCGGCAAATTCATTCGATTATGAACTATGATTTGATAGTTTTAGGAAGTGGTCCCGGTGGATATGTAGCTGCAATCAGAGCAGCACAACTTGGACTAAAGACAGCAGTTGTTGAAAAGTCAGAACTTGGAGGAGTATGCCTCAATTGGGGATGCATACCGACCAAGGCTCTTCTAAAGAGCGCCCAGGTTATGGAATATCTTTTGCACGCTCAGGATTACGGAGTTAAGGTTTCAGGGTTTGAAGCTGATTTTCCGGCCATGATAAAAAGAAGTCGCGGTGTTGCTGATGCGATGAGCAAGGGAGTACAATTCCTGATGAAGAAAAATAAAATCGATGTCATTGTTGGTATTGGAAAGTTAAAACCCGGAGGCAGCCTTGAGGTAAAAAGCAGCGATGGAAAAACACAGACGCTTACATCTAAAAATATTATCATAGCCACTGGCGCCCGGTCAAGAGAATTACCCGGCTTTAAGCAGGATGGAAAAAAAATAATTGGCTACCGTGAGGCAATGACTCTTGAGAAACAACCTAAGTCAATGGTCGTAATCGGTTCTGGTGCTATCGGTGTTGAATTTGCATATTTCTATCATTCGCTTGGAACAAAAATTACAATCGTTGAATTCATGCCTGATGTTGTTCCACTCGAAGACGAAGAAGTTTCAAAACAACTTGCGCGTTCATTTAAGAAATCAGGAATCAATATCATGACTGAATCAACTGTTGAATCGGTTGATACTTCTGGTAATGGTTGCAAGGTTAATGTAAAGACCAAAAAAGGTAATGAAGTTATTGAATGCGATATTGTTTTGTCTGCAGTAGGAATTACAGCTAATATCGAAGACATAGGACTTGCTGATGTTGGAATTATAACAGACAAAGGAAAGATCGTTGTGAATGAATGGTACCAGACTAATATGCCCGGATATTTTGCGATTGGCGATGTTTTGAATACTCCTGCCCTCGCCCATGTTGCATCTCACGAAGCTATTACGTGCGTCGAAAAAATTGCAGGCATTCACACCGAGGCCATCGATTATAAAAATATTCCTGGTTGTACATATTGCCAGCCGGAGATTGCTTCAGTTGGCTATACGGAAAAATCGGCTATCGCTGCCGGTTTTGAAATAAAGGTTGGTAAGTTTCCCTTTTCAGCTTCAGGAAAAGCGAAGGCTGCGGGTCACTCCGATGGTTTCATCAAGGTTATCTTCGATGCTAAATACGGTGAATGGCTCGGAGCGCATATGATTGGTGCAAATGTTACAGAGTTAATTGCTGAAGTTGTAACAGCTCGAAAACTTGAAACCACCGGACATGAAATAATCAAATCGGTTCATCCACATCCGACAATGAGTGAAGCTATAATGGAAGCAGTCGCTCAGGCTTATGGAGAATGTATTCACCTGTAGATGGGAAGTTGGATGTTGGGAGGTTGGAAGGTTGGTGTTGGATAAGTTCTTACTCAACTACTACCTGTTTTGTCGCAACAAAATCTGCATTTCTCAACTCTAAGAAATAAACACCTGTTGCAATTCCGCTAAGAGAAATTGTTTTCCTGTAATGGCTTGCAATTGCTTTTACTTCCTCATTGAAGACGAGTTTACCATCTGCAGAGAATAATTTTAATGAAAAAGATTTTCGAATTGCAGTAGGAATTAAAACTGTCAGGTTGTTGTGAGCAGGATTTGGATAAACACTTATTAGATTTACTTCAGAAGTATTGCCGACAGAAGTTATCAATCGTACATAGACTTGATCCCCGCCCTGACACCCATTTGAATCGGTAACGGTTACACTATATAAATCCTGAAGACTAACAAGAATTTCATCAGTTGTTGCCCCGGTAGACCAATTATAAGACTCGAAACCGTCTCCTGCATCCAGAATAACTTGCTGGCCGGTTATGACATTGATTGTATCTGAACCAAAATCTACGACAGGCAAATTGAAGATAACAGCATTTGCTGGAACTCTTAGACTTCTGCAAGAACCTCCAGTCTCTGCATAGTAAGTAGTAGAAGATGATAACAATGGTGTAGTGAGACTAGGACCAGATGCTACTAGGTTTCCGCCAGATAATGCATCGTACCAATATATTGTTCCGCTTGCTGTCGCAGACAATGTTAAAACACCAGGTCCACATTTTTCTTTTCCTGTAACAACAGGACTAGCCGGACGAGTAATAATATCGGCATGAACAGGTATACGGTTACTGTTACAACCAATACCAGCTTCAGCATAAAAAATTGTTGATCCTGTTAATACCGGAGTTGTAAATAAAAGTCCTGTATCGAGTAATGTACCACCGGAAGAAACATTATACCAATTGACTTGTTCCGTTGATATTGCACGGATCGTAACCTCACCATCCCCGCAACGAGTCGTATCAAATAAAATAGGATCAGCAGGTATTGATGCAACAACAGCAGCAACCCTTACGCGATCACTGATACAAGATGTTCCGGTTTCTGCATAATAATTTTCTGTATGCGTAATTGCAGGAGTTGTAAAAGATGGGCCAGTTGCAAGAGGACTTCCACCCGACTGGTGATCGAACCAGAAAATTTGCTGAGGAGCCGAAGCAACGAGAGTCACTTGTCCAGGTCCACATCTTGAAACATCATTTGCAACAGGAGGAGATGGAATTGGATTGACGATAGCCTGAACAGCAATTCTGTTACTGCTGCAAAGTCCATTATTTGATTCAACATAAAAAGTGGTAGTCGCAATTAATACCGGAGTTGTAAATGTAATTCCGGAATCCAGAGGACTTCCGCCATTTGCGACATCATACCAATAAACTTCATTGGCAGAATTCGCTGTTAAGTCAACTACACCCATATCGCATCTTGAATTGTTCGAAGTTACAGGCGCGGATGGAATGGAATTAATTACCGCCTGCACACTGGCACGCGAACTGGAACAACCCATACTTTTCGAAAGTGCATAATATGTAGTAGTACTTGAAATTACCGGTGTATTAAAACTTAAACCAGTTCCTATAGGACTGCCGCCAGATGGCGTATTATACCAGCTGACAGTTCCGGTTGCCATTGCATTCAAGGTCAAAGCACCTGGACCACACATCGTATCTCCTGTCAAAACAGGTTGAGCTGGAATTGGAATTATGTTCGCATTGACTGCAATGCGGATACTTCTGCAATTGTTTCCTGTTTCTAAATAATATGTTGTTGTATCTAAAATGGAAGGAGTAACATAAACAGATCCCGTATTTACAGGTGATCCTCCTGATGAAACAGTAAACCAATAAATTTGTTCAGGAGAGGAGGCAGTGAGTGTAACCGTTCCGGGTCCGCAATTACTTCCCTCTGATGTTACCGGCGGGGAAGGGATGGCATTAATGATTGCCTGCACTGCAGTACGAGTACTGGTGCATCCGTTATAAGCCTGGGCATAGTAAGTAGTAGTATTATTTAATGAAGGTGTCGTAAACGAAGGTCCCGTAGCAAGAGCACTTCCCCCTGTTGAAACATTAAACCAGGAAATTGTTCCAGATGATGTTGCTGAAATTGTTACTGTTCCCGGACCACATCGTGATGCATTTGTACCAGCAGGTGCACTGATAGGAGAAGAGATTATTGCCTGAACTGAAATGCGATTGCTTCTGCAAATATTTCCGGTTTCGACATAATAGGTTGTTGTAGTCGATATGGATGGAGTTACATATGCATTTCCTGTAGTAATTGGTGAACCTCCTGATGAATTTGCATACCAGTAAATTTGTTCAGGAGAAGTTGCTGTTAATGTAACGCTTCCGGTTCCACATCTTTGAACATTTGAAGTTGTAGGTGGAGAAGGAATAAGATTAACTGTTGCTACAACAGGCGTGCGTGGCGTGCTTTTGCATAACGTGCCTGCTTCAACATAATATGTAGTTGTTGTACTGATTGAAGGAGTAGTAAATGTACTGCCTGTTCCCAGCGAAGACCCACCCGTTGAAGTACTAAACCAGTGTAACGGTTCTGAAGAATTGGCACTAAGAATTAATGTTCCTGTTCCACATCTGGCATTACCGGATACTGAAGGTGCAGCTGGTGTAGATCCAACCAATGCATGAACAGGAACACGAGGACTCGAACATTCATATCCTGCTTCTACATAATACGTTGTTGATACAGATAAAGGTGGAGTATCGAAAATTGATCCAAGATATATGAGATTACCGCCAGATGAAGCATCATACCAGTTAACCTGTTCAGAAGCTGTTGCACTTAATGTGGCTGAACCCGGACTACAAAGTGTATCATCAGTCGCTACCGGCGCAGCTGCAATAGGAATTACAATTGCAATTGCACGAACTCTTACACTTGGACACCCGCTGTTTGCTTCCGCATAAAATGTATCTGTCCTGTTTAGAAATGGTGTAATTAAGTTTGAACCTGTTCCCACCAGTGTTCCGCCGTTAGGAGCATTGTACCATGTTACAGGATCAGGGGAATTCGCAATCAAAATCATTGTTCCGTTACCGCATCTGGATGTATCCGTAACAGTTGGTGATGGAGTTGTATTTACAGTGACCATCACTTCAATTCGCGGACTTGGGCAAACACTTCCGGCTTCCACGAAAAATGAGGTATCATTATTAAGAATATTAGTAACGAATGTAGAACCGGTTTCTAACAAACCTCCACCAGATGCTGCATTATACCATCGGATGGTGGCCGTATCGCTTGCAGTTAACGTAACAGTACCAGGTCCGCATCTTGTTTTATCGCTTGACACAGGCGTGGCTGCAACATCATTTATTTGTGCAGTAGTTGCTACCGATGGACTTGTGCAATTTCGTCCTGTCCGTGCATAATAAATTGTCGTTTGATTTAACAATGGAGTTGTAAACATATCTCCGGCACCAAGTAAATTGCCACCAACCGGTGCATCATACCAGAAAATAGAGTCAGTAGAATGTGCATTTAAAACCAGGCTACCTGGACCACACCTGTTTGCGGAAGTTGTTTGTGGTGCTGGCTGTTGTGTTACGACATTGATTAAAGTTGCAGGCGTGATAATCGAACATCCAAGGTAAGTAACCATTACTGAATAAGCACCTGAAGTGTTGGCAACGTATGTTGAATCATTCGCTCCAGGTATATCGAGACCATTTCGTTTCCACTGATAGGAATACCCAGATACATAAGTTGCATTTAACTGTGCAGTACCGCCGGCACAAAATGTAGTTGTTCCGTTAATTGTAACAGGTATAGATAAAAGCGGACTATATGCTTTACCCGGTGATCCTCCTATACAACCTGTAAACCAACTGGAGCCATTATTCGGATCTGCAGTATTTGAAGTCAACTCAAGAGTATAACCTCCACCATCAGGTTGAAGCGGCCACGGGAATAAATCCTGGTAAAAAAATGAACTGTACAATGCATTTAAATGATTGAATATTCTAATTTGATCACCACCGTTACTGAAATTAAATCCGATGAGACCGATTTTATTATTTACAGATGGATATTGTGATTTAAATTTATCACTGTCTTCAACAATTACCAGGTAACCATTTGCAGGGATTACTGTACCTGTAGGGAAAACAAACATGTGATCTTCTTTCGAATCACTAAGTCTCCAACCTGAGAGATTGATACTTGTAGTTCCGTAATTATGTAATTCAATCCAGTCACCAGCATCATATGCAGAATCAGAATTATAATTTAATTCGCTTACACAAATTTTCGGAGTAACAGCAGAACCAGTAAAGTATGCTGTGATGACATCGTTGGTAGTGAAATTATAAGTAACCGATTGATTAAAATTATTTGAACTGATCGTAACATTCGAACGGAAATGATCAAAGGTATAACCCGGATTTGGAATTGCAGTGATAGTAACAGGGTTACCATTAAAATATGTTCCTGTCCATGGATATGAAGTCGGTGTAATCGTACTGATTTCTATTCTGCCAGATCCGGCAGGAGATGTATTTAATGTGAGAACAACTTTTCCGGATAAGCCAAAATCGGCGTTAATGAAATCCCTCATTTTCTCTGGCCTTGCATTCGAAAAATTAGTAAGAACTGCAATGTTGCTAGCCCATGTAGTAGCATTGCTTCCCCATTTTGCAAAATGATTGGTCATATCAAATGACATGGAATCACGAAATGATTTCATTACTGCAGCTACATTTGTTGGGAGGTAAATTGTATTAATCAAATCAGCATATCTGTTTATGAAATATGATTTGTATGTTGGATTATTAAGTACAGCATCAAACATCTCAGAGCTGTAACTAAATGCTGCAGGATTTCTGGCAATACCTAGATTATTTGTATTTACTGTTGATGCTCCGTTATATCCAAGACCCATATCAACATCGTACAACATATATTTCCACTTCGATCCTGGAGCATTTGGTCTCCACCATTTAATGTTGTTTGTCCAGTCGCCTATCCAATCTCCATTTCCATAATAAGTTTCCGCTATGAAATAATCTGTATAACTCTTCAAATCGAGTCGGCTATCAATAAAATTATAATAAGCCTGTGTGGCAGGGCTCTGAACTGTTGCATAATTATACAGATCCCAAAAACTGGCATCAGACCCTTGCTTAATGCTAATATTATTTCCAGTTTCAATTAAGTAATCTATTTCACTTTTACCAAGACCATAATTGTTTTTCATCCAATGTTGATCATGATTTTCGTATATACAAAACACACCCCAATAGGAACCATTTAGATAGGCAATCGCAGGTTCTGCTGCAAGGTATCCTGAATATGTCGTCTTCTGTAAACGCTCCATGAGAGCATCTCTGAAGTGAACAACATTCCAATCTGTTCCGGAATTTCTGAGAATGAAATTATCTATCTGATCGATATAAGGTTTGGTTGAATAAAGTGGATAATTGATTGAGCCTGTACCAAACTTGTCACTCAATTTTATCTCCATGCTTTTCTGTGGCTTAGCTCTTGAGTAATTACCGAAGAGTTCCAATTCCGCATCAAATTGAACGACTGGGTTTTTGTATTTATCAAAATATTCTACAGAAACAGGTTTGGGCCATTCCATCCAGAAATTTGCCCCGAAATATGGATATGTTAAACCTGCATTTGGCCCCATCACATATATTCCTGTAGTCTCATCCCATAAATTCAAAGAATCAGTCGTAATACAAAATGAAGGCAGATGTGTATTTTCATTGATAAGGTATGAATTAGTCACCGTAACACTCGGAAGGTAACCACTCGCGAATACTTTTGCACGAACGGTTGTAGAAGAAGAAATATTAATTGGAGATGTATACAAATTACTTGAAGTGCTCGGATCATCTCCATTGGTAGAATAGCGGATAACACCACCTGGAGTTGTGTTTGTTAAAGCGACAATTTTTGATGTACTATAATAACCTCCCTGCACAGAGAATATAGGAGGATTTGCATAACCATTATAACATACCGAAAGGTTGTTTGTTGCATCAGGAGTCGGAGTAGAAATAAGACACCACGAAACAGAACCATCGGGTTTTCTTCCATACGAATTATCAGACGCCATTATAGGATATGTCTTCTGATCTATAATAGTTCCCGCGGGATTTACCAAAAATATGGTTTCACCATTTCTCGACATTTTAAAGTTAGCATTGAAATAATCTTTAGGAGGAACATGGAACCACGCTGGTATAGCGGAGAATGTTAATCCGGTCGATTTCATGCCGAAGAATAAATAGGGAACAGATGTTAGATCATTACTATTGATTGGAGTATTATGAGTCTCTATGGCAAGAACATTATTCGTTGGTTTTAAAAGTGATTTGAATAATGATGGTGAAATGTAAAATGAATCAAGTGGCAATCCCTGGTAACCATTTGCCTCGTGTGAACTCTTTGCTAATTCATCCCAATCTGGTCTTTGTCCTGTAGAGCCAATATTTGATCGAGCTATTTCTACACCATTTAAATAAGCAACAAAACCATCATCATAATCCATCATCAATACTGCTTTCAAAATTTGAGACGTATCAGGAATGTTAAAGGTTTTTCTCATCATCACCGACACACAGGACGCTACAGTTGTTCCATCGTCGCCGTCGGCAAAACCAATTCCTCCGATACCGGATAACCATACATTCTGATTGAAAGATGGATTACGCCAGTTAGTATCCATTGCCGCGCTTCCAATTGCATATCTCCACGAAGTAGTTGCATTTATCGCCATCTCCCAATGATCTGCAATCACAGCACTCGTTGAATCAGATGCAAAAATTAAAATCTTCTTTCCCGATTGAAGACTATAAGAAGGAAATTGAAATCGGAATAATTTAGAAGTATCGTCCGTCAAACCATAACCCGCTAAATTAACTGTTGAAACTCCTGAATTATGCAATTCAATCCAGTCGTCATAGTTTCCATTTGAATTACGTATAATGGATATATTGGCCGGACAAATCTCGTTTATAACCACCTGAGAATTAGTGATTTTTGGAGACAAAACAAATAAAAGGAACCCAAGTAAAAAGGCTCTTTTAATGTAAATAATCATTGAATAGGAAGTAAAATTGGAGATGTTTATAAGTAATAATACTATGGTGTGAAAGTAACTAAAAATAAGCGTTTTATTCAATGAAATTGATGAATGTTAATAATATTATGGCGAGCAATGTTAAATATCCTCTTAAAATTATAATGGCATGATTTCTTAATAAAAATACAACAAATTAGAATTCAAATAGATACAACTAGTCAATTTTAAATGCCTTGACTATGAGCAAATTATACAAAAATAATATTTGATCTTATTTGATACCCAAACTATCCAACTCCTTTACCTCTATGGTTGGAAAATCCATGTTATTTTTCATTTTTTTCAAAACTAATTCAGCAACCTTTCTTGCTTGCTCTTCACTTTTAAAGCCATTATTTCCTGGTATTGCTGGAATATTAGGTTGATGAAATTTTAATACACCATTTACATATATATCGTAACCATATCCGCTCGTGTTGGAGTTTTTAAAAATCTTATATTCAAGTTTAGCAGCATTTAAAACTTCATTCGATTTAATTCCCTGATCCGGATTTGTAGTCATCGGTAATGAAGGACTTTCTGAATTAAGAGCAGATGTTGAATTCATATCTGCCGATATAGTTTGATTTTCAGGAACAAATTTCATTGTATCAGAATTTGAAACTGCCTGCTCATTTTTTTTGTCATTATCCTTATTGGTACAGGATATTATTCCAAACAATATTAGTAGGATGATAAATCTCATAAATCTTTATTAAAAAAATTAAATAAATATGCTGACTATTCCGGCATTTCCAATGTATATTTTCTGTTTGAATTTTCTTTCTTAAGCCAATCCATTAATGGAGAGAAGTAGTCGAGCATTGCCCGAGCGCTCAGATCTTCGCCGGTTTTTTCTTTCAGCAAAACTCTCCAGTCGATGCTGCTTCCAGGTTTCATTATATCTCCGATAAATTTTCCTACCTCCTTGTTGCCAAAATAATTTGTCGCATGAGGATCTTGTTTTAAAATATTCTTCGAAATATAATCGTGAACCTGGAACAACAATATAAACGATAATGCATAATCATAATATTGAGCCGGGTCATCATTAATATGAGTCTTTGTAGCTGCATCACAATATTCCTCGCTTCTCTCCATAGGGGGAGCAATTCCCTGATATTTTTTCGCAAGCTCCCACCAATGCTTATTCCATTCACTAACAGGGAGATTTCCTGCATATAAATCTTTTTCAAAAACACTCATTGTACCAGTGCTCCATGGAATAAACACTACATAATTTAATGCGTCCTTCAACAATTGCTTGGTATCATCCGTCTTTGCATCCTTGTCCACGAGCCCTAATCCTGCAGCAAATGGTTTTTGCATAGCAGCAAGACCCATCATGCTCCCTAATGCTTCATGATAGGCACGGTTAGCTCCTTCTCTCAACAATATTGGAACATCAGGATTGCTGTAACTCAGGTAATAATAAATATGACCGTATTCATGATGAACAGTTTCATACCACTGAGAATTTGGAATGATGCTCATTAATGAGCGCACATCTTTATCAAGATCCATATGCCATGCTGATGCATGGGTATTCTTTTTAAATGCAGCATCTTTTGGAACTGGAAACAAACTCGATTTTTCCCAAAAGGATTTTGGCAATTCAGGAAATCCCAGAGAGACATAAAATTTTTCACCTTGTCGCGCTATCCATTCTGCATCCTTTGTTTTCAATGAACTGTCAAGATTTAATCCTTCGACAGTTACCATCTCACTCCAATCCTGCCCCCAGCGGTTACTTAACCAATGCGCAGGAATAAAATCTGGTACGTTTTTCGTTTTATACTTCTTTGCAAGTTCATATCGCATATAAGTATGCAACTCTCTGTATAATGGAAAAAGTTCTTTATTAAATTTATTCAGGAGCTCCATCATTTCATTTGTATTCATTCCATAATCCGAAACCTGGTAACTGAAATAATCAGAGTATCCTAAGGACTGAACAACTTTATTCCGAAGATCTCTTAATCTGACTAATCCATCCTTTAATTCTGTTCCCGCATCCTTACTGGACATCCAAGCTCTCCGGCGAAGTGCGGTATCAGTTGCAGTTGATAAAATAGAATCAATGTCGTTAGGAGTTACTTCTTTACCATCAAGCAGGAATTTATATCCATAAAGTTTTTCTGTTTGTGCAGTGCCGGCTTTTATCAAAGCTTTCACAGTGGTGTCTGCATTTTCAGGATTGCCTGCAGCCAGATAAAGGATTTTCTTAAGTTCCTTGAGCTGAACAGGAGAAAGCTCTTTTTCCAATTTCAAAAACTCGTTTGCCTTTTCTATATTTTCATTGCTCCCGGTAAACTTTGCCAAGGCTTCATCAGCAATCCCGGAATTATAAGCATTCATCGTATCGCCTTCAACGATGTGTGTATTAACAAGCCACTGACCACTACTGCTTGCAGTATATAATTCCTGGTATTTTTTGTTGTAACTGTCGAGAAAATCCTGCATCTCTTTTAATTGATTTGCAGTTTTATTATTACAAGATACTAGTGAGAAAATTAAAACGACAATTACAGAATTGCATAGGGAGTTTTTAAATTTCATAAATATGGTTTTATATGGAAAACAAGTATAGCTATAAAAATTTTATTGTTACTACAATTAACATTTCCTATTTAACCACTAATTTTTATTTCTTTGCAAAATCATCAATGGGGGATTAGCTCAGTTGGCTAGAGCGCTTGCATGGCATGCAAGAGGCCACCGGTTCGAATCCGGTATTCTCCACTCGAAGTCTTCGACATTCGAAATTCGTTAATCGATGTTCGATATTAATATTTCGAAATATAATATCTAACATCGATCAACGAATGCTGAATGCTGACTTTTTTTGATTCGATTTATACTAATCTTCTGACTACTAACCCCTGATCAAAATTTTTTTGACCTTTGACATTAATATTCATCTGACATCCCACTTCAGACTTCCGATCTCAAATTTCTGGCCTGAAATTGGTTTGTGCTTTTGTCAAATTCCTCCTTACTTTTACGCGATTAAGAAAAATCTTTGAGTGCAATCAAATAAAATTTTAATTTTTTTATTTTTTATCAGCGGCTTTTTCTTCGCCTGCAAGCCAACTCGTCACATTCCGGAGGGTGAATACCTGCTTATTAAAAATGAAATTAAGAGTAAAGATGATTACCTCGAAAAAGAAAATATTGAAAAGCATATCAAACAAAAACCTAACAGGAAGGTTTTAGGCATCTTTCGATTCCACCTTGGCATGTATAACCTGAGTAATAAAGATTCTTCCTGGTTAAAGAATATCGGCGAGGCTCCTGTTTTGCTCGATTCAGAAATGGTCGAACGATCGAAATCACAAATGGAACTTTATCTTTTCAAGAATGGATTTTTTGATGCAACTGTTACAGATAGCGTCCGCTTCGTAAAGAGTCGCCTCTTTCCAAATGGGCTTTTTCATAAATCCGTTCCTGATAGTGTAAAGCTGAAAAGAAAAAAAGCCGTCGTTGAATATTACATCAATTATAATTCCCCTTATGTAATCAGGAAAATAAATTACTCAACACAAGATACAGGAATTGCAAAGTTGATAAACATTTATCAGCAATCTTCCCTGTTAATTCCAGGTGAGAGGTACAATGAAGAAAATTTCGATAAAGAGAGAGAAAGAATTACGGCCGACCTGAAAGATCGCGGTTATTATTTTTTTACAAGAAATTACATAACCTTCCAGCTCGATTCTTCTTTACAAAAACATCAGATTGATGTCAATCTTTATATTAACAGAGTTAATGAAAATATCAGTGGTTCCGAGACAACCCTGAATCCAATCATCGATCATCAGACATACAAGCTTAGAAATATTTATATTCAGACTGATTACAATCCAAAGGATCCGAACAATTCTTTATCGATTGATACCATCGAATACAACAACTACTATATTTTATCGAGAGGAACAAAGCGTGTGGTTCGTGATAATGTTTTAGTGCAAAATCTGTTCATTAAGAAAGGAGATATTTATCTTCAACGCGACCTTGACTTAACATACCGGCGTTTACAGGAATTAAACATTTTTAAATTTATAAATCTTTATTTCGTAGAAGTCCCTCGTGAAGGAAACCAGGATCAATACCTCCTCGATCTTCAGATTCAACTGACACCAATGGAAAAAATGGACTTCACCATCGAATCGGAAGTCACAAACACGGGTAGCAACATTGGTCTCGCAGGTAGCGTTGGATATAGAAACAAAAATACTTTCCGCGGCGCAGAAGTTCTTGAAGCTAAAATAAAAGGTGGACTCGAAGCCATTCCAAATACTAAAACAGACGTTGAATCAAATCCATTTTATGTTTTCAATACATATGATATTGGTCCCGAAGTTTCAATGAGCTTTAAAAAATTTTTACTGCCGGGTTTTCTTGAAAGAAAGACTTCGCGTTATTCAAATCCAAGGACGGTTGTTTCTTTAGGATATAATCATCAGAATAGCCCAGATTATATTCGTTCCATTACTAATTTTAATTTCGGATATAACTGGTCTCCTACTTCCAAACAGCGTTTTGGTTTTTATCCGATAAATATCAATAGCGTTATTGTAGATCTCGATCCAACCTTTGAACAATATCTCAAAGATCAACAAGATCAGGCATTGATTTATGCATATCAAACTCATACTATTTCTTCTTTACGATTAACATGGTCAACCACAAGCCAGACAGTCAATCCAAAAAAAGATTATGTAAATTTTATTACAACTTTTGAGTTTGCTGTTCCTGTATTCAAAGATCCTTCACGGTTCGTAAGAATTGATTATGACCTTACATATTATCATAACATCAATGATTTCAATAACCTGGTAAGCAGAATCACAATGGGAATCGGAATTCCAATTCCGCCTTCACCTTCACTTCCATTTGAGAAAAGTTTTTTTGCAGGCGGTGCAAACAGCATGCGAGCCTGGTATGCAAGGACGCTTGGACCAGGGTCTTATAAAAGTAATCTTGACATTGAACAAAGTGGTGATATAAAAATTGAGACTAACCTAGAGTATCGTTCAGAGTTTTTTAAATTCAGCAATGGAATGAAAATCGAAGCAGCGGCATTTGTGGATGCAGGAAATATATGGACTAAGAAAGAAGATGTTAGTCGACCAGGAGGAAAATTTGAACCTGATCAGATGCTGGAGGAATTCGGAATCGGAGCCGGACTTGGTTTGAGATTTAATTTTTCGTTTTTCGTTTTTCGTCTGGATGGTGCAGTCAAACTGCGTGACCCATCTTATGATGCGGGTGAACGCTGGGTGTATCCTAATGAGAAATTTGTTATCGGAGATATTACTCCGAACATTGCAATTGGATACCCGTTCTAGTCTCTAGTCTTTAGTCTTTAGATTTTAGTGATCAGATATTAAATCTTGGTTTTAGTAAATAAGATACATTTCCTTGAATTGCTTAATAGTTAATAACCAATAACTAATAACCAAGTCTAAAAACAAGAGACTTTTTTGCTAAATAATTAATAACCAACAATCAATAACTATTGACAAGACTAAAATCTAGAGACTAGAGACTTTTTTTTAGCTTTGCCCATCACAATAAAAATATGACCAATACAAAACTTTCCAGCACATTGGGATCCTAAGCTTAGAATTCCACGTGGACAAGTTGTCGCG
>JADMIO011683266.1_pt1 | contig 76155 bp, 68 predicted proteins | sample 8958161 | NCBI WGS metagenome assembly JADMIO01 (sample SAMN16585339, study PRJNA669376) | soil metagenome | isolation source: Crop rotation soil | place: USA: Cullars Rotation, Alabama | collected 2011
TTTCATTATGGTGAAAGTTGGAACCTCTTACGTGCCGATCAGATTAAAACGAAAGGCCCAGTCTTTCGACTGAGCCTTTCGTTTTATTTGACCATGTTGGTATGATTTAAATTAATACGACTCACTATAGGGTCAGTGCGGCCGCGACTTCAAGTCACGTGAATTCCAAGCTTCGGATCCCACTGTGCTGGAAAGAGGACCGGCGTCGATGCGTTGTTGGAGTTGTTCCCCGCGATGATCAGCCCCACGGCCACCAGGCTGGCGCCGATGCTGGTCACGAGAGAGCCGCGGTAATTGCTGACTCGAAAGTCTTTTGCCGCAGCTAGCGCCTGGGGCGATGACTGCACCAACTTCTCGACGTCGAAGCCACGGAACCAGCCAACGGTGCCCACGAGCTCGCCTTTGGCACCACGCATGATGTCTGCGCTGCCCCAGCTCGACTCGAAGCGCAGCGCATGCGAGTCATAAGCAGTCGCGGAATCAGCGTGAGCCTGCGGCGCCGCTAACGCGGGAGCGGCTGGCTGGTTTCGATTCGCGGCAGAGGGGCGGTCGGTGGACTGCGCGGCTAACGATCCTGCAGCAAGCGCCGACATTGCCAGCGCGAGCACGATTCTCAGCTTCATCGGACCTCAAAAGAAATTCGCCCAAATCGTTCTTCGAGAAAGGACGATTTGGGCGAAGCCCTGATTACAGTTTGATAGTTAGCTCTGCAGATCGCGATTGTGGCTACCGAAGTTGCCCCGTTAGTGACGATAGACGATCGTAGCGCGGCCGTTGAAGGTCTGGCCGTCCATGATCACGTGAGTGTTCTCAGGATAGTAGTAGCCGGCACTCGTCTGCTCGACGGCAGCGCCCAGGAAATCATCGTTGGTCGTCAGCCACGATCCCGCGTTGGTGAACAGAGTCCCAATGAACGCGGCGGCGACGATCGCCCAGTTCGCCTGCGGCAGCACCTTGATCGCAACCGTTCCGAACGCGGCGGCAGTCGACTGCAGCACCTGGGTCAGCGTGTTGGTGTCCAGCTTTAGCGTGCAAGGCTGGTTGTCGTCCTCCCAGAACATCACATGAAAGCCATTTGAGAACTTCTGCGTGAACGCCGTCACTTCAGCTTCGCTGAAAAGCAGCACGCGGCCAGACCAGAAGCTCCCGTTCTGGTCGAAGTACTTCTGCGGATCATACGGATGCTCGCCGGAACAAGACAGATCATCGGCATATGTCGGCGCGCTGCCCATAAACGGCCCCTGGATGTGTGCTTCGATCTCGGGATCGCCTCTGAACCACGGCTCTTTCATATCCATGAAGCGAGAAAATTCGAGATAGATGCCAGGCGGTACCGACGTGCCCCCACCGGTTCCCCCGCCGCCTCCACCTCCACCGCAAGCCTCGAGGCAGGCAATCAGACTCGACTGCGTCAGCTGATAGGGCTCGAGCGTTCCAATCGCGTCACCATTCTGATCACGTACGTTCCTTGATTTCCTGAGATCCATCGGCTGGTCGAATCGCGTTTCCACGGGGACGATAGAGAGCGTCGGTTGAGTGGGTGGCGTTTTGCGATCGAGAGCCACTTCCCCGCCCGCTTCGTTGAACGCGACGATCGGAGCTGCTTCCTCAAGCTGAGACACCACCAAAACGTCGGCCTTTCCATTCCAGCTCTCTCGTTGCGCGGCGACAGGCATATAGAGCTCGAGGGAGCGGATCGCTGAAAGCGTTGTGAAGACCCCGGCCTCGTCGCCTCCATTCGCTGCGGCCATGCGCGTCAACAATGCGTTGCCCTCTCTGGACCTGAGATACGGCGTGAGCTCGAGCTTGTGCTCGCGAAACGGTGCTGCCCTCAAATCGCGTTTGAGATGCTGACGCGCCGGCTCGTTGTCGATCGCGACCGCGACGAGCTTCGCAATCTTCGACAGTGCGACGCGCTCTTCACTCGGTGCACTGGCGACGCTCGCGACGATGTCGCGCGAAGCGGTGGGTGCCACGCTGCGAATCGGGTCTGAGCAAGCGCCGAGGCCAGCGAACAACGCCAGAACAAGAGCTCCTTCGCCATGTGTGTGCTTCATAAAACCTCCTCGGCGAGTGTTGCGGTTGGTGAAGGCGCACACTACCGCGAGGAGGCGAGCGGGTCGTAACCCGCGAACCGCTTATGAGATCAGTTCGCCGCCACGGGACGCGACGGAGCGACGATCGCCATCATCACCGCGGCGATCAAAGCGAGCGAGGCACCAAACACGAACGCGTTCGGCGCGCCGTGGTTGTCCCAGATCCAGCCGAAGATGAGTGACGCCGGCAGAGCGCCGAGGCCGATGGCGAGGTTGTACCAGCCGAAGGCGGCGCCTCGTCGCGTGCGCGGCACGATGTCGGCGACGAGGGCCTTCTCGGTTCCTTCCGTCATCCCGTAGAAGATGCCGTAGACCGCAAACAGCGCCCACGCCTGCCACGGCGCGCCCGCCCAGGCAAACGCGAAATACACGGCGGCATAGAGCAGCCAACCGCCGATGATGAGAGGCTTGCGACCGATGCGATCGGAGAGCTGCCCCCCGTAGGTGCCGGTCGCCGATTTCACGAAGTTGAGCACTGCCCACAGCACGGGAGCCAGCGCCACCGGCACGCCGAGCTGACTCGCGCGCAGCAGCAAAAACGCGTCAGTCGAGTTGCCGAGAGTGAACAACAAGACCACGACCAGGTACGCCCAGAATTTTCGGCTCAGTCTCTCGGTATTGAGTGACGCGCTCTTCTCATCGCCCCTATCGCGTTTCGGCACATCGCGCACGACGAAGATCAGAATCAGCATCGCGATCGCCGCGGGGATCGCAGACAGCCAGAACACGTTCCGCATCGCAAATTCGTCGTGCGACGAAAGTCGTTTGCTGGTGTCAAGCATGCCGACGCCGTGCAGCTTGAGAATCATGAACGCCAGCAATGGTCCGAGGACCGCGCCGGCGTTGTCGGCCGCAGCGTGAAATCCGTACGCGAGCCCGCGTGATTCCGGGGGTGCTGAGTCGGCAAGCAAAGCGTCACGCGGCGACGTACGAAGTCCTTTGCCGATTCGGTCCGTAACGCGAATCGCGAGAACCTGTGTTGCGGTCCGCGTTGCTGCGGTGAATGGACGCGCGACCGACGCAATCAGGTAGCCGATCACCACGAACGGTTTTCTCGACGTCATTCTGTCAGACCACCAGCCGCTGACGAGTTTGAGCAGCGAAGCCGTGGTCTCGGCGACGCCCTCTATTGCGCCGATGAACGTCGAGCTGGTGCCAAGCACTCCCGCCAGAAAAACCGGCAGGAGCGGATAGATCATCTCGGTCGAGACATCTGTGAAGAGACTGACCGCGCCGAGTCCGATGACATTGCGGCCGAGTTTCGCAATGCGGCTAGGCGACGCCGGCTTATCTACGATGAGTGTACCTCGGAGTGATCGCCGACAGTTATCTCTCCGCGCACTCCTTCGAGAACGGTTTCGTCGCCCACGAGTGAGTTCTTGAGCACAGACTTCTTGATCTTCGCGTTAGAGCCGACGATCGAGTGGCTGATCTCGGAGCCATCGAGCACCGTACCGGCGCCAATCGACACGTTCGGGCCGACCTTGGACTTCTTCAGCGTGACGTTGTCTTCGATGTAGACCGGATCGATGATGGTCGAGTCGCCTGCGTCGCGCGGCCGACGCGCATGCCCACGCCTTAGCATCGCCTCATTGGTCTCGAGCAGCGTTTCGATCTTGCCGGCGTCGTACCAGCCTTCGACATCGATGACTTTGATCTTGGCGCCCTTGTCGATCATGTACTGGAATGCATCAGTCAGGAAATACTCGCCCTGGTTCTTCGGCTGCTTGAGTGTCCAGTCAATCCCCTCGAACAAAAGCTTCCAGTTCCGGATGTAGTAGAGACCGATGTTGGCGCGTTTGGAGATCGGCGTTTTGGGCTTCTCCACGATCCTGGTCATGTTGCCGTCACTGTCAGTGACGACGACGCCAAAGCGCTGGTAGTCTTCGACCTCTTTTACCCAGATGATTCCATCTGCGTCAACAGTTTTCACCTTCGACAGGTCGGCGTCGAAGATCGTGTCGACGAAGATGATCAGCACCGGTTGATCGGCGTATTGGCGTGCGAGCGCGATTGCCCCCGCGGTTCCATCCTGCACCTTCTGCTCGATGAACACCGATGGAATGTCGGTCTCGGACCGAGCGTAGTCTTCAACCTTTTCCTTGAGATGCCCCGTGATGTAGATGATCTGCTCGACGTTGCCGAGTCTCTTTAGCTCGTCGAGGACGTAAGACATCACCGGCTTACCGGCGACCTTCAGCATCGGCTTGGGGGTGATGTGGGTGTGCGGCCGAAGACGGGTTCCCTTCCCTGCGAGCGGAATGATGACTTTCATGGTGCGCTGGTTCCCTCTCGTCCGTACTTATCGGTCAGCCGCACGACGTCGTCGAGCTCGGGTGTCGAGACCTCGAGGACATCGCAATCCGTAACGGCTACCATTTGGTGGACGGTGCCCGGTGTAACTCTGAACGATTCGCCGATACCGAGTTGCATATCGTCGAGTTTGTCGCTTCCCTCGCGCTGCACGCGATAGCTGATCTTTCCGGATAGCAAATAGATCGTTTCGTCTTTCTTGTTGTGGTATTGCACGGACAGCTCATGTCCGGCGTTGATATGCAGGATCTTGCCCACGTACCTGTCGGTGTGCGCCCAGATCGTCTCGTGACCCCAGGGTTTGGGAACGTGTTTGATATCTACGCGTCCCGCGATGACGCCGGGTGCGCCGCGTTTGCCGCCGCGACGTGGAGGTTTCGAATTGGCCATGCATAAATATCTACGCACTCCGTGTTGCGAGCCACTCGCACCGGGCATGGATTCTGCCCCCTGTACAACGCATGATTCTTTCGCCAAAGCATCTTCCGCGCCTTGTCAGCACGATCAGGCTCTTTACCAACTATGGCCTGCGTGACTTTGCCAATCGGCAGGGGCTGCTCAACCTCGAAGGTGCTTCTCTCAACGAGGATGTCGGCGGCGACGGTGACACCCGTGAAAAGGCGAAGGCGTTCCGGGAACGCCTGGTTGAGTTGGGCCCCGCATACATCAAGCTCGGTCAGATTCTGTCGACTCGGCCTGACCTGCTTCCGAAGCCATACATCGAAGAGCTGACGCATCTGCAGGATGACGTCCCACCGATGCCGCTCTCCCAGGTCGAGCAGTGCATCGAAGACGAGCTGCACGCGCGAATCAGCAAGCTGTTTGCTTCCTTCGACGAAGAGCCACTCGGCAGCGCCAGCCTCGGCCAGGTACACGCCGCCGAGCTGCGCGACGGTCGCAGCGTGGTGGTCAAAGTCCAGCGTCCAAATCTGCGCGAGCAGCTGTCCGAAGACATCGAGTTCTTCAGAGAGCTGGCGACGTTCCTCACCGAGCATACTTCGGCCGGATCGCGAATCGATTTGATCGGGGTCGTGCAACAGGTCGAGAAGGCGCTGGTGGACGAGCTCGATTACCGCACCGAAGCGCGCAATGCGGCTTCCTTCAGAAAGGACCTCGCTGGCTTCCCGCACGTGTTGATACCGCGAGTGATCGACGCCTATACAACGCACAAGGTGCTAACCACCGAGCGGATCAAGGGCGTCAAGATCGACGAGATTCCGCCAATCACGCGCATTGAATACGAGTTCAGTGATCTCGCCGACGAATTTGCAAAAGCGTACCTGAAGCAGATCACAGACAGCGGTCATTTCCACGCCGATCCGCACCCTGGCAACGTCTTCGTAGTCCTGCCAGGGCCCGAGAACCCGCGGACTCCCGCGGAAGCAGCGGCGGCGGATCGTCGACAGATCGTTCGCCCAGGGGCGACGGCCCTTGTCGAGTCGGAGAACGCCGCACGCGCCGCGGCAATCTCTGCCGATGCCGCCTTCGGCGAGCCGAAGCTGGCGTTGATCGATTTCGGAATGACCGCGCATCTCACCTCACAGATGCGGGATCACGTCATCAGGCTGCTGATGGCGATGGCGGAGAATAACGGGGACGCCGCCGCCGAGACACTAGTCGAGATCGGACAGGCGCCGGAGGATTTCAATCGGCAGGCTTACACCCGCGATGTGGCTGATCTGATTGCCAAGCACAACAACCAGACAGTAGAAGAAACGCCTGCCGGCGTCATTCTGTACGAGATGATCACCATCGCGTTCCGCGAAGGTCTCAAGCTGCCCGCCGAGCTCACTTTGCTGGCCAAGGCGCTGTTCAATCTCGACGCAGTCTCACGCGCACTGGATCCGAACTTCAATCCGAGCAAATCGATCCGCGACTATACCAACGAGATCGCCAACAAGCGCGCGCAGCGAGATTTCTCTCCGCGCCGGCTGTTTCAGATGGCTGCGGAGACGTCGGACTTGATGCGCGCGCTGCCGCACCGTCTCGACATCATCACCCAGAAGCTCGTCTCCAACGACTTTGCCGTTCGCGTCGAGGCGCCGCAGCTCGGCTCGCTTCTGCTCGGCCTCGAGAAAGTCGCCAACAGGATTTTCACTGGGTTAGTGCTCGGGGGCTTGCTCGTCGCAAGCGGGCTGTTGATGCAGTTTCAGCCGCGCCTGGCGATGTTCGGCTTCATCATCGCCGCCGCTCTCGGCTTGTGGATGGTCTTCGCGATCATGGTCCAGGATCGCCGGAGCAGGCGCCGCAAAGGCAAAACCTGAGACTACCGCCAGACCAACACGATTTTTCCAAGCGTCGCGTTCGACTCCATCACCCGGTGCGCCTCCGCTACCTGGTCGAACGACAGAACCCGATCGACTATCGGCTTCAGGCGTCCGCTCTCGAACAGTGGAATCATCCGCGCCGAGAACTCTCTCGTCAATGCGATTTTCTCCTCGATCGGTCGCGCACGAAGAACGGTGCCGACAATCGTTCCGCGCTTGCGCAGTAGAGTTCCCATGTTGAACTGCGCAGTCGACCCGGCGGTGAGACCAACCACAACGATCCGTCCTTTCAGCGCGAGCACTCGCAGATTTCCTTCGAGATAGTTGCCCCCGACAAGGTCGAGAATCGCGTCCACGCCGTTCGCTCCGACTCCCTGCTCCACCTGCGTCGCCCAGTCACCGCGCGAAGCATCGACTCCGATATCGAGACCGAGCTCCTTCACCCGCGCCAGTTTGTCGGCCGAGCGGGCCGTGCCGACGGCACGTGCACCAATCAGCCTGGAGAGCTGCACTGCTGCCGTACCCACCCCACTGCCGACGGCGTGAATCAAAAGCGTCTCGCCTGAACGCAGGCGCAGTCGGGTGAACAACGCGTCATACGCCGTGAGAAAGACCTCAGGGATTGCGGCTGCGTTTTCCCACGACATCCCGGACGGCACCGGCATCGCCTCGCGCTCGTGCACAGTGACGAGCTCGGCGTGACCGCCACCACCGATGATTCCCATCACCCGGTCGCCCTTCTTCCACAGGTGGACGTCCTGCCCGAGCGCGTCAACTTCGCCGGCGTACTCCATGCCGGCGATGTCTTCGGGCGATCCAGGAGGCACCGGATAATTGCCGGCACGCTGCAGCAGATCTGCTCGATTCAAAGCAGAAGAGCGTACCCGCACTCGAATCTGACCGATTCCCGGCTCCGGCATCGGCCGATCCTGAACCTCGAGCACTTCCGGCCCACCGGGTCGAGTGATAATTACCGCTTTCATTCAGATTCTACAAAATGCTCGCGACGACGCTAGCCACGTATCGATCGGCGCGCTCGGCGAGGACGTCTGTACTGATGAATGGGAATCCTTCGGCAACCCATCCGCCGTACATCGTAATCGGTCCCGGCAGCAGCTCTACGACTGACATCAGATCCCAATAGGGATCGTAGGTGAAGTCGGCGCCGGCCGCTTTCTTGTACGCCTCGAGAAACTCGTCGGCGACGTCGACGCTGTAGAGATTGGCGAGGTTGTGACGGCACCATGCGACATCGATTCCGACCGGTCCCTTGCAAGCGTTCACCCAATCGACGACGCCACTGACTTTGCCCTCGAGCCACAGCAGGTTGCTCGGATGGTAATCGCGGTGAATGAAACACTCGCGCGATTGCGGTGCCGGACTGTTGACGATTTCGATTGCGGTGTGCCAGGCCTGTGGCTCCCGCGACCAGCCGGGGACCTCCAACTCTTCCGCGGCGTTGAAGCGACGATACGTCCATGGAAATCCGTCGGCATCGAGTCGGTGGATCTCAACCGCGGCAGCTGCCATCTCTGTCAGCCACGTCGACAGATCATCTGGTCGTAGCTGCGTTACGCCCGGAAGTTTGGTGGTAAGCGTCGCCGGCGTGCCGGACTCGTCACCATCAGAATCGAATGCGACGAGCGTCGGCACCCGCAGATTTGCGTTCGAAGCCCAGGCAAGCGCAGCAGCCTCGTGCGCCACGAGGTCGGGCTCGGTTTTCAGCCACTGCTTGTCGGTAAAGCGTCGCAGCACAAGTTGAACTCGCTTGCCATCGAGCACGACCTCGATTGCATCGAGTCGAGCCGTCGTTCCCGCCGGGATGTGATGCGCCCACCGCACACGAGCTTCTCCCGGCAAAGCTTCGACGATCCATTTCTTGACGCGCTGATCGAGCTCAGTGGGCATTACGAATCATGCATCGGTGAGCGCGCGGAGCAAAGTGCAAAAGAAAAGGCCGGCGGAGAGCCGGCCTTTTCGATTCAGCAGGTCCGAGCTACCTGACCTTGTTTCCGTTCGAATCCCAGACTTCGACCGTGCCAAGGTTTCGGGCGCGGATCGGAGCTTCGATTTTGGATAGATCACCGGCGACAACAACGATCAGGTTGTCGGGGGTAAGCTTGCTCCCCGCCACACGTCGCACATCGTCCGGCGTCACAGCTGCCAGCCGCTCGCGATAAGTCGTGTAGAAATCAATCGGCAGACCCCAGATGATCAGATTCTGGAGGCGCGTCGTGAGACCTTGCACCGACTGCACGGCGTTGGGAAATCCGGAGACCAGGTTGTTCACCAGTCCCTGGAGCTCCGGCGCGGGTACTGTTTCGCTGCCAAGGCGGCGGTATTCTGCGATTGCTTCCACCAGCGCCGAGTCGGTGGCATTGGTTCTGACCTCAGAGCTCATTTGGAACGTTCCGGCTCCGGGGCGCAGATCCAGACCGCTGAAGGCGCCGTAGGTGTAGCCGTGCTTCTCGCGCAGGTTGTTGTTCAATCGCGAGCTCACTGCGCCGCCGAAGACGTGATTCAGCGCCAGCATTGGGATGTAATCCGGATCGGTCGCCTGGAATCCAGGTTGACCGACGATAATCGTCGACTGCACCGAGCCCGGGCGGTCAACCAATACCACACGCGTTCCGGTGCTGGCTCGAACTGGATTCGCTACCGGACCCGCCGCTGCGCGCGTTGCGCGCCAGGAACCGAACGCCTGCTGCGCAACGGTCTTCGCTTCCGCGGATGTGATGTCACCGACGAGCAACAGCGTCGCCGCGGCAGGAGCATACATCGTCTGATGCCAGTTCAGGACATCATCGCGTGTGAGCGCGTTGATGGACGTCATCGTTCCATTCGGCGGCCGCGAAAACGGAGCGGTCGTGTCGAACGCAGCTCGAATGAACGCATCGTTTGCCAGACCCGAGGTGCGCGCGTGGCTTTGCTGATAGGCGGCAATCGCCTGGTTTTTCACGCGTGTGAACTCGGTCGCCGGGAAGCTCGGCGAGATCACCGTCTTCGCAGCGAGCTGAATCGCTTGCGGAAAAACGTTCTTCAGCGCGACAACGTCGGCGAACGAGGTGCTGTAGCCCCCGCCCGTCTGATATTGCGCGCCGAGGGCGTCCATCTGCCTCGCGATCTCAGCGCCGGTCATGCTGCCAGTTCCTTCCGAGAGCAATCTGCCGGTCAGTGACGCCAGTCCATTCTTGGCGGCCGGCTCACGCTGCGCGCCGGCATCGATGATCAGCCGGCCTTCGATAACTGGAAGATTGTGCTTCTCGACGACGATCACCTTCATGCCGTTGTCGAGCTGGAACTGATTTACTGGTGGGAACACGTACGGCCGCAGCGGACCCGCCGCCGGCGGCGTCGTGGTTTGCGCGTTGGCAGCGACAGCGCCGATCGCTAGCGATAGCGCGACGATTTTCATTCTGTTTGCGCTATGCATTATTGAATCCTCGTATCGGCAGATGCCGTCTTCTTTGCTGGTACATAGATCAGAACCGCGCGATTTGTCGGGACGAGCCGCTCACGGGCGAGCGCGTTGAGATCGTCGAGCGAGACGCGATCGTATTCGGCCAACACCTTGTTGACATGATTGGGATCGTGGAAGAACGTCCACCCTTCGGCGAGACGATCGGCGCGTCCACCGAAACCACCGGTGGTCTGAAGTCCATTCACGAAACCGAAGCGTTCCGTCGCGCGTGCGCGCTCAAGCTCGGCTTGCGTGAAGCTGCTTGCGCCGGCGAGCTCCGCCATCGTTGCGACTTCGAGGGAATCAGCGTTGGCACCCGGCTTACCCGTGACGATGAAGACCAGCTCATCGCCGCCACCGGAAAGGCCGAGGTTAAAGCCATTCACGTTGGTGGCAATCTGTTGCCGGCGCACCAGAGCATCATACAAACGCGATGAGCGGCCCGAGCCGATGATGTCGCCAAGCAGCGAAACGGCGGCAGCACGGCGATCGGTTGCGGGCGGCACACGGTAACCGATGTAGATAGCCGGTGCCGGAGCCTGTTGATCGGTGATGACGTAGCGCTGCTGATGTCCGATCACGGCCGGCACCGACATGTTCGCAAGCGCAGGAACCTTTGGCCCACGCGGAATCGATCCGAAATACTTCCGCACCATCTGCTTCACCTGCGGCACTTCGATGTCGCCGGCGACGACGAGCACGGCGTTGTTCGGCGCGTAGTATGTCTTGAAGAAATTCTCGACGTCGGTCAGGCTCGCCGCGGTGAGATCGGTCATCGAGCCAATCACGGAGTGATGGTAGGGATGGCCTTCGGGGAACAAGGCCTCGCCCATCTTCTCGAGCCACGTTCCGTACGGCTGATTGTCGACGGACTGGCGGCGCTCGTTCTTAACGACTTCGCGCTGGTTATCGAGCTTGGTCTGGTCCATCGCGTCGAGCAGCGTTCCCATCCGATCGGACTCGAGCCACAGTGCGAGCTCGACCTGGTTCGACGGTACCTGCTCGAAATAGTTGGTGCGGTCCCAGCTGGTGGTGCCGTTAATGTCGGCGCCGCCGCGTCCGCCTGCCGCTTCGAGCAGCGCGAAGTGCTGGCCCTTGGCGACGTTCTTCGAGCCCTGAAACATCATGTGCTCGAAGAGATGGGCGAAGCCGGTGTGGCCCGGCTGCTCCATCTTCGATCCGACGTTATACCACAGGAGCACCGCTGCCACCGGCGTCGAGTGATCGACGTGGTAGATCACGTTCAGCCCGTTGGGCAGTGTCTCCTGGGTATAGTCGATGCGCACTTCGGGACTCTTGCCCGCCTGCGCCCTGCTAGTCTGCGCGCCCACGCTCGCGGCGGCGAGACACAATAGAGAGACCGCAAATACGCGGAGTCTCATTCGACCTCCATTGGTTTGTTGACTGCGTGCGCATTGGACGGGAACGGCACGCGGGGAGGACTAAAGTAGGAACATACGACTCTGTACGAAAGGCGGAGTTAAGATCTCGCGCCATCATCGGCATCCAGAATACCAAAGCCGGGAGCTGCCAGCTTAGGGAGCAGCTGAGCGCCGAGCTCGGTTTTGATTTGTTTCGATCGCGATCTGTATGAAAGCGTGCTTCCAACCTTAGCACGGCGCTAAATAGATCCCCAAGCTGGAAGCTCCCGGCTTTTGTATTCTGGATGCCGGTCTAAGCGCTCCGATCTATCCGCCGAGCCTACTCGTACCGCAGCGACTGGATTGGGTCGAGATTCGCAGCCCTCCTCGCGGGCCACACCCCGAACAGTATCCCCACAAACCCCGAGAAGAAGAACGCGAGCAGGATCGAGGATGGGGCGACGGACGTGTTGAAATTGCCGAACTTTGCCAGCGCGACTGCGCCGACCCAGCCGAAGATGATCCCGCCGACTCCGCCGAGCAGGCACAGCACAACGGCTTCGATCAGGAACTGAAGCAGAATGTTCTTTGGGGTCGCGCCGAGCGCCTTGCGGACGCCGATCTCGCGTGTGCGCTCGGTCACCGACACCAGCATGATGTTCATGATGCCGATTCCGCCGACGAGCAAGCTCACCGCGGCAATGCCCGACAGCAGGAACGTGAAGATCTGCGTCGTCTCGCCAAGAGTGTTCAGAAAGTCAGCCTGACTGCGAATCTGGAAGTCGTCGGGGATTCCGACGCGCAGCCGGTGCTCACGACGCAGAATTCGCTGAATGTCGGCCATCGCGTTTGGTATCTGCGCTTCGGATGCAGCGAGAACTCCGATTTGCCTCAACCGATCGCTGCCGAACAGACGGAACTGCGCGGTGGTGATCGGAACGAGCACCTGGTCATCGGGGTTGCCGAATCCGCCGCTGCTGCCTTTGCTCGCCAGGACCCCGATCACCTGGAAAAGGAATCCGCCGATCCTCACGTTCTGGTCGATCAGCGACTGTGCCGGAACGCCAAGGTTGTCGGGGATCGCAGCTCCAAGAACTGCGACGCGCTTGCTCGCCCGGTCGTCGCCCTGAGTGAACATCTTTCCATACGCGATGGTGTACTTGCGTACGTCCAGATAATTCGCCGTGGTGCCGAGTACGGTGGTGTTGGTGTTCGTATTCAGATACTGGACTTGCAGCTGCTTCTGCATCTCGGGCTCGACCGCCGAAATGGCGCCGCCGGCGTTGGCGGCGGAATCGAGCAACGTCGCGTCAGAAACTGTCATCGGCGCGCGATCATTGCCCGAGGACACGCCGCCCGGCGCGAAGATCTGACCCGGCGAAACCGACAGCAGTGTCGTTCCAAGTGCGGTGATTCGTGCCTGCACCGACTCAGACGCACCGCGTCCCAGCGCGACGACGGCGATCACCGCGCCCACGCCGATGACGACGCCGAGCATCGTCAGGAAAGAGCGGAGCTTATTCGCGCGCAGGGCGCCAAGTGCGACACCGATTGTCTCGCCGAGTAGCATTTACGGCCCTCCTCTACCGCCGCCTCCGCCGCCGCGACCACCACCGCCACCACCTCCACCTGCCGCCGGCGTCTGCTGTTGTTGCAGCCCGCCGCCGGTGCCGGCGCGCACTCGATTCTGCAATTGCTCGCGCTGCGCCTGCAGCACCGCGGGTCCGAGCAACGCCACCATCTCGCCCTGCTGCAGGCCGCTCAGAATCTCGGTGTAATCGAAGTCACTGATGCCGACGCGCACGACTTTCGGCGAGTACGTCTCACCTTTTTTCACGAAGACGAACATCGGGCCGCCTGTAGCGCCCGCGAAGGTGCCGGCTCCGCCGCCTGCCCCACCTCCGCCGCCCTGACGAGAGAATCCGCCCGCTCCGCCCGCCGCGCCCGCGCCGCCGCCTCGCTGGCCGAACGAAGATGGCGTCCCGGAGGCAGCGCCGCCAAAGCGACCACGGAACGAAGTCGTATCGCCGGGCGCGCGATTGAATCTGCGAGTGGAATCGCGGCCTTGTGCCGTCGATGAAGCAGTCGACGAAGCGGTTCCGCCGCGACCACCGCGCGCGGCACGCGCGGCGGCAACCGCGGCTTTAATCGAATCAGCCGGGACACCGAGCACCGGGGCGACGACGGCTGCGTCCCGCGAATTTCTGATCGCATCACTCGGCACTGCGAGAACGTTGTCGTGATGCGCGATGTCCATCGTCACCTGGCCATTCATTCCCGGCTTGAGCGCGCCATCGAAATTGTTGAGCGAAACGAGGACGGGAAACATTGTCACACTCGACTGCACGACCGCTTCCGGTTCCACCTGCTCGACCAGTCCGACGAATCGCCGATTCGGAAACGCGTCGACCGTCACAGTGGCGCTCTGTCCGGGCTGCACGCTGCCGATGTCGGTTTCGTTGACGAACGCACGCATTCGCACCTTGGTCAAATCAGCCATTTTCAAAATCGTGGTGCCACCGCTCGCTGAAGACGTCGCCGAGCTGATCACCATTCCCTCGGACACGGGCTTCTCGATGATGGTGCCATTGCTCGGTGCGCGTACCGTTGCATCTTCGAGCCGCACCTTCGCAATCGACAGGTTTGTCCGGGCCTTGATCAGGTTTGCGTCGGCGTTGGCGAAATCGAGCGTCGCCTGATCCATCTCCTGCGCCGTGATAATCTTTTCCTTGTACAGCTCCGCCGAGCGATTGCGCTGCGCCAGCGCGGTCGCGCGCTGCGCAGTCGCGGAGGAGACGTCGGCAGCGGCCTGAGTGTACTGATTCTGCACGTCGCGCGGATCGATCTGCACCAGCAGGTCGCCGGTTTTCACATTCGAGCCGATGTCGACCGGCATCCGCACGATCGTCCCCGACGCCTTCGATTTCACTTCGACGATGTCGACAGGCTCGACGGTTCCGTTCGCCTGCACCGAGAGCGCGATGGTGCGCCGCTCAACCGCGACAGTCTCAATCACCAGCGCCGGATCTGTGCTCTTCTTGCAGGCACCGAGCGTGAGAATCGTGCTAATCAACAGCGCCTTGCTGCGTACCGAAATCAGTTTCGTCCCGTTCATTAGTTCGTTGCGTTCAGTTTTCGTTCATCACTGCAGATCGCGCCCGATCAGCGCTTCCAGCTGCGCGCGGGCGATCCTGTAATCGTACCGCGCCTGAATCAGTGCCTGTTCCGCCGTCGCCAGCGCCGCCTGGGATGTGATCAGATCGAGGAGCGTCGACGCGCCAATGTTGTACCGCTGCTGCTGTACGCGCACATCCTCCTGCGCCGCGGCAACTGATGCGATCTGTACCGCGACGCGCTGTGACGCACCGCGAAGCGCGCCGATGAACTGCGTCAGCTCTTCCACCGCCGCCAGCTGCGAGTCGCGAAGCTCCGCCTGCGAATTGACTTCAGCGACCCGCGCACGGACGACGTCCTCTTCGCGCTGGAAGTTGTTGAACAGCGGATACGAAAGCGAGAAGGAGAGCCGGCCGCTATATGTGAAAGGATCGTTGCCGAGACCGAATCGCGGATCCGTCCCGGTGCCGCTGCGCGAATAACTCATGCTGAGAGAAGGCAGGTACTGACCGCGCGCTGCTTTCCGATTCTCGGTAGCAGCGTCGAGATTCGCCTGCGCCTGCTGAACCGCCGGTCCAATCTTCGCCAGCTCGGCGAGCTGCGCGCTGTCGGGTAAGGCCGCCATGTTTTCCTGGACCGAATTCGGGTCGGCGGTCACCGGCACTGAAGATCCAACGAGGCGCGTCAACGCTGCGTTAGCCGCTTCCTTGTTGCTCTGCGCCGTGATGAGCGCCAGCTGCGCATTTCCGACCTGGATTACGCCGCGCAACGAATCGGATCGGGTTGCGACGCCCGCCCTCACACGGATGGCGGAGCTCTTGAACTGCTCCTGAGCCTGGGCCATCTGCAAGCGCGCCGCATCTTCGCTCTCGATCGCTGCGAGCACCGCGAAATACTGCTGTTTCACCTGCAACGCGACGTTGTACTTCACCGCGACTCTGTTCGCTTCTGCCGCAGTGATGCCCGCTTTCGCAGTGCGGAGTGCATACAAGCGCTGGCCGCCATCGAACAGGGTCATGTTGAGGTTGAGACCGAGGGTATTGGTCGGTTGCGATGCGACGGTAACCTGCTCGCCGTTGGCATTGAGCCGGGTTTGGCCGCCGCCCATCTGGACGATGTGACCGGCGCTCAGGGACGCGCTTGGCAAAATCGCGCCGACTGCTGACGTCCGCGCCGCTTTACTCGTTCGCTCGGTTCCTTCGGCGGCGATGGCCTGCGGCGAATTCTGCTGCGCCATCGCCACCGCTTCCTGGAGCGTGATCTTGCGGGCGCTATCGGGCGCCTTGGTGAGACCCGGCTGAAGACCGGGTTGGATGACCTGGGCCGCAACAGAGCTCGCGGCGCTCACGAAAATGAACGCTGAGACTGAAAGCAGTCTCATCGAGGACGGAAAATTGGGCATTTACCGACACCTAATCGGTTGAAAACAAAAGGCCGCACCTGACAGCGGCCCTTCAATAACTACGCCCAACTGATGTGGTGTGCTGAGATCGTAGCTTACTGCCCGATCTCAACTAGCGAGAGACTGTCGTCAGCATCCGCTGTTTGAGTACCGACAAACGCTTGCGAACCGATCCGTCGATCACCGTGTCGCCTACCTTCACGATCAGACCGCCCAGGATTGCCGGGTTGGTGCTGATGTGGGGAACGACCCGTTTGCCAAACAGGCGAGAGAGCTGGCGGGCAAGCGCGTCCCGCTCCGGCTCGCCCGGCTCACGCGCAACGGTAACGTTCGCATGCAACCGGTTCTCGGCTTCGTCGAGCAGAGTCTGGTACTCCGAAGCGATTTCCGGAATCAGCATCTGGCGGCGCTTCTGAATGACTGTCTCGATGTAGCGCAAAAATAGTCTCGGTACCCTTTTTCCGAGCGCCTTCTCCAGAATATCGATTTTATGAGACGCAGCGAGCTTCGGGGACTCGAGGAATGCGCGCAGCGTCTGATCGTCGCGCATCGCGGCAGCGATTGCGGTCAGCAGGGCGCCGTACTCTTCGATGTCGTCGCTCTTCCGCGCCAGCGCCAACAGCGCTTCCGCGTAATTGCGACCGATCGTCGACTCATTCATCCGCGGCTCGTCTCGCCAGCGGGAATCGAGGAGAGGAAGCTCTCCACGATCTTGCGATTGGATTGATCGTCGAGATTCTTCTCGATGACCTTGCTGGCACCGGCGATTGCCAGGTCGATGGCTTCGCGACGCATTTCGGCGATCGCGCGTTCCTTCTCCTGTGCGATCTCGCGGCGTGCAGTTTCCAGCATCTGCTGCTGCTGCCGGTGAGTCTCCTCGATCATCTGGTTCCGCACCTGCTCGCCGGTCTGGCGACCTTCGACGATGATCTTCTGCGCCTCGTTGCGCGCTGCTTCGATCTGTTTCTGCTGCTCGGCGAGCGCCTGCGCGGCGGCTTCGCGATCACGCTTCGCTCCTTCGATCGCTTCCTCGAGCGCTTTCTCGCGCGCCTCGACGGCGGCGGTGATCTTCGGGAAGACCATCCGACCGAGGATGATGAAAAGGATGATGAAGGTGACGAGCGTCCAGAACATCAGGCCGCCGTTCGGCGTGAGCAGGTCGCCTGACTGTTGCGATTCTTCCGGCGCGATCTGCGCTGTCTGCAGAAGAGTGAAGATTACTGGGTGCATATGAGTAGTTGCTGGAGGCGACACGTCGCCGTTCTATACGTTTTTGGCTGGTGGTGATCGCAGCACGCCAGGCGTGCTGCGATCAACCGTGCTGCAATTAGAACTTGAACTTGCCCTGGATCAGGAACGAGATAACGATCGAGAACAACGCGATTCCTTCGATCAGTGCGGCGAAGATGATCGCGCCGGTCTGAATACGACCGGCCATCTCGGGCTGGCGCGCCATGCCGTCCATCGCCTGGCCGGCCAGACGGCCGATACCGATACCTGCACCGATTGTGGCGAGACCGCCGCCAAGACCGGCGCCGAGCAGCGCCCACGCGCCTGAATACTCGCGAGTGAAGCTGGCTGCGGCCTGAAGCAGAGGAAACATCGTAACCATTTTTTTACCCTTTCCCATTCTTGCGATCGTGATTTGTCATGCTCGCGATCACGACATCGCTATCCGTCAGCGGAGCAAAGCTCCAACGGAATTCTCCAGCCGCTCGGCCGGATACATACACGGAGCTGAGCAGGCTCCGCGTTAGTGCGCGCTCTCCCGAATCAAGCCGATAAACACACTCGTCAGGAGCATAAAGATGAACGCCTGCAGAAATGCAACGAAAAGCTCGAGCAGTGAAATGCCGAGCGCCATCGCGATCGGCAGTGGAACGAGAATCCAGGTTGCGAAGGTGAAGATCAGGCTGATCAACGCGAGCAGCACGACGTGTCCGGAGATCATGTTCGCGAACAGTCGGATGGCGAGTGCGAACGGCTTGGTCAGTTTTCCGATGATCTCAATCGGCGTCAGGACCAGAGTAATCGGCGCCTTCAGGACCAGCGGCATGTCGTGCGGCCAGAATATTATGGTATTGATGTAGCCTTTCCCGAGCGCCCTCATCCCCGAGATCTCGATGACAATGAAGCTCACGATGGCCATCGTCGCGGTGACCGAAATGTTTCCCGTCGCGGTCGCACCGTAGGGCACGAGTCCGAGCAGATTGAGGAAGAGAATGAAGAAGAAGACCGACAGCAGGTACGGTACGAACGCGTTGCCGTGCGGGCCTACAGTTGGCAGGATGATCTCGTCGCGGAGATAGAGGATGAGCGCTTCGAACCCATTCCCCAGTCCGTTCGGTGCCCTGCCCTCCCGAGTGCGTCGATTGTGCGCCCGCAGCGCGAGCAAGCTAAAGAGGAGGCAGAGCAGCGCCGCGACCCACAGCATCACGACGTGACGCGTCGGTGATATGTCGAGCGCGAAGTTGCCGATATGAATTGGTTTCCAGTGCGGCAGCTCGTACTCACACACGAAGCCCGTGTGGAAGCAGGGCAGGTCGAGCGTGTGCGAATCGGTGATGTGCGGCGTTATGAAATCTTTGTCGTCAGCGATCATATTCGAGCATCAGCGGTTCGGCCATCATCGTCAGAAAGAAAAACGTCACCAGACTTACCAGCGCCGCCTCGAGCGAGATGTTGAGGATTCTCGCGAGCGGCGCATACAACACCAGCACCATTAGTCTCAGCCCTGCGCCGAGAGCCCAGCGTATGATCACTTCGCCAGTCGGCTCGCGACGTCTTCCCGAACGCAGCAGCGCGTAAGCGCCGAGTTGTACTGCGAAAGCCAGTCCAGCTGAAACCAGCATCGCGTCGTGCTCCTCGACGGTCCTGAAGTAGGCCCTGAGGATAATCGTCGCGATAACTATCAGAGCGGCGGAGATTCCCGCGAAGTAGGCAATCGCACGTTTCTCCTTCACTTGCCGTGCGTTGGGCTGCCGTCTTTTCCACTCCGGCTTGCAGCCCGCTTCGCGTCGTCCTCCTTCTGCGCCGCACTGATCTTACGGTACATGCTGTAGAACGCCGCGCCCGCCCCGATGAACACTCCGGCAATGGTGAACAACCCGTTGGTGCCCATTCGGTTATCCAGCCACTGCCCAGCGAAAAGGAAGACGATTATTGCCAACGCGAACTGCATTCCGACGCCGGCGAAATCTGCGGCGGAGAGACCCGATTTCGGGCTCTGTTGCGACCGCTTTCCGTCTTCCATTTCGCGGATGAAAATAACCGCTTGTGAAGAATTTCACAAGCGAATTACAGGAGGCATTCCGAAGGTAGACCGAACACCGGTAAACATTGCAAGTCGAAGACTCATGCGAAGTTAGTCAGTGACTTGATCGTTGACCGTTCGTCTATGTGTCGATAAGTTGGCCTTCTTGGAAAATGTGAGAAAGGCCCGCCCGCCCTTCATGAATCGCCGTTACTACCTTGGATAACCGTCTCATTCTCCCGTTGCTGTGCGCGGCATCAGTTGCCTTCGCCGCCGCTCCCTCCTTTTCGCACGACGACAAGCCGATCGCCAGCACCAAGCTCGCTAGTGATGCAACGAGCAGCGCGCCAATCGTCACCAAGTTCGATGTAACGAGACCGAACAACGACGCGAACAAGCTTCGTTTCACTCTCAACATCAGAAACAACACCAGCAAAATGCTCGAGCTGCGATTCCCGAGCGGACAGACGCACGATTTCGTCGTCAGGGATTTCGCGGGCAACGAAGTGTGGCGCTGGAGCTCAGGGCACATGTTCACGTCGGTGATGCGTGCAACGATGATCAAGGGAAAGAGCCAGGCGAGCTACGCCGAGTCCTGGAGCACAAAGGGACAGCACGGTACTTTCACGGCGGTCGCGATACTCAAGTCGGACAACTACCCTGTAGAGTCCACTGTGCAATTCGTCCTGCCGTAGAGCGACTGCGGACTGAGGACACCTGAGATTGATTAAACGCGCTCTGAGGAGCGCGTTTTTTGTCGATTGTACCAAAGGTGGGAGTTGGCAGAGATTGCAGAGAACTCAGTTTGCAGTTTTACTGGCATTCTGATCGTTCCGCATCCTCCACCTCTCGACCCCCATTCCGCGCCCCCGCTCCGCTAGCCAGCGATTTACACTCCGTGATCTTCGACCCGGCGACATTGGGTGGATCATTCACCGCCAGGGCGTGCTGTACTACGATGAATACCGCTGGGACGAGCGGTTCGAGGCGCTGTGCGCCGAGATTCTGGCGCGATTCGCTCAAAGATTCGATTCGAGAACAGAGAAGGCGTGGGTGGCTGAGCGAAACGGCCAGATCGTCGGTGCGATCTTTTGCGTCAGAAAATCAGCGACGGTTGCGCAGTTGCGCCTGCTCTACGTCGAGCCCGCGGCGCGCGGACTGGGCATCGGCACTCGGCTCGTAGACGAATGCATCGCTTTCGCTCGCGCGCGGGGATATCGGAGGATGGTGCTGTGGACCAACAGCGTGCTCCACTCGGCGCGGCGCATCTACGAGGCCAAGGGCTTCCGCCTGATCAAGGAGGAGCGGCACCACAGCTTCGGCAAGAATCTGATCGGGCAGTACTGGGCGCTTTCGCTCCGACCGGCGAAATAATTGCGCGCCTACTGCCCCGTCTGCGGCGTCGGCCCTTTGCGATAGCTGACACTGCCGCCCCCGAGCGACGTACCGATCCAGATCGCTCCGCCGGTGATCAGCGCCCCAAGCAACACCGAGCGACCGACCTGCACACGCTTTTGGGAGACGGCAACAACGTAGCGCGACGGTATCAACACCGTTTCGCCGCGATAGCTCTGGTCATCGGAATCGATGCGGCCGACTTCGTTGGCGGATATCGCGATGCCCGAATCGGAGACCGATCGCACGCGCCCTTCGATCGACTGGATCTCCGACCCCAACAAGCCGAAATTCTGGTTCCGGGCGTCATCGCTCAGCGCGAGGCGGACCGTTCCAGCGCGCGGCGCAGTCTGCAGAGTAATTGGCGCGTACGTAGAACACGCGGCGAGGCTAAAACTCGCCAGAGTCGCGACTACAACAACTCGATGTTTCATTTGCAAAAGCTCGTGGCCGCCGGCTGAAAGTCGCCAGCAGCAAGCTGGTAGTTTTCCGTTGCAGTTAAAAAGGGTGTGCGCCGTTTTCACGGCGCACACCCATCCTTTCCCTAAAGCTTGTTACCCTGCCAGGCACGCCTGGCCGGTTCCGTCGGAAACAGTATTCGGCGGATCGTTCGGATTGCGCGAGCCGTTGATACCCTGGCCCGCCGGTGGAATGTTGGTGTTGGTGAAGCGCTCGTTCGGATCGTAGTACATGCGACCGGGCATCTTCTGTCCCGCCTGAGTCGGCGCGAAGTTCGGAGTGCACGTGCGCTTGTAATCGTTCCACGCTTCGTGACCGAGCTGGAAATCGGCGATGTACTTCTCGGTCAGAATCTCGTTGAGCAACGCCTGACCAGCGACTGCTTCCGGAGCCAGTCCGTGATTAGCGCGCTCTTCGTTCAGCTTCGCCAGCGCCGTGACCTGGTCACCGGTGCGATAAGCCGCCTCGGCCCAGATCAGAGTGTTCTCATCGTACGACACGAACGTCTGCGGATAATTCGGCGCCAGTCGCGCGTCGCTGAGGTTCGACGCGTCGGTACTGAAATAATCCTCGCGACGAGGATCGTTTCGCGCATCGAGTAAATCGACGAACAACTGATCGGGAATCAGATAGCCGCCGCGTCCAATCGTCAGCTGGAACTGGTAGTAAAAATTCGTCTCGTTCGTGTTGCTGGTGAACGCGCCGAAGTAATTCCCCGCGTCAGAGCCGATTCCCTGCTCTGCCTCAGCGAGCGCTGCCGCATAAGCAGCCTGACCGCGCACTTCCGCGGTGTGCATGTAGAACCTCGCCTTCAGCGTATGCGCCAGCGCTGTCCATGCCGCGACGTCACCACCGTAAACGAGATCAGACGCGAAAGGCGGCGAGCTGGTAGGAGCCGTGCTCGCCAGGTTGCCGATCGCAGCCGTCAGGACCTTCTGAACCGAGTCGTAGACCGCCAGCTGATCGTCCAGCGGCGGATTCGCCTCGTTGGTCAGGGCGTGCGAGTAAACCAGGTCTCCGAAGAGATCAGCGCCCGTTCCCATCGTGATTCCTTCCTGCACCTGCAGGATGCCAAGCAACGCGAAGTTCTCGTCTGCTTTGGCAATGGTCTGGGCACGAACGATGTCAACCAGACCACCGGCGCCATACAGGGCAATGTTGAATCCACTCTGGATGCCTTCGTCGTACAGATAGTTGTAAATACTCTGGTACTGATTCTGACCGCCGGCGAACTGACGCGACCACATTCCCGTCACGCGCGCCGGATCGCTACCGAGCAGCGCCCAAATCGACGCCTCGGCACCAGCGAATAGCTGCGTCGCCGTCGCGACCTGCGGGCGATTTGGATCGTTGCTCAGATCGCCGCCGGTCAGGTAGTCTCCCTTGCAACCCGCCACCGCAATGCCCACGGCAACGAGCGCGAGATATCGAAGTCTTATCACTGCAATTCTCCTTTCGTTACCGGTTTAGGCTGAATGACAACACGAACGAACGCGACTGCGGATTTGCGAACCAATCCAGGCCTTGCGTCAGATACTCGGCGCCGGCGTTGTTCACTTCGGGATCGAGTCCGCGGTACTGTGTCCACGTCTTCAGGTTGCGACCGGCGATGCGGATGTCCGCCGAGCTGAAGCCGGTGAGGCTCTTGAGGAATGGCCGGTCGAGCGTGTAGCTCAGACTGAGCTCACGCAGTTTCACCCAACCAGCGTCTTCCATGAACTGTTCGCCAGGGCCGGTGAATCCGCCGCCGGTTCCGACGATGCTGAGCCAGTTCTCCCAATCCTCGGGAGTGTTCAAGCCCGTCACGCCTTTACCCGGTCCAGCAACGTCCGGATAGGTCTTGGTGTCGTAGTCGACGCCGTACGTGCCGGTGCCGCTGCGCCGATCGGTATCCTTGTGCGTGCCGAAGACGTACAGCGCGCCGCGAGTTCCGTTGTACTGCGTGCCGCCTTTCTTGACATCGAGCAGGCCAGACAGCGTCACCTTGTTGAAGATCTTGAGCGATGACGTATACGACATCGTGTACTTGGGATGCGGATCGCCGATGACTCTGATCGCGGGATCAGCGACCGGCAGTCCATCCGGTCCGAGGAACAAAGCGTTCTTCTTGTAGCCGCCAGGAGTCGCAGCGCAGAGCGCGTCGATGTCCTGCGCAGCGTTGCCCATTCCGGGAACTGCTACTTGAGTTCCCTGACCGCAGTGCACGAAGCCGGTGCCGATGATCACGCCAGGAGCGTAACCAACGACGTCAGCGCCTTCCGCTTCATTCGCACCGAAGCCCTCGAGCAGGTCGAAGATCTGCGCGCCGCCAAGGTCGGTCACCTTGCCGCGGTTGCGTCCAAACTGCACGCCGAATTCCCACGCAAGGTTCTGCGCAGTGTACGGACGCGCATTGAGCGACACCTCGATTCCCTTGTTCGACAGTGCGGCGGTGTTCTGGAACGCGCTGAGGAATCCAGTCGCGGCCGCGTTCACTGTTATCGGCAGAATCACGTCGGTCGATTTCTTGTTGTAGCCGACAACCGACAGATCGACCTTCTGATTGAGGAAGCCAAGATCCGCGCCGACCTCGAATTCCTTTTGCAGCTCCGGACGCAGCGCGGGATTGCCAAGGCGCGTGCTGCTCGTGACACCGGGCACACCGCCGATGGTGGTACGCAGAACATCACCATAGCCTGATCCGAACTGGGTTACGGTGCTCAGTGCGTTCAGTGCTGCGTACACGTCGGGCTCACGGCCAGTCTCGCCGTATGCAGCGCGCAGTTTCCCGAAGCTGAACAAACCGGTCTGCTCGCCGCCGTGGAACAGATTGCTGAACGTCCACGCCGCCGACGCTTTCTTGAAGGTGTGGCGCCGTTGTGATGCACCGAACGTCGAGAATCCGTCGTTGCGCAAGCCGGCCGTCAGGTAAAGCTGATTGTAAAGGTTCACCTCACCCTGGCCGAAATAGCTTTCGATATGACGGAGCGACTTGTTCTCGATCGCCGCCTGTGAGATGGTGTTCTCCAGTGCCAGCGGTGTCGGCGCGATCAACCCTTCACCAACCGTGGTGTGCTGACGGTACCGCCGCGAATTCAGGTTCTGGCCGACGGTGAAAGTCGCGTCGAGGTTGTCGCCTCGATCGAGCTTTGCCGATGCCAGCAGATTGTGATCGATGATCAGATTGTTCTGATCCGTGCGAATGACGTTACCAGCAGCATCGTTGGCCGACGTCAGCGGCAGCGCCTGCAGGCGCGAGTCCGTGTAGTAGTCGCCGCCGAGCGTTTCCCTGACGTTGAGCCAGGTCAGCGGGTGCCAGTCGATGTTGAAGTTCGAGATCGCACGTCCAACCTCGTCCTTGTTTCCGGGATTCGACTGCACAAAGAACGGGTTGTCGTAATACGCGCAGCAGCCGAAGGACTCGACTGTCGTCGCATTCGGAAAGCGATAACTCCGCTGCTGACCAAACTCATTGAGGTAAGGCTGATTGTTGAACGCAGGTGGAGTTCTCAGCGCGCCCAGCAACAACCCCGACACGTCATTGCCGCGCTGCACGAAAGCGCCGCGCGCATCGACGTAGTTGAAATTTCCTCCAAGCGAGAGCTTGCTGCCAACTTCCTGGGTGCCTTTCAGGCGGAAGCTGGCGCGATTGTACTTGTTGTTCGGCCCATTGATGATGCCGTCCTGATTCGTAAGCCCAACCGACGAGTAGAACGTCGTGCGGTCGGTGCCGCCCGAGATCTGGATGTTGTTGTCAGCCGTGAGGCCGGTCTTGAACAGCTCGTCCAGATGGTCATAGACAGGCGTCCCCGCGGGGAGCTTCGCGCCCCAGGAGGTGCGGCCAGCAGTGGGCGCGCAGTCCGGTGTGTCACCGCAGGTTGCTGCTGCGTCTGGGATTGGCCGCGGATCTCCGTTGGCATTCGTACGCGCCAGTGACCCCTGCGCGTAATCATGCTGCAGGAAATCGACGAGCCGAGGCTTGTCCCACGACATACTCGAGTTGATGGTGGTCCGCGTCGGTCCGGCGTGACCGCGCTTGGTCGTGATCAGCACAACACCATTCGCGGCACGAGCGCCGTAGATGGCCGCCGCCGCCGAGCCTTTCAGTATCTCGATGTTCTCGATGTCGGCTGGATTGATGTCTGCCGCGCGGTTGGTTGTTACCGTACCGCCCTGCCGATCGGTGATCGCACCACTGCCGACTCCAATCGCGGCAGTCGCCGGCGAAACGGTCTGGTTGTCGATCGGTTGACCGTCGACGACAAACAGCGGCTGGTTGGTGCCGGTCAGCGACGCTTCGCCGCGAATGACGACCGACGCCGCTGCGCCCGGCTCACCCGACTGGGTGCGCACGTTCACGTTCGGCGCTTTCGCCGCGAGTGCCGCGATGACGTTCTGCGGCTCGTTGGAACGACGCAGCGCGGAGCTGTCGACGCGATTGATCGTCACGCCCAGCCGCTCACGCGTTGTGGTGGTGCCGGCACCGGTCACCACGACTTCGCCCAGGTGAAACGGATTCACCGGCAGCGTGAAGTTCTGGTTGATCGTTGCTCCAGGCGTCAGCGCTATCTGCACCGAACGCGCGGTGTAGCCGATGACGCGCGCGGTCAGCGTCGCGGTGGCACCGGTGGCTCTGCTCGACGGAACGATGAAGGTGTAGCTGCCATCATCGCTGGTCGTGGCGCCGATGTTGGTACCGGCGAGGAACACGCTCGCGGCACCGAGGGGCGCACCCACATCGCTCGTGACACGGCCGGTCACGGTCGTTCCGCTCTGCGCGAACGCCGCCGTTGCCGAGAATGCGAGTGTGGTGACGAATGACAAGAATTGTCTTCGCATACTGCTCACTCCTTGAGTGTGATGTTCGCAATGTGAGAGTGAGCGCAGAGGTGTAAAAGACTTTTTGCAGTTCCGAACTGGTTAAGGAGTTGTGCGCGATTTTTTACAAATCGCATACACGACGGGCGCGTCGTAACACGAGCGACTGTGCGTACGCCATCATATCTTCTCAATCACACCCGTCTTTACATGTCACTGATTCGTCGTATGCGAGCATACGGAGCCCGCCCGCTGCTGCTCGGCGGCGCGCTTCTTGGAATCGTCGTAGTTGCGGGACTCGCGGCACTGGAGTCACACCGCAGTTTCGTCGCGCGTAAAGCAGTGGCGGAGCGGACGGTGCGCGACTACGCCAAGTTCGCCGCATACCTGTACGCCACCCGCACCTACCTGTTCGCGCGCGAGCGCAACATCGTGCCCTCTCGCGGATTTCGATCTGATCTGACCTACAAGCGAAGTGAGCTTCCGCCGCTATCGCTGATGCCGGCGATTCCCGACACCACCGAGCAGTGCGGGCCAAACTGGGTTCCCTATCGTTTCCGTCTCGACCTGCCGAGTCGCACCGTTCAATACCTGGGCGGAAAACCACTCCCGGCAATCGATTCGATCATTCGGGATTCGGTGCCGATTCTCGCCGACCGGCCGTGGGTGAAAGTTGCCGGGTTCGGTTTCCTGTTCGTCGATCCGCCGGGAAAGCCGCGGGAAACGGTCGCGTACATGCCGACGATGGATTCGGCTCGCAACATCCTCGCGGTGTACGGCTACCGCTCGTGCTACGGCGTGCGGGACACGATGGACTATGCCTTGATGTACAAAATCGTCAAAGTGCTCCCGCCGATGATGCCGGGATACGAGGAGGACACACTCACCTCGGGTGCGCCAGGCACGGGAGGCAAGTACAAGAACGCATCGGGTTCACGCTCCACAGGAACAGGTAAGACGTCGACCTCGCCGAGTCTCGCGGCTGCCGAGCAGATGCGGGGGCGGTGGCCGAACGGAATGCCCGCGGATTCGCTGCTAACGCTGAGAATCTTCGACGAACAGAAGCGGCTGATTTTCCAGGCGCCCAAGAATGGCCGCTCTTCGGATTTGTACGGCGGGTCACCCGTTGGCTATATCGGCGGGGTCTGGATTCAGGTCTCCTTGCGTCCCGATGTCGCTAAATACCTCGTAGCGGGCGGTATCCCCGAATCGCATGTCCCGGCGTCACTGGTGCTGTTCGCGGCGGCAATCGTGTTGGCGATCGCCGGTTTTGCATCGCTCCGCAGTGAAATCCGCCTGGTGCGGTCCAGGCAGCGGTTCCTGGCCAACGTCTCCCACGAGCTGAGGACCCCCCTCCAGCAGATCCTGCTGTTCGTCCAGCTGGTCAGGCTAGGCCGAACAAGGAGCGAAGCCGAGAAGGAGAAATCGCTCGAGATCATAGAGCGGGAGACGAATCGGCTGATCGCGTTGTCTAATTCCGTATTAACGGCCGCGGCGACTCCTGAAATGCAGCAGCTGGAGTCGACACCGGTCGACGTCGCGGGCGTAGCACAAACGGCGGCGGATTTCTTCACACCACTGGCGGAAGCTCGCAAAATGCGGATTGAACTGGACGTGGAGCAGCCGGCGGTTGCGCGGGGCGATCCGGGCGCGATCCGGCAGATCCTGATCAACGTGCTCGACAACGCCGCGAAGTACGGCCCGACCGGACAGACGATAAAAATCGGCGTCCGCAAAGAGGGGCCGATCGTGCGCCTCTGGGTCGACGACCGCGGACCCGGAATTCCGCCAACCGAGCGTAACAATGTCTGGCAACCCTTCGTAAGGCTCGGAGGGACCGTCGACGACAGCACCGGCGGGGCAGGACTCGGCCTCGCCATCGTGCGCGATCTGGCTACTGCGATGGATGCGCGCGCGGAGCTGTCCGACGTCCCAGGTGGAGGCACGCGCTTCTCGCTGGCATTACACGCGAACCAGAACGGGGCTCACTGATGACACACCCGATTTCTTCCTGGCAGCCGTCACACAACGGAGACGCGGCACCGAGCCGCACCATTCTGATCGTTGAAGACAACGAGACGCTGGCGTTCGGTCTGCGCACCAGCCTCGAGGTCGAAGGCTACGACGTTGAATGCGTCAGCGATGGCAATGTCGGTCTCGAATGGCTGACCGATCACACCCCTGACCTGATCGTCCTGGATCTGATGCTGCCAGGTCTCAATGGCTTCGAGGTGCTCCGTCGCTACCGCTCGAACGGCGGGAACGCGGCAGTGCTGATTCTCTCCGCGCGCGATCAGGAAGTCGACAAGGTGCAGGGATTCCGGATTGGCGCCGACGACTACGTCGTCAAGCCAGTCGGAGTGCTCGAGTTTCTGGCGCGTGTTGAAGCGTTAATGCGCCGCGTGAGCACGCCCGCGCGCGGCGCCGACGCGGGAAGAGGCGCACTGCACCGTTTCTCGGATGTCGTCGTCGATCTGCGCACTCGTACCGTTACGCGCAGCGGCAAGGCGATCGATCTGAGCCCGATGGAATTCGATTTCCTCGCCTACCTGATCGAGTCGGGCGGCGACATCGTCTCGCGTGATACGCTGATGCAGCGCGTCTGGCGCTACACCACCGGCGTCACTTCCCGCACGGTCGATCAGCACGTCGCTCGACTTCGCAACAAGCTCGAGCCAGATCCGGCCCAGCCCCGGCATCTCATCACAGTAAGAAAGGCGGGGTATCGGTTTCAGCTTTAAACTGCAACTGAAAAGTACCAGCTAGCGGCTGGCCGCTGTCGGCTGGCGGCGCCGAGCAAGAAAAACGACCAGAAAAAGCTGGTCGTTTTTATTTCATTTGCGCTCGAAGCCGCAGGCTGAAAAGCCGCGAGCCGCCAGCTGGTACTTTTCAGTTGCAGTTAAGCCCGCCGATGATAGTAGAAATCGTACTCAGTCTTCCAGCTCTTGCCTCCATCCTCGGTCATTTCCGAGTGCTGGCGAACGGTGTCCTTGTCGAGCGGAGTGAAGGTCAGCCTGATGATTGTCTGCGTTGATCCGGCGGGCTTCCAGAAAAAGACCAGGCTCTTTCCGTCGCTCTGACTTTCGCGGTACTCGTGGACATCGCCGTCGGAGCCAATCCAGAACTGTTGCCATTGTTTGAGGCGGGGGCTGTAAGAGTTGAGACTCTTCCCTGTTCCACCTTTGGCGCCCGTCCAGTTCTCGAGCACCGCGCAGCCGTTGCTGGCGGTTTCGATGAGACTGTCGCCAACGTGATTGCCATCTTCGGTTTTGACATCCCAGGCGCCGAGCCAGAAGTCGAAGCGATGTCGCTCGGGATCGTCAGGGCACGAGTACGGCGCCGGCCTCGTTGCGGCTGATTGACCGCCGGAGCTGGAGCTGGCCTGTGCAAAAGTCCTTTGCGCGCTCAGCAAAGCGAGCGCGGCAACTGTTATTCTGACGGGTGTCTTCATTAATCGGTTCCCTTTCCTGTTGTGTTATTAGAAGTCCGCCGAGCAAAGCGAAGAAACGCTCGGGTTGATTGGGGTACTCTTAGACATCGGCACATCGCTTTGCTCGGCGGATAATCCAAATACTACAAGTTCTAAGCGGAAATCCTCGGGTGGTACGGTCGAACGACGGGCAGGTTTAAGGATTTTCTCCACGCGACCCAGAGGTCTCGCAGAAAAGCCTTTTCCATTTTCCTGAGAGCGGCGAGATGACTGCGCTTCGCCGTCCAGCCCGCGCGCTCGGCCGCCAGTCTTTCGCGCTCAGCGTCGTAGTAGGTGCGGTAATCGCTGCCGCAGCGCAACATCGAGACGCCGATCAGATAGCATGACTTGCGGGCATGCGCGTCGTAGCTGTTTCGACCGCCGACAACGCTGCGGCGCGGTGCGACACGGGTTGTGTCGTCATTTATCAGCTGCAGATGCCCGCTGCACAAGCGCGAGCCGGCGCGGGTGAAGTGTGTTTCGCCGAGCTTGTAGCCGGCCGGCATTCCGACCTCGAGATTGCATCGGGTGCATTGGTAGGCGTTGCCCGGAATGGTGGCGAGGCCACAGTAGGCCCAGAAAGCGGAAGGTGTTCGCGCACGTGTGACATCGAGCCGGGAAAGGAGTCGCGCGGCGAGCAGCTCGCCGACTCCACGTTGCTCGGACATCCATCGCCATGCGGGATGTGACTCGATCGACAAGCGTAGCGCAGCAGCCGCGTCGCTCTCGTCTTCGCTCGCGCGCCAGTAGGCCTTCTCCAGAACACGCGGCGCGCCGACGGAGTCGCCGTGAGCGATGGTTTTCAGCAGCGAGTCGGGATCACCGGCGATGGTGCCAACACCGTCGAACGACCGGCCCTGAAAAAGTGCGCGCAGCCGCTCGCCGTGGGCGATCCGCGAGCGCTGCGCGTCCTCGTAGAGCTGATAGAGCAGCCGGAGGTCGTGCGCGCCGTCGTTCGAGTCAGACAAACGCTGGAGTGAAGTCGCCATGCTGATGGTTGCTTGGTACAGGCAACGCTACAGCGCAGCACAGACTCACATTGTTTACGTACGGTAAAGTTTTTTTCGCGTCTTATTGCTGAGGGCAAGCGACGAATCGCTCGACGAGTGCGCTCCCACTTGCTGAGTGACTCATTCCGACGACTGGATTCCCGCCGATCAGCCATACCGCGCCACGAAAGACGACGGCGCGCGCGTAATTCCTTGGCGCGCGCATCGATGTCGCGCGCTCCCACTGATTGGTGGCCGGATTCAAGCGGAGGACTTCATCAAGCGTTGACTTGCGCGCCTGAGATTCCCCGCCAAAGACGAAGATGGTTCCGCAATAGAGCACAGCACCGGCGGTGCCGCGCGGGTCGATCGGAGTGCCAAACGTCCAGAGATCACTCTGCGGGTGGTAGATCTCGACATCGCCGAAATCTCCGGGGCCGCTGCGGCCACCTATCGAATAGAGCTGCCCGTTATAGGCGACCGCGGTCGGGCTTCCCTTCGATCGTGACAATGGCGCGCGCTCGGTCCACCGATCACTGGCCGGATCGTACTCGGAGTGATTGGCGAGAGTCGATCTCGAGTTGCCACCGCCGATGATGTGAATCTTTCCAGCCAACACCGCCGCGGCGTGACCTCCACGCGGCTCCGCCATTGACGATGCGGTCGTCCAGCTGCGCGCATCCACGTCGTATACGAGAACATCAGAGCTGGGAACGTTGGTGGTCGTTTTAAATCCGCCAACGATGTAAATACGGCGACCGATCACCGACGCCGTCGGCGCGTTAAGTCCCTCGCCCGGCAACCGGGTTTCGTCGCGCCATTGGGTTCCGTCGAAACGCTCGACTTCGAGTACCGGCTGTCCGCCGGCGCCGGTGCCACCGATCGCATAGATCGCATCGCCGGTGCTGACAACCGCGTGCGCGGAGCGAGCGTGCAGCATCGGCGGCGCGTCGAACCACTGGCCGGCGGAATTAGTTGCGGGCAAGCTCGCGCACGCAGTCAGCGTCGCACTAGCAGCGAGAAGAAGGCGTCTTTTCATCTGGTCATGCTAGTCGGCAGCATCGCTGCCGGTTGTCAACGTCAGGTAAAATCAGACGATGCGCATGTAGCGGCAGGAATTGAACAGCACCAGGGTGGTAATGCCCAGTGCAACCAGCGCTGAGCCAAGCAGCACGAGTGCGTAGCCGAGCTGCGCGGGAATTCGAGTGCGCAGCGAAGCGTCGATGCCAAAGAAGGACGCGGCCTGCCCGCGCGCAACGGCGAGGCCGGTGTTGATCGCGCTCCAGCCGATCGCCACGACGATCGCGACCAGCACTCCCGCCTCGAACCAGAGGTAGAGCCGCAATCCACGCATCCGCCAGTGCGAGACGATGAATCGATCGGCCGCGGAGAATCCGCTCAAATCCATCGTCAGCGATCCGCCGATTACCGCGATGGCGACGAAGCCCGCCATCCAGAAGAGCAGCGTGCGTAGCCTGCTTTTATCGAGTGGTACAGCGAGGGTGCTCATATCTATAGGTGACGAACCCGCTATCACCCCTGCAACGTAAACTTTGGTGCGCCTGCGTGCATCTCTTTTACGGTTCCACTCGCAGCCCACTGGAGTCCGGAAGTCGTCCCATGATGGCCCAGCCGCCAAAGCGGTCGCTAACTACTATCGACACGTCGTTTTGTCCCGCGCGCAGCGGTAGGAACACCGACGCTTGCTCGATCGATATCAGTCCGTCGCGTCGACGCTCGAAGTCATAGGAATCATCGCGATAGAAAATCGGCCGGCCGTTCAGGAAAACCGTTACGCGGTCGCTGAAGCCGAGATCGAGTCGGCGTACTCCTGCGCTGGCGGCATTGACTCGAATCCGGGCAACTGCTCCGACGTAGCGCGTCACTTTCGGCATCGGCAGGTGGCGATGCAGCTCGACGAATCCATCAGGCTCGATCGGCAACACGCGGAATGTTTTTAGCCAGTCTGGCGCGATGGTCGTAATGACGCTCTCCGGCGCGGCGAATGCCGGCCCGACTTCCCATTTGCTAATAATTCCGGCCGGCGGTGTCGGCTCGGCCGGCGCATTCGCGAAATCGTAGGCGATGACTCCGCTTTGAACGCGCAGATTGGCGTAGCGGACTGCGGGTCCGCTACCCGGCGTACCTTGTGGAACCAGCGCACTGAACGCGATGTAACCGGCCTGCGGATCGCGCGCGAGGTGCGGAATCACCATTATCGGCTTCACCGTATCGCCGAGGAAAAACGCAGCGCGCCGCCCGGTAAGTACGATTCGCAAATGCTGCCATACATTGGGCGCGATGTCAGGCGCGGCGGTGCCGCGTGGACCCCAATACAGCTGCCACGCGCTTTGACCCTGAAAGGTCGGCGCGTATTGCACAGCGTCGGGCAATCCCGCCTTGTGCGGACGCAGGTAAAATTCTTCGTGCTCGCCTTCGTTCTGGACGCGGAAACTCAGATACACGAACGAGCGTCGTCGCGACGTCATGACGTCGACATCGATCGTTCCATCCTTGAGCGCCACATCCGGTCGCGCCGCCGAGCCGTTCTCGATTGTCAGGACCTGACGCCCGTCGAAGTTTTCGACACGTGCATCGCCGCCCAGTTTCCACTGCGGGTCTGAGAAAGCCAACTGCTGCGCGGCGACAGCGGGAGCCCACACAACCAGCATCGCGCCTGCAGCCAGGCGACCGGTCAAAACGTACATGTGATCAACCTCGTGACGGAGCGCAGACAATACCCGCCGTATTGGACAGCGGCGACGGTTTGACTCGTTTGCTACAAAGTTGCTACCGCTTGTCTACGGCTGCGGGACCCGCGGCTTGTCGACGAAGGTGATTGGATGCCCGAACGACCACTGGCTGCCCTCACGTTCCTTCTTTGTCGTGGCAACCATGGCCTTCACCATCGGCATCAGCTCGAGCTGGGCAGGGGTGAGTATTAGCCCGACCGTGTCAGGCTGCATCCAAAACACTTTCCAATACAGCTTGTCAGTCGCTTTTGCCGTGTCTAGCTCGGCCTTGCCCGCAGCGCCTGCACCGCGTGCCAGATAATCGCCGAGTGGTCGGAAGAGTGCGCGAACCTGCCCCGAGAAAATGGAATCGGCTCGAGTCAGCGCAGTCACTTGCGATCGGGTCAGAAAAAGCGAATCGGTCTGCTCGAGAATGAGTTTATACACATCCGATGTACGCGACAAATAAAAGGCCGACAGCGAGTCAGCAGAGCGGCGCTCCCATCCACTCTTGCTCTTCACCGGTTCCACTGCGCGGCGCAACTGCTGGAGACTGAAATCGGTCGACAGCTGCAGCCGGAAGTCGATGACAATGCGGAAGGGCGTACGCAGCAGGCTGTGGCCCGGACGAGTGTCGGCGAAGCGCGGATTCACATCGTAGTTGAATCGACCATTTGCAACGTCGAAGCTGCGCGGTGTGAGCAGCACCGGATTCGGCGACGCGGGTGAGCCCCAGCCGCGCAGATTGTCGCCATGGAACGCCTGGTCGAGACCGGCCAGCACGTTCTGGAAATAGACCGATGGCGTAACTCTGTTCCGCCACTTTCCGGGAATAGGCGGCGTCCACTGGATGTTGAGCGATTGCGTCCACGGACCGCGGCATCCGTTGCGTGGCACGACTCGGCCCAGGTTCTCGCGCACACAATCGCGCGCCGACGACGAGCCACCGCTTAGCAGCGCGCGCAACTGGTCGCCCAAACGACTGTCGGACGTCGATGCCGGGTTCGGAATGAACGCACGATCTCCGCTGCGGCCGTCGCCGTTCACATCGCCCTGCACAATCGGCGTGAACGGCAACCCGGACTGCGCGCGTCCGAAAAGTGTGACTGTTCCCACCTTGTCCGTCGAAAACGCAGTCGTCAGGACGAAGATGTGATGCGCATCGTTAGAGCTCGGCGCCCACTCGCGCAAGCGAGGATCGCCGAAGGCGGCGCCGTCAAATCCGCGATACTCTCGCTTGCTGGACTGCAGGGTGTACGCGAGCGAGCCGAAGAATGAAGCGCCGCCGCGGAATTTGAATACGTCGGGCGCTATGGCCAGGTTGAGCTGCCCACCATAACCGCGGAGATCGCTGACGCGGACGCCGACACTTCCGTATTGGTCCGATCGGCGAGACTCGACGGGAGACACCGCTCCGCTGTTGGCGTCGATCGACGAAGCGGATACGAAAACGGGACGGCCCGCCTCACCCGCCAGGTTCATGCGTGGAACGCCGTTGAAATTCGCGTCGAACAAACCAGGCTGCGACAGATCGTACGATGCCAGCGTGCCGACTCGATAAAGAATTCCGTGTGCGCTGGTGTTCCAGTCGAGCGACGCCCGCCAGCTGCGCGGCACGTCGTACGATGGATCGATTAGTGTCGCGGCCGGCGTCAGATCCGCGAGAGTGCCGTTGCCGCTCAAACACTGCGAGGGAATCGTTGACATATCTCCCGCAAACTGCGCCCAGTCTGGCTGTGGGACCGCGGCACCAACACAGTTGAGGAAGGTGCTGCCGTTGTTCAATCCAGTCGCGGCAGACGCGTCAGCGAGAATGTTCGGATGGAGCAGATCGCGGAATTCACCAATACCCCCGCGCAGCGTGCCAGACATATATCGGTAATAACGGCCCGTCTGGTTCTGCATCGTACCCTGGCCGTTGTCCTTGTCGCGATTGTAGGTGAATGTGAACCCAACGCGTGGACTGATGTGGATGCGCGACGGCGCAACGCCCGTCCGCACACCGAGTGCTTGCTCGAGTGCGGTGTTGCGCGGTGGTGCGCTGCCGAAACCATCAGCCTCGAGACGCGCGCCGTACTGGACGTTGAAATAGCGAGTGGCGCCAAAGGTGTGTGCAAGCGCGGTCGCCGCGTTCCACACGGTGCCCTCGCGAATCGGCCGAGTCAGTGTGCGCGAGAAAGTGCTGGCGCGGCCGGCAATGAAGTCATCGATGGAGTTGAAGGTGTAGTTGCCCAGGGCGTTTCCAAAACCTTCCTGACGAAGACCGTCCACGCGACCCCACAGCAATCCGCGGAATCGGTGTGTTCTGCCGTGTGCATTCCACGCGGTGAGATTCCCACCTTCGAGTGTCCAGCGCGACTCGGTGGTCGGCAAAGATCCGCCGCCGAGACTGAGCGACGTGACATCGGTGCCATCATCAAGGTTATCAGATCGCACCAATACCGTTGCGCCGGGCAGTGTCTGGTATGGCGCGGTCGTCGTGCGCACGCCGCTCAACGCGAGCCGGGTTTCATTCAGTGTACGATGCCCGGCGCCCATGTATGCGCCAAAAGTCAGTTGAGCACCCAGGTTCCGCTGTCGTATCTCGCTCGCTGTCGACGGGGCGGCAAGCGGGCCAAATCCAACCGCGCCGTCGCGAGTCCATCCTGCGTACGTAGTTAGCGCACGAGTTTGCAGCGAGTCACGCGTGTCGTCGAAACGTCCGAGCCACGTTATCGCATCGTGGACCCGATTACTCGGTACGTTGTTTCCCGCTACGGGAAGGCCGAGTGGTGTCGCAAACGCGAGCAATCTCGACACTGAGTCGGGCTCGACACCGGCGTTGAGCAGCGCCTGATCATCGGCATTCAACAGCGTGGAGGGATCGCTCAGCGATTTTGCGACGTCGACAGCGACGTTGTAGGTCAATGCTTCCCGTATCAGCTCACCGTTGGCGCCGAAGCTTCCTCTCGCACCGCCACTCGGCGCGCCGAGCGCGCGACCGGTCGCGTCAGTGAACTGAAGCACTCTCGGATCGAACGTGAGAAATGCATCACGCCGCTGATAGAACCGGTCACCGGGGCCGAGCTGTACATCGACATTCGTTCCTGAAAAGCCCCCGCGCGTCACGTCGTATGTCGCGCCCGTTACGCGAGTCTCGGTATGCGCGGCGCGCGGAATGACGCTCGCCGACATGCCGGTTCCGTTGAGGGTGTTCAGATTGGATTCCGCTCCCGACCCGAGGATGCTCGGTCCTGCACCCGTAACGGTGACATTCGACATCGTGCCGGCGACTGCGTTGAGATCGCCCGCCGTCGTCGGCGGGATCTGGCCGCTCACACCGTTCTGCCATGACTCCGAGGAGCCGGGCTCCGGCTGTTGCGGGCGAACGTCGATGTTGGCTCGTACGGGCTTGCGCCCTTCGATCTTCACCGCGTCGAGGCTGACAACCGGTGCTGGATGCAGTACGAAATTCGCCACCAGCTCGTGCTCATCGCCTTGTCTTTGAACTCGACGGCGAGCGGAGATCGATCCGGTTGCTGTTACGTAAACGAGATAATCGCCGGTGCCTTTCTCGAAGCGCACGCGAAAGTTGCCGGAGCTGTCGCTGGTCGTTTGCTGGACCGCGCGATCAGGACCGCGGGTGACGACAACGGTTGCGACGATCGCGTGGGAGGAGTCGTCGGTGACGCGGCCGCGAATGACGTCGGCTGAATCCTGACTGTGCGCCACGCCTGAGAACGCAGAAAGAAAAAACGCGCCTGACAGCAGCGTTCGAGCGATTCGCGGCATCACCCAGTCCCGTACGAGTGGAGGGTCGAATTGTTTCGAGTGCGGCCGGTATGGGCCGCACTCACAATTTGACGGGATTCCGGGGAAAAAGGTTGACTGCTAATCCCGTTTCGGGATCAGGCAAATCACCGGTGCTGCCGAGCCTCAGGCGAAACGCGGATGCATCACCGATTGACTGCGTGCCGGAAAATGCACGATCTCCGGCTCGAATCTCACTGGATGACGCAGCCATTCTTCGGCGTCGCCGCGACTCTGAAACGCGCGCACGGTGACCTTGCCCTGATCGGTCATCGCTTCGATCATTCGCGCTTTGCCAAAGTCGGACGCGTTGTGAGCTACGATCGCCCACGCGTGATTGCCAACCCGGTCGGCGAGAAGCTGCAGATAGTAGACTGCATCACGCAGATAGTCGACCGTTGCTGTGTTGGGCGTACCAGGTTTGCGGTCCCATATGAAGTTCATTCCTGCCTGGAATTCTGAATCGGCGACCGCGCGCTCGACGACTTCACGCAACTGCGTGAGAGTCGGAAAATCGTCCCAGCATAGCGAGACGAATCGGCGGTCAACGTCGATAGCGTAGACGGGATCCATAACGATCCTTGGATGTTTGCTACCGTACATGGCAAGATTTTCGCCACACCAAATGTCTGCATTTGGCCGGCGTCGAGTGGTTTCCCCCTCGTTGTTCTGAGCAAGACGCTGCTCAGCGCGCGGATAGGTCAGGCTAGCGCGCGCTTTATGGCTTTGGCGGCCGCTCTTCCACTTCCGATCGCGCCGTTCACGGTACCGTTTCGTCCTTCGGCGTCGGCGGCTTCGCCAGCGAACCACAGCGTGCCTTCCACTCCGCCCGCGAGCCTCGCCGCCGCGTTCGCGCCACCAACCATTGAATAGCTGTAAGCGCCGCGAGCGAAAGGGTCCGTGTTCCAGTCGTGCGTCCACATCTCCACGACCTGTGATTCAACCCGCCGCTTGCTGACGCGAAGATTCTTTGCCAGCGCTGCAATAGCGCGCTCGCGTTTTTCTTCGGATGACTTGCCGGCCAGCTGCAATGCGGCCGGCCCACCTGCCCAGCCAACCATCGCTGGAAGATGCGCGGGATAGAGCGTCCACCAGACGGGATAGTCGTCGGAGTCGCCGTAAAGAAAGCTGAGATTCTCCAGCGACGCATCCTTCGGCAGCGCGGTCAGCTTCTCGGTCCACCACCGCTCGCGGAAAAGAAACACTGCGCGCTGCACACAGCCCACAGTCAGCTTGCCGTGCATTTTCTGGAGGATGCCCGGCACCGGGTTGAACGCGATCGCACCGGACTCACCCGGCTGACAGAAGATCACCGCCAGTGGCGCCGTGACGATTGCCGCACGCGCATTCACCACGATTGAGCGATGGCCACGCTCACGCGCCGAGATCGAGACGCGGTGCCTTTCCCACTCGATCGCCTCTACGACTGTCTCTGTCTGGATTTGCGACTCGAGGCCCCTTGCCAGCCAATGCGGCACTCCGTCGTATCCGCCCGGAATGCGCATGATGCGCTGCTCCTCCGGATCCTCACTTGGGGCGCCGCCGTCAGCGAGGGCCTTGGCGCTGATCTTCCGCGGCTCCGCGGCGTGGAATCCTTCGACGAACTGTTTTGCCAGCCGGCGCGCTTCTCCCGCACTCTGACCGCCGGGCTCACGATCGAGAAACTCCGCGAACGATTCGTCGGTACCGCTGTCGGGGAGGTAGCGCAGCACTTTGTGCAGCTCGCTCCAGTAGTCCCGCGCCTTGGTGAGTTTCTTTCCGCGGGGGCGCCAGCGGTCACCTTGAATGATGAATGGAGTCAGACCGGCTTCATTGACCAGATCGACGAGCTCCGGCGCACTGCCATGAATGAACTCGGCGCCGAGCTCGATTGCGTGTGCCAAGCGATCGTCGTGGAGCGTGTACATTCGCCCACCAATGCGATCGCGCGCCTCCAGGACGCGGACGGTGAGTCCGGCGTCGGTGAGCGACCGAAGTGCGGCGAGGCCGGCGACACCTGCGCCGATGATCGCTACATCGACATCGATCGATCTACTGGCGTCAATCACTTCTGGCCATCCGGCAGATACGAGCGCACCGTGTCGATCGTATCCGCTTCCGATGGCTTCTTGTCCGGACGATAGCCTTTCACCCTCGCGAACCGCAGCGCCACGCCGCCCGGGTAATGCGGGCTCTTCTGCACTTCGTTGAACGCGACCTCGACGACGAGCTCGGGCCTGACGTACACGATGTGCCCATCGCGACTCACTTCACGCGCCAGAAATTCCTTCGTTTGCCACTCGAGCATCTCATCGGTCATTCCCTTGAATGTTTTGCCGAGCATGACGAAGTCGCCGCTGACCGGATCGCGCGCGCCGAGGTGGATGTTACTGAGCCACCCCTGACGCCGCCCGGATCCCCACTCGACCCCAAGCACCACCAGATCGAGAGTGCGCGCGGTTTTGACTTTGATCCACGCCGACCCGCGCCGGCCCGCTGCGTAAGGCGCGGATACGGCCTTCACCATCACGCCCTCGTGCCCGCGCGCGAGTGCATCGGCCTGAAAGGTTTGCGCCTCTGCGACAGAGTCGGTGACGATCCGCGGCACTCTGAACTCGTTCCCGGCGATTGCATCGAGGCGCTCGATTCTCTGCGACAACGGATGGTCGATCAAAGTCTCGCCGTCGTGCAACAGCAGATCGAAGAAGAAGGGACTGAGCGGCAGCTCGTCGCGCAACTTCTCGACGTTGATGCGTCGCCCAAAACGGCGCATGGTATCCTGGAACGAGAGCGGCCTGCCATCGGGCGCGAGCGAGATTACTTCGCCGTCGAGAATGATCTCGCGGCCGCGCAGGCGCTTGACCGCCTCGACTACCTCGGGAACCGCGTTGGTGACCTCGTTCAGGTTTCGCGTGTACACCGCGACCTGATCGTCGCGTCGGTGCACCTGGATTCGCGCTCCATCGAGTTTCCATTCGACCGAGAATGGCCCACCTTCACTGAAGGCTTCCTCGATGTTCGACGCGGAGTCGGCGAGCATTGGCTGCACCGGACGAAATACCTGCAGCTGGTACTGGGCGAGCTGCGCTTCTCGATCGTCGCCAAGCGCCGCCTGCGCGACAATCGCGAGATCGCCCGCCATCATCGCCGCGCGGCGGATGCGATCCGACGGCATTCCACTCGCCTTCGCGACCGCCTCCAGCATCACACCCTCGAGCGCTCCCTGTCTCACCTCTCCGACGAGAAGCCCGCCAAGAAAGACCTGCTCTTCCTCAGTCGCGCGCGCGAACAGCTCGCCAAGCATGCGCGACCGCTCAGCGCCTGAATTCTTGCCACGAATTTTGGTGAGCGCGGAGAACACAGTGTCGACGTCCATCAGCTCGAGCGACGGCGAAGTCGCCGGAGTCCCCCGCGCCGAGGAAATCGTCGACCAGCCGACACCAACCTTCCCCTGCCTCGGCCAGCCGATCAGGAACCCGACAGCAATCGGCACTTCGTCGGGTGAAAGACGCGATAGCAGTCCGGCGAGCTTCGAAATTTTTTCGAGGCGGCCGGACGTCGCAGCTACTGACCCAGACACCTGTACCAGCTCGGCGAGCTGCATCTATTTCGGCCGCCACTGGTACGTCGCCAACGGAATGCGGCCTCGTGCATCGAAGCGAATGCCTTCCCGCTCGAGCAAGCGTCGTTGCCAGGTGCCGTTCTCGCCGGGAATGCTGATCTCCCCCTTTGCGTTGACCACTCGTTGCCACGGCACACTGGAGCCCTGTGGAAGCGCGTGCATCGCGTAGCCAATCAAGCGCGCCTGTCCAGGGAGTCCGGCAAGTCGTGCGATCTGGCCGTAGGTGGCAACACGCCCCCTGGGGATGCGCTGGACCACCTTGTGGATGCGTTGATGTAGTCCCGGTTCGGATTCACCGGTGTTGCGAATGAGTGAGCTCATTGCTGTTTGGGGAGCGCCCCCGGTGCCTGCCGCAGTGAAATATCGGCAACCGCCCAGGCGCAAAGCGATTTGTCGGCATACGATCCGCCTTCCTCGTCGCACTCCTCGACGATGGTCAGCAGCGGCGCGGGAAATGAGAATGGCGCCGCCTCAAAGTCGAGCGGCCGCCAGTCGCCATCTTCGACATCCTTGTTGTCACCGCGACCTGGAAATGCGGTCATCAGGATGAAACGAATCCGGGATCGGCGTACGTTCTCGAGCACGCGCGAGATGTTGGCGTAAGAAAGGTGAACGAGACAATCGCGGCAGAGCAGCACGTCCGCGTCCGGCAATTCATCGCGCGTGAGATCGAGCTCGACGAAGCTGCGTCGGGCAGCCGCGTAATCGGTTCGATTGGACTCGACGATCGACCGCACGATGTCACCGCCGATGTACTCGACGCCGGTGAGATCGACGTGGTCCATCCACGTGAAATCGCCGCACGGCGCGTCCAGCAGAACCTTCGTACCGAGCTGCCGCAAAGCCGCGGGAAGTTTCTCGCGCAGCACTCGGGTCGAATCGAGACTCGATCCAACGCCTGAACGCGACTCCGGATCCGACCACAGGTTGGTGTGATAGATCCGCTCGAACCTCTCCTGCAGCCCGAGCTTCGACAATTCCTGTCGCTGCTCCTCGAACCGCCGCTCGGCGACGGTAATCGCTCGCTTTCTCATACTATATAAAGGTAGCAAAGCCGGTTGACGCGCCGCCGCTCGGCAAACAAACTCGTGCTATATGAAAGTCTGCGTGCTCGGCGCCGGGGCCATCGGCGCATACTACGGTGGCCAGCTCTCCCGCGCCGGGCACGATGTCACCCTCTACGCTCGCGGAGATAATCTCGAGGCTATTGAAGCGCGCGGACTCGAGATCAAAACCGCGGACGGCTCATCGACCGTATCAATCGCCGCTACCGACAACGTCGCTGAGCTGGGCACGCCCGATTTTGCGATACTTGGCGTGAAGAGCTATTCGCTGGCGGCGATCGCCCCTGTCGTCAAGCAGATCGCGGCAGCGGGCGCGACGATTGTTCCGTTTCTCAACGGCGTCGAGACAACTGACCGACTGGTTCAACTGGGCGTGCCGAGTGACGGGGTCGTCGGCGGGGTCACGCGCATTAGCGTCGCGCGTGTCGCGCCGGGAGTGGTCGAACGCCGCGGGGCATTTCAAAGCGTGATCGTCGGAGAGCTCGATGGCAGCACCACCGACCGTGTCTCCCGCATCGCCGCGGCGTTTCGTGACGCCGGCGTCGACGCACGCGCTTCCGACCAGATCATTACGGATCTTTGGGAGAAATTCGTCTTCATCGCCTCGATGGCGGCAGCCTGCGGACTGGCGCGCAGTCCGATCGGCCCGGTGCGCGAGATCCCATTTGGCCGTCGTTTGCTCGAGCGCGCAGTACAAGAAGTAGTCGACGTCGCGCACGCCCGAGGCATTCTGCTCGCCAAGGACGAAGTAGCGCAGGTTGTGGGAGCTATCGACGGATTGCCACCCGGTACGAAGCCGAGTTTCCTGCTCGACGTCGAAGCGGGCGGTCAAACCGAGCTCGATGTGTTGAGTGGCGCTGTCTCTCGCTACGCTGAAGCGGCGCATGTACCGGCGCCGGTGCACGACACCGCCACCGCGGTGTTCAGTGTGAAGCGATGACGGTGATTGGTATCATCGCAGTCGGCTGACGCCGCACTGCAAGGGTGCCCTGCTTCGTCCGATGGTCGGTGCAGGCATCGACGTACTCCAGCTCACCAATCAGATCGCGACCGTCGTTCGCCGGAGTGCCGTGCATCTGCATCGTGCCCGAGCAATTCTGCGCGGGATAGCTCCAGTTCACATCGACTATCACGCTATCGCCGTCGACCCGGCCGGTTCCCTGACCCACGACCCGCGGATTGGTGGTTTCGAAGCTCAGATTTGCCGCCGCTCCGCTCACGATCAGATCGAGCGACAATCGTAGTCGATTGCGATCGAGGGTGATGTGTCCGCTGTAGTGTCCGGACGCGACAGTGTGTTCGTTCAGAATCGGCTTCACGCGATCACGCAGCGCAAACGCGACGATGTAGTCCCCGACCTTGTCGCGGAATTCGCGGTGACCACCAGCTGCGACCACCACATACTGATCGCCGGCCGCGGTTACGTAAGTCATCGGCGACCCGTGCACGCCCGCCGGCAGTTGCGCCGACCAAAGCTCAGCACCGGTCTGAATGTCGTAGGCGTGCAGGCTCTGGTCGAAAGTGCCGCCGCCGAAGATCAAACCCCCACCGGTGATCATCGCACCGCCGAGGTTGGGCGAGCCCCACTTCTCACTTCCAGGCACCGCCGAGAGATGCGCCATGCGTCCGTATGGCTTTTCCCACAGCGTGGCGCCGGACTGCAGATCGATCTCCGTTAAAACTCCCCACGGCGGCGGATTGCACGGCGCGCCGTCGGGACTGATCAAGTGCGAGCGATGCATCGCGTACGGCGTTCCCTGCTCCGCCGCGAACTCGTTGAAGCGCGTTCCACTGTTCCCCTGTCGCACCTCTGCGCGCGGGATGAGCGCCACGACAGTGATCAATCTGTTCGACGGAATAACCGCCAACCGGCGAATTGGGTCGACGGCGACGCCGCTCCAATTGGAGCCGCCAATGTTGCCCGGTAAGATCACCGTGCCTCTCACCGACGGCGGTGTAAAGATTCCTTCGGAGCGTGTCCCGCTCAGCATTGCCTTGCACCACGCGCGACCGTTGTCGGTCAGCGCAAAAATGGTGGTGTCGGCGCGGGTCGGGCCGAGCGGCTGGGGGAGAGTCGGCACTGGCTGCGTTGGCCACGCTTCCTCTCCCGGGACGTCGCTGCGTGGAACCGGCTGCTCTTCGATGCGAAACAGCGGCTCGCCGGTCAGCCGATTGAGCACGAAGACGTAGCCCATCTTGGTCGTCTGCACCAGCGCGGGAATCGATTTCCCGTTGCGCTGCAGGTCGATCAGCGCCGGCTGTGCGGGAACATCATAATCCCACAAGTCGTGATGCACGACCTGATAATGCCAGAGCACTTTGCCGGTCGATGCGCGGATGGCGACAATGGAGTTGGCGAAGTCGTTGCGGCCAAGCCGCTCGCCGCCGTAGAAATCCGGGCTCGCGCTGCCGGTTGGGACGAAGATCATATCGCGCACCGGGTCGGCGCTGATCGGCGCCCAGGCATTGGCGGCGCCGGTTTGATGTGCGTTGGATCCACGCCACGTCGCGTATTCGGGCGTCGACGGATCTCTGGGCACGGGATCCCACGACCAGCGTCTGGCGCCAGTGCGCGCATCGAACGCCTGCACCACTCCCGCGGGTGCATTCGCGCGCCGATTGTCGGCGACTGTGGCGCCGACGATTACGAGATCATCGATGATCGCCGGCGCCGAGGTGACTCCGAATTCGCCGCGATATTCCGGCGTGTTGCGAATACCGTCAGTGAGATCGACCTGACCATCCTGACCAAAATCAGCGCAGCGTCGCCCATCGCGTGCGTCGAGTGAGATGAGGCGCGCGTCGAGGGTCGCGATGTAAATCCGTCGCCGACAAGCAGCATCGGCCGCGCGAGTATGATCGAGCCACGTCGAGACACCGCGATTGGTTGGATCGCCATAACCGCGCGACAGATCGAGCTCTGAGTCGAAAGACCATATCTCCGCGCCGGTCGCCGGGTTGAGCGCGCGCACTCCACCGAATGGAGTCGACGCGTATAGCACACCGTCAACGAACAGCGGCGTCGTTTCGTCGCGAGCCATACCATCTCCCTGCGCGAAATCGCCGGTGCGATAAGTCCAGACTGGAACCAGATCGCGCACGTTCGCCGTGGTGATCTGGGCCGCGGGCGAATACTTGCTGCCTCCCGCGTCGCGGCCATACGCGCTCCATTCGACGGCCGACCCGACATTGCTCGCACCCGGCGAGACGAAAGCCGACATCGACGGGTGGGTGCAGCCGATACTCGCTGCGCACCCGGCTGCGATTGCCAGGCGAACGTATGAAGGCATCATGCACTCGCTCCCGAGCCGAACCGGCTCCGGTAATTGCTGGGCGACACCCCAAATCTGCGCTCAAAGGCGCGCCGGAACACGTCTGAGCTGGCATAGCCAACCGATCTCGCGACAGCATCGATGCTGACGCGTCTTCGCGATTCGCCCAGTCGACGCTGCGCCTCACCGAGCCGGGCGTGCTCGACGAATGCGGCGGGAGTGGTGCCGAGCTCCTGTTTGAATGCGCGCGCGAACTGACGGACGCTGAGAAAGGTCCGCTCGGCGAGGACTTCGACAGAGAGGTCGTCGCGCAAGTGAGAATGAATCCACGCCGCCAGATCCCTGAATCTGTCGATGGTCGTCGACTGGAACTCGAGCGGCTCCGAGAACTGATTCTGGCCGCCATCGCGTTTCACGTACACCACCATCTCACGCGCGACTGCCAGTGACGCGCTGGGGCCGAAATCTTCCTCGATCAGCGCCAGCGCGAGATCGATTCCGGCGCTGACACCGGCGGAGGTGTAGAACTTCCCCGATTTCAGGAACAGGGCATCGGCCTGTACATCGAGCCGCGGAAATCGTTCGGCGACGTTCTTCGCCGCGCTCCAGTGGGTCGTCACCGCCAGTCCATCGAGCAGTCCGCTCGGCGCGATTCCGTAGATCCCCGTGCAGACGCTGGCGATGCGCCGAATCGACGGCGCGCGCTCGGCGAGCCAGCTGGCGCAGCGCTCACCGAGTCCATCGCGCCGCAGCCCGGCGCCGCCGGGTACGATCACGGTGTCGAAGGCGAACGCGGTATCGAGGCCGACATGCGCTGACATTCGGACGCCGCAGCTGGTGGTGAACGCGCGCCGATGCAGGCCGATGATGGTGACGTCGTACGGCCGCTCGCTGAAGCCGGCCATGGTATCGAAAGCGTCCGATCCGAAAGCGTCGGCCGGTCCAATCAGATCGAGCGCCTGGACCTCGTCGAAGCCAAAGAATCCGATGCGCATTTTGCTCATGGCTTTAAGGTCGATCGGGGGGTCCATGTCCGCAACGACGCGTTTCCGATGTTTTCGGCCCTTGCCCGGTCCAGAGTACCACTGTACTATTCTACTATGACTCTGTTTCTCAAGCCCAATCCGGCCTCTGGCGTCCCGATCTACCTCCAGCTCAAGGAGCAGATACGGCACGCCTGCGAGACCGGCGCGCTGCGGCCTGGTGATTCGCTCCCGGGAATCCGCGCGCTGGCCGAATCGATGGTGATCAACCCCAACACCGTTGCCCGTGTCTATCGCGAGCTGGAGCAGGAAGAACTGCTCGAGCTGCGACACGGCGTCGGCGCATTCGTCGCCTCGCGCGGCACGACCAGATGGACCGCCGCCCGCACCGGACAAATGAAGGCCGCCCAGAAAGCGGCCAAGTCATTCGTCAGCGAGCTGCGCCGCCGTGGAATCGAGCCCGATGAAATCCGCAGACTAGTAGAAGCGGAGTTGGCGACCGACGATGGTCGCGTGCCACTTGTTGGCTAACCAATGGAGCTGAATGTGAAGCAGTCTTACGCAATAGAGACCGACGCTCTCACCAAATACTACGGCGATTTCGAAGCGGTGCGCGGCCTGACCATGCGCGTACCCAAGGGCACCATCACCGGTTTCCTCGGCCAGAACGGCGCCGGCAAGAGCTCGACGATCCGGATGCTGCTCGGCATGAGCCGGCCCACCCGCGGCAACGGCCGGGTGCTCGACCTCGATATCGCTGATGAAAAGCAGAGCATCGAGATGCGGAAACGCGTCGCGTACGTCGGCGAGGACAAGCGCCTCTACGACTACATGACCGTGCGTCAGATGATCGACTTCACCAAAGCCTTCTATCCAGACTGGCGCGCCGAGATCGAGCAGAAATTGCTCGACGAGTTTCGACTGCCGCCCGATCGATCCACCAAGAAGTTGTCCAAGGGCATGCGCACTCAGCTGGCATTGCTGCTCGCGTTCTCGCGCGGCGCCGAGCTGCTGGTGCTCGACGAGCCAACCGAAGGGCTCGATCCGGTGATGGCGGAGAAGGTTCTCGAGCTGGTGGTGGGAGCTGCCGCAGATGGGTCGACCATCTTCTTCTCGTCGCACCAGATCGCCGAGGTCGAGCAGATCGCCGATCGCATTCTGCTGATCGATCGCGGTCAGCTGCTGCTGGAGACGACGCTGGAATCGATCTCCACCGATTTCCGCCGCATTCGCGGCGTCTACGAATCCACGCCGAAGCCCGCCACACTAGCAATCGACGGGGTGACGCGCGTTGCGGTTGACGGGCGCGTGGTTTCGGTGATGGCGTCGCGCAACTCGGCGACTATAGCGGAGCGCATGAGAGCGTCGGCCAGCGCAGTCGAAGTAATGCCGATGACACTCAAGGAGATCGTGCTCGAGAGCCTCAAACGGGATCAGTCGTGAACAAAGCGCTGGTCTACAAGACCTGGCTGGAGACGCGCACCCGCTTCATCACCGCGGTGATAGTGACAGTCGCGGTTTGCGGATTCTTTACGCTTGCCCACAGCTGGATCGAGGGCACCTGGCAACGCGATCTGATCGAGCATCCCGAATACGACAACCCACCGTGGTTCCTGCGAGTGATGCGCGATTACCCGTTTTATCTCTACCATTACGTCTACGCCGATTTCTTCCAGAAGATCTGGGTTTTCCTCGCCGTTCTGCTGGGGGTCGGCGGACTCTCCCGGGAAGCAGCGCAGGGGAGCGCGGGCTTCACACTATCACTGCCAGTCAGTCGCATACGACTCTTTGGTGCGAGAGCGCTCGTTGCCGTCGCCGAGCTTTTGGCGCTGGCGGTTCTCGCCCTCGGCACGATAGTGATAGGGTCGTTGATCATGCGACTTCCCTACCCGATCGATCACGGCATCAGTCATCTCGCCACGCTATTTCTTGGCGGGTTGGTTTTCCTCGCCGCTTCGCTTTGTCTCAGCGAATTCGTGGAGGGTGAGAACACACCGATCGTCATCGCACTCGGTGGGATCGGACTCCTGTACTTCCTGATGCAGCCATACGTCGACGGCGCGCCGCTCGATTGGTTCGCGACACCATTTGCGATTCCGAAGCTGATGGCGGGCCCGCCCGACATCGGGAGCGCAGCCGACGTCGCCTGGATCGGTATGCTGGCTAGCCTGGGTGCCGCTACAGTGTTTACGTCAGCGGCGATCCGGCGCACGCGACGGAGCGATTACTGATGTCGCCGAGTACGAGGATGCTGCTTAAGAAGTCATGGTTGGAGAGCAAAGCGCGTTTCACTGCCGCGGCGGTGGTGCTCGCGATCCTTGGTGTGTCGACAGTGCTGCGTGCGCCAGCGACCATCGCCGGCTGGGAGAGGGTTCATCGCGGCGAGCAGATGTCCTACCCGCTCTATGTGTGGCTCTCGTTGCCCCACGGATTCCTGCAATTCCTCTGGATCATCGCCGCGGTGCTCCTCGGACTCGGCGGGCTTTTGCAGGAGGATGCCGCCGGGTCCAGCGGCTATTCACTAACGCTTCCTGTAAGTCGACGCCAGCACGTGCTCGCTCGCGCAGCAGTCGGTGTCGTTGAAGCAATCGTGCTCGCCTTCATCCCGCTGTTGATCGTCGCGTTGCTGTCGCCGCTGATTCAGCGCTCGTACCCGCTCTCGCAAGCGGTGATGTTCGCCACAATGTTCGTCCTCGCAGGCCTCGTCTTCTTCGCACTCGGCTTTTTCCTGTCGCACATATTGCGCGGAGAGTACAGCGCGCCGGTGGTCGCGCTGGCTGGCATCGCCGCGTTCTACATCCTGACAAAATTGCCGCGGCTCGGTGTCTTGAGCGTGTTCGATGCGATGGATGGCAAGAAGGTTCTGGTCGGGCGCACTTTCCTGCTCGGCGATGTCTTCCCCATCACGACGATCGCAACGAGCCTCGCGATTGCAGCTGGTTTGATCGCGCTTTCAATCGCCCGAACCAACACCCGCGATTTCTAGAAACATCGCGGGCTAGCCAGGGTTACTTGCGAACCGGAGCCAGTCGAAGATTGACCATGTAGATCCCGCCTTCCACCAGCTTGAGTGGAGTGGCCGACTGACTGTGCAGATCCCGCGCAGCCGCGCCTACCGTTACTTCAGTGTTCGGCTTCAACTCGCAGAACGCGAACTTACCAGCTCCATCAGTAACCGTCTCTTCTTCACGAGCGAGGTGAGCCCCCGCGAGCGGATTGTCTTTGGAAGTTTCTTCGATCCAGGTCGCGGCCACACGAGCGCGTGGAAATGGAACTCCGAGGGTGCTGTCGGTCACGGTTCCGTGCACGATGATCGACTTGGGATTGCTGCCCCCTTTGCATATCGCCTCACGCGCCTCCGCCGGACTCGGCATCGTTATCGTCGTGAGGTAACTGGTGCCGGTTTGGACTCGGAATGGGATTTCGGGAAACGATATGTTGAGCGTATCGAGCTCGATATCAGCGACGCGCAGCACCCAGATGTCGGGCGGCAGGCCGTCGAAGGAAAACGCACCACCCGCGCCAGTCCGGACCGTGCGTGGCTGATAGAGTGGAGACGCTGGAATCAATCCAAGTTGTGCGCCGACCACCGGCAAATGACTAGTTCCACTCAGAAGCCGACCGGTCACCGAACCGACCATGTCGTCTGCGATGGTTGCAGTGTCGCCGGCGTTCAGAATCCCCGCGACGTCGCCTCCAACTTCCCACACTGCAGGCGCGCCCTCGTCGTGGTTCGTTGCGTAACCCGGTTGCGAGCTACGAATCGGTACCTGGATCACCCAACTGTCGACGATCCAGGCACCGTTATCCATCTTGCGGTACACGACCTGGCCGGTCGCCAGCGGTCCGTTTCGTCTGTAGCGTCGCCCGCGAATCACCTGATCCGGCAGCACGTAACGGTACTCGAGATCGCGAAGCTCGCTGGACGCGCGGTCGAGCCAAAGCGCTCCACTGACATCTACCACATTGCTTTTTCGCACTGGCTCGAATGCGAGACCCAACTCCCCGGGCCGCGCAGTATCCTTTTCGGCGCGCAGACAGTGCGTGCGAAGGAAAGCTTCCGATGTGAGCGTCCTCGCATCGGGAGCATAGAAGATTGTGGAATCGCCGTCGCTTTTCGCGAAGCCGACTTTGACGAGGGAATCGGGATCAGCGCTGTGATATGGCTCACTACTGAGCCCCCGCAGTCTCGTGCTCGTGCCGCGAACAACGTTTTTCGTGTCAGCCTCGACTTCGCGGAGGAATCGCCGGAGCCGGAAGGTATAGAGCTTGTCGCCTGCGGCGGCGATAGTCGCAGCGAGAGCGTTCTGTGCGGCGTCCCATAGATCGTACGCCGCTTGCCCTGACTCTGGTCCGACTTCGCACTTCTGGATTCCCTCCACCCGCACGACTCGCAGCGACGTTCGCAGCGCGGTCAGCGAAGGATCGTACCTGTATTGCGTGGTTGTCTCGAGCGCGATTACGCCGGTTGAATCGGGCGCAAATCCGATCCGGCGCGCGCGAACTCGAAATTGCCCCGCGGCTGGAGCGCGTATGGTGTAGCGTCCGTCGGGACCGGTGAGTGTCCCACCGACGATCACTCCGTTCTCGTTGACGAGCACGACCGCCGCTCCACCGAGCGGTAGATCCGCGCCCGACATGTGGGCGGTCCCGGAAACCTGCTGTGCGCAAACGAAATGCGCGGCGCCGACTGAAGCGGCGACCGCGCAAAGTGACGTTCCCCGCATGTAGTCGGCGACGCGCACGGCGCGTGCCGCGGCTTACTTCTGCGGCGTGTCCTGAACTCTGAACGTCGGCGTCACGAATTCCGGCTCTTTCGCGGCTGAATCATCCGGCACTGGCATCGGCATCGCGAAGCGGAACGTCCCACCACCGATATCCTGCGGAACCTGGAACGAGTGAACTACGGTCTGGCCCGGATCGAGGAAGCCGAGTGCGATCGGGCAGCCATCTTTGGGCTCGCTGACTGTCATCCAGGCGGCGCCGCTCTTTTTCTGCAGTTTTGCCTTGCAGAAGTTGTTAGGGTAGAAGAGCGCGACCTCACTAAGATTGGCGATGGTGACGTTCACCGGCTCGCCCGCTTTATAGGTCTCCTTCGGGAAGAACGCTGCGACGCGTTTGCCGGGGCCTGGATCGTAAGGTCGTAGACTCGCACATGCCGACGTCGCGATCGTGACCAGCACCAACACGCCAAGGTTCGCCCGCAGGATTCCGCGCATCATTCCCTCTCGAAGTTTTCGAGAAGGTAGCTGAGCAATAAGGTTGCCGCGAGCTTCCGCCGCTGATTTGCCGTCCGCTTCGCCAGCTATTCGGGAATTTTTGAAGCACTCGCGCCACAGTCGTGGCGAATTGCCGCGGAATTACGGTGGAACTACTGGTCAGCCGTGGCCGTTTTTCCGATCGAGAACCTCGCGCACCTTTCGAAGAAGGGCGTCGCCCGAGAAGGGTTTCTGGAGGTAGTCGACGCCCGCCGACATCACGCCGTGTCGGACGATCGCGTCGTCGGTGTAACCGGACATGAACAGCACCTTGGAGTCTTTGCGCAGCGACGAGAACTCCTCACTGAGCTTGCGACCACTCATTTCCGGCATCACGACGTCGGTCAGCAGCAGGTGAATCCGCGTCGACCGCTTGCGCGCGATCTCCAGGGCGGTTCGACCGTTCGGCGCTTCGAGAACGGTGTAGCCTGCTTTCTCGAGTATGTGTCTGGCCGTCGCGCGGACCGCCGGTGAATCCTCCGCCAGCACGATCACCTCGGTGCCACGCCGCACTTCAGGCAATAGTTGCAGCTCTCTCGTCGCCACATTCTCCTCAGCGAGGGGCAGGTAGATCTTGAAAGTTGTGCCCTTCCCGACCTCGCTGTAAACCCAGATGAACCCGCCACTCGATTTGACCGTTCCGTAGACCATCGACAGTCCCAGTCCGGTGCCCTTGCCGGCCGCTTTGGTGGTATAGAACGGCTCGAAAATCCTCGCCTGGGTGGCCTCGTCCATCCCGCTGCCGGTATCGGTGACTGACAGCACGGCGTAGCGGCCCGGCGTGACCGACCAATGCGTCGTCGCGTACGCTTCGTCGACGTCCGCGGTTTGCGATTCGATGGTGAGCTTGCCGCCCGACGGCATCGCGTCCCGTGCATTCACCGCCAGGTTGACGACCACCTGCTCGAGCTGGGAGCGGTCGATCTTCACGATCGGGTTCTCCATCGTCAACACCGTCGTCAGCGCGATGTCTTCGCCGATCAGGCGCTTGAGAATGCTCTCCGCACTCGTCACCACTGCATTCAACTCGAGCAGCCGCGGCTGGATCATCTCCTGTCGGCTGAACGACAGCAGCTGCTGCGTCAGTGATGCCGCGGCGACCGATGCCTGCTTGATCTGCTGCAGATCCTCGCGCTGCGGATTGCTCTCCTTGATGTCGTCGAGCAGCAGATCGGTGCAGCTCATGATGACCGTCAGAAGATTGTTGAAGTCGTGGGCGATGCCGCCGGCGAGCCGTCCGACAGCGTCCATCTTCTGCGCCTGTCGGAACTGCTCCTCGAGCGACCGCTTCTCGGTGACATCGCGGAAGGCGCTGATGCGGCCAGGCCGCCCGTCGATGTTGTGGATCTTTGTCATCCCCTCGAGAATCAGCTTCCGTCCCGTCTTGTGCTTCCCGACGAACTCGTACATACCCTCGTACTGGTTCTTCGCGCGCTCTTCCATCGCCGGTAGCGATTCTTCGGCGACAAAGTCTTCGATGGGCCGACCAATCACCTCGTCGAGATTGTAGCCGAAGATGTGGGCGAACCCGCGATTCGCTTCGCGCACGACGTCGTCGACCACGACATCGATTCCGTCGAAGGATGCTTCCGTGATTTTCCGGTAGCGTGCCTCGCTTTCTTCGACAGCCGCGAGCTGCTCCTGCAGCGCGTGTTGTGCTATTGCGACGCGGTTGGCCATTGTCTCGAACGCGCGACCCAGCTGGCCGAGCTCGTCGGTGCGTGGCATATCGAGGGGCCGGTAGTAGTCACCTTCGGTGATGGCGATCGCTGCTTCACGCAGATCGCTGAGCGGCCGCGTGATGTTGCGACTGAGTCTCCATAGCCCGAACGCACCGATTGCGAGCAAAGCAGCGGTGAATATCGTGGCGTCACGCAGGAAAGCGTCGGCCGGCGCCAGCACCTCGTGGCGCGGCAGCTCGATCAGCAGCACCCACGGCGTGCCCTTGATTGGCAGCTCTCGCGCGTACTTCTCACCGCCGGCGTTGCCGGTGCGAACGTATTCGCTGATTCCGCCCGCCTTCGGAGTCGCACGCGGTGGCGCTTCAGTATGCGCCCAGAAGTCCGACCAGACATCGCGAATGTTGTTGCTCATGAACACGCCGGAGCCCTGGCCAATCAGCTCGGCGATCGCGCGCGCGCCCTGGGGAGATTCGGACAATCTCCCGCGCTCGACGATGTAGCCGAGCAGCTTCGCCGATTCCATCACCGGCGCGATGACGACGAAGACCGGAGTGTCGGCGACGAGATGAACCCTGCCGACCATTCCCGAGTCTGTTGCGGGATTGATGCGGAGCAGCTCGCTCTTGATGTCCGGCGGCACTGCGGATCTGGATGGCGGAGACGAGACCAGCGTTTCACCGCGCGCATCCCACAACTGCAGATCGACGATCTGACGCGATCTCGCCGTCATCGAATCCAGTGCGGCGGCGGCGTGCGCCTGATTCGCGGGGGTACGCGCCTCCAGAAATGCGCTGAATTCCGGACGCTGGCCTTCACGACGGAGCGCGCCACCCATTCGGTTGGCGCTGGTGGCGAGCATCTCGGCGATTTGGTCGGTGGCCCGCTTCAGTCTTTCATTGGCGGCGTTGACGGCGGACCGTCGGACCTGCGCATACGCGAACCCCATCGCCGCGATGACGGCTGCGGCAAGCAGCGCTGTCATCGAAAGCGGCAGTCGCAGCTGAATCGATTGGAACGTTGCGACGTGCGCGACTGCCGGCTCGATTTCTCTGTTCTTCGGCGCTCTGACGAGGGCCGTGCTCTCAAGGATCGTGTTGCTCAACGCGGTCCCGATTATCCCCAACGCGTTTGGGGGTAAATGCCCATGCTGCTTGGAGTTAGTTCATGCGATAAGGTTCTTCGATTTTGAGACGCGATAGCTGCCCGAGTCGCAACGAAACGTGACAGTAGATGTCGATTTCTTATCACCGCAGTGTCGATTTCATTTCACCTCATCAGGGTTTCCTTGTAAGCGAGCTTGTGTATTGGTTTATAGCCACCAATGAATCGGCCAATGAAGCCAGATGATCGCGTGATTTATTTTGCCGGCTCGATTCGCGGCGGTCGTGACGATGCTGCGATTTACGCGCAGCTGATCGAGCGGCTGAAGAAGTTTGGCCGCGTTTTGACCGAGCACATCGGCGCAGCCAGTCTCACCGATGGCGGTGAACCGGGCCTAGCGCGCGCGATTCACGATCGCGATCTGGAATGGGTTTCCGCTTCCGACGTCGTCGTCGCGGAAGTCACCACGCCCAGCCTCGGCGTTGGTTATGAAATCGGCCGCGCGACGGAGTGGCAGAAACCCGTCCTCTGCCTCTTTCGCACCGGCACTCCGCGCACTTTGTCGGCTATGATCTCCGGCTGTCCGGACGTGACGGTGCGCGAGTACGCTGAGGTCGCCGACGTCGAGCGCATCTTCGAGGAGTTTTTCGCCGGCCTGCGGTGATCAGGGACTGATCGTGAACGCGTTGTCGGCCGTCCAGTAGCCGGCGAATGCTCCGCGGGCGACGTAGTCGCCGGGAAGCAGCTGGTTTCCAAACGGATAATCCCCGATTACCAGATCGAAGACGTGTCGCTTCGTCTCGCCCGGCGCGAAAATCGTCTGCGACGGATCGATGCCAAGCTCGTCGAACGCGTTGGCGCCATTTACTCCATGCACGTCGACGGAAAAGGTCTCACTGGCAGAGGTCGCCGTCGAAGCCGGTGTTACAGTCATCCAGCGCGCGGTCTTGTTCCGCGTCAGCACTGTGATCGAGAAGCGGCCCTCGTCGATGGCTCGCGCCGGTGTGTGCGGCTCGATGTCGAGAGTGACTTCGATTGAATCAACCGTCCCGTGAATCGGCGTCTGCGGCGGTGTTGGATAGGGGCCCGCATCGGCGACGCACGCATCCTCGCACGCGACGACACCCGCACACTTGCCGAGGAATTGATCGCGCGGATGTCCGCCCTTCTGCCGCAGCGCGTGGAGCATCTCGTGTCTGACGGTGCCACCGTCCTGCATCACCAGACTATTGAGAACGATTTGATTCCTCCCCGGCACCCAGTAGCCCGCGATCACGTCGCCGGTGTGGGTGTCGGTGACTTCTTCGCTCGTCTGGTACCACGTCACCGACGCCAGTGACCCGGTAAGACCCGAGCACGTCTGTGTCATCTGCCACCAGGTCGAATACACGGGCGGCGGCGAGAACTGCTCCGCGTCCTTCGGCAGTCCCGGGCCCGAGGCGTCGCTGCAAGCCAGCACGATCATCTGCGAGGCTACAATCATCGCAATCGCGAGCTGCTTCAAATCGCTCTCTCCATTCGCACCAACGGTACGTCGATATCGACCGGCAGTCGCACGCTGGTTCGCTCGACCGGCTCGAATCCCATCGCGGAATACAACGGCACGCCGGGAAGTGTCGCCATCAGCTCCATACGATGAAAACCGGCCGCTCGCGCCGCGCGCTCACACTCGGCGTACAGCTGCCTGCCGAGTCCACGACGGGCGAACTGTGAATGGACGAAGAATGCACGAATGCGCGCTGCATCGCTTGCCGGTTTCAACCGCGTGTCCTCGCCCGACTTTGCCTGGTCACCACCGTAAAGTGTGCGGCGGAAACTCCATCCACCAGCAGCGATTGGCCCCTGCAGATGGTCTTCATTGATCAGATAGTAGGTGCCGTCGTCGATGAGCTGCGTGTCCACACCGAATACATGGACGATCAGCGCTTCGATTTGCTCAGGCGAGTAAAAGCCTGCGCTCAGCTCGCGCGCCGAAGCGGCGATCAGTGCGTTGAGTGACTGCACGTCGGACATCGTCGCGACGCGCAGCCTCAACGCGCTTACTTCCCGCTGAACCAGTGTGGCGTGTTGCTCCACTTTTCTGCGACGAAGAAGTCCGCGGGCAAAGCAACGTTGCCCTTCCAATCGCTGTAGTCCTCGGCCTGGCGCACGACGCCACCTTCCATGATTGCGACGTGCGTCGCGAGCCACCCGCCACCGACCGGCACGTACTTCTCGAGGCGGATGTCGTTCGGCTTGGCGTCCGGCGCTGGATTGAGCTTGACGAGAAATCGCACCGGCTGCAGATGCTCGCGCTCGATCCAGAATTGCGGTGAGTCAAGATCATCGGCCGAATTCGCGCCGACGACATAGACCGGCGCGCCCTGCCACGAATCGGTGCGGATCTTCGACAAATCGAACTTCCATGTCGCGAGCTGGCGCAGCGTTGTGTCGACAGGCTGGTCGTAGACGCCGGCAACGAACGGCAGGAACGGATTCCCCGAGCCTACAGTGCGAGCTACCTTGCCGGCGCGAAGGACATAAAGTGAATCTGTGGTGTACAGCGCTCCGTTGCCCTTCGTCGGATCGCCGAAGTCGATCCGTAGTCGATCGGGCGACTTGAGCGCTTCGTACCACGTAGTCGTGTCAACGACTCCGTTGGGCCGCGCCACGATGGTACGCTGCACGAAGGTCACCGTGCTCGGCCACTTACCCGCGTAAGCGTCGTGCATGCGCGTGAGGAGCTCGATACCGTTTGCCGGCGGAGTGCGATTGATGTTCGATTGCGATGCGGTGCAAGCAGACGCCACTAGCAGCGCGGTTGGAATCCAGTGTCGGACATTTATCTTCATTGATTCGCTAGCCTCCATGGCTATCATAAGCTGATTCGCTGCGAGGTTAATAGCTACGGAACTCGTCTGGCCGCAACAGGAATATCTGGCAGGCTACGCCGACGCGCTGCGCCGCGGCTGGTCGCCCGACAATCTCCGCCTTGAAGTAAAGGATGAGGAGCTGGCGGCCATCGAGCGCGATGCCGCGCTCTTTCTCGCGCGCAAAGTCGACCGTGAAGGCATTGGGCCGCCAATCATTCTGCCCGACGGAACGATCATCAACCGCCTGCCCGGCTACAACCGATGGATGTGGGATGGCGAGTTCTGCGGCTCGATCGGCTTTCGCTGGAAGCCGGGCACCAACGACCTCCCGCCGTACGTGCTTGGCCACATCGGATTCTCGGTGGTGCCGTGGAAGCGCCGCCGGGGCTACGCGACGCGCGCGTTGGCTGCGCTACTGCCGGAGTGCAGAGATGAAGGCCTCGATTACGTCGAGCTCACCACCGATGAGACCAACATCGCATCGCAGCACGTAATCATCGCCAATGGCGGGAAGCTGCACGAGCGATTCGTGAAGCCGCCGCAGTACGGTGGCGCGCCAAGCCTTCGCTTTCGTATTTATCTGTGACCACGCAACGCGCGGGTGATGTGCGCTCGCAGCAGTTGCGTGCGTAAATCACCGACGGCGTCGCGACCAACCAGCGGCAACATCGCATCGAACGCTGCTTTCGCGCCCATCGGATCGCCGTTCTTCAGGTGTGCGACAACAACCGCGTCGCGCAGATAGCCCGGCGGCACCCACCAGTCGCCCTTTCGCATCTTCTTGATCAGTTGATCTCCGGCTGCCTGGACCATCGCGAAATCCCAGGAGTCGACTGCTCTCACGAAATCCACCGACTGTCTCACACCCGCCGGCGCGTTGACGCGATCCACGAATGAGTCGATATGGCGGAAGAAACTGCTGTCGATCGAGCCCGGTGAGCCGGCGTGCACGTCGCGATTCACTTCATAGAGCAGAGAAACCCAGCGATGCCAGTGTGGGGGCGGCACACTCGCGGAGATCTGCGAATCGAACAGGTTGCGTACCTGCTCGATCGCCGCGTAGTCGCCATCATCAGTGCTGGTGTCGCGAGGAAAGAGGCGAAGCCGAGCGCTCCGCGCCCGCATCTGAAGTCGCGGCACGCTAGCCAGCGCTTCGTCGTCGGTTGCCAGCGGCATCCCCCGACCGGCCAGCGCGGCAGAAATGTCGAATGGCGATGCGTTGAGATTCTCGAATCCGCTGGCGTCGGTCAGCAGATATCGGGCTTTCTCTCCGTTCAAATCAAGCACCGGTGCGAAATCGGAATTCGCCCGCACGCTGGAGACGAGCGGCGCCAGAGTATTCGAGCCGGCGAGGTGCAGCGCGTCGAGCGACGATGGCTCGAGCGACGTCACCAGCTTCAGGTCTTCGGCGAGCATCGGCCATTGGGCGACGCCCCAGTCCGGCGCCGGAACCGAAGCAGCGGTCGTCGCGATCACGACGATATCGCTGTCGTCGGTGAGATAGACGTCGTAAGAGCTGAAGTTCTGCTGCAGCGCCGCGAGCATGCTCAGAACGAGCGAGTCGTTCATCTCGTAGAGATGCATCCACTGCGCGAAGACTCCGCCATTGGCGAGATAGCCTTTGATGCGCGCGTAGAATTCCGTCGTGAACAGACCGGCGACTCCGCTCACCCACGGATTACTCGGCTCCGACACGATGAGGTCGAAGCGCCGCCCGGCGCCGGCGAAGTACGACCGCGCGTCATCGATCACGAAATGCGCGCGACTGTCGGTGAACACCCGGTGGTTGACGGGGCGAAATGCGTTGGACGCCCGAATCATCTCGGGCTCGATCTCGATCGTCGACAGCTCGCGCAGGTTGGGGCTGCCGAGTAGAAAATGCGAGGTCATGCCTGAGCCCTGCCCGATCACCGCTGCGCTCCTCGCCTGCGGCGCGTGCGCCATTGCGATCAGCGGCAACAGGATCTGCGTCGATACGTCATCGTGCAGCGATCGTTTCGTTGTTCTCTTCGCGGCCGAGAGCCAGTCGAGTCCCACCGAAGCGTCGGGCTTGCCGTTAGTCGACAGCACCAGCGTCCCCTCGGTGGTGCGCTTCACGGTGACGGTGGCGGTGCGCCCATCCTTATAGAAGGTCGTGACGAATTCGCCCGGCGTCGGCAATCCGCCAAATCGATAGACACCGCTGCCAAGCAGCGTGCGATCGAATCGAATCGCCGACGCACCGACTAAAACGACCAGCGACACAATCGCCGCGGTGGCGAGGAGCGGTCGACGCGATGGAGTCTTCCGTGGAATGGCGATGAAAAGAAGCGCCAGTCCAACCGCGACATCGATTGCCGCGCCGGCAATCAGCAGAAACTTGACGCCCAGCAGTGGCAGCAACAGAAGACCTGCCAGAATCACTCCCACAATCGAGCCGGCGGTGTTTGCCGAGTACACCTCGCCGATCGCGGCTTCGTTGGCGCCGTTGCGATAGAGAATGCGCGTGATGAGCGGCAGCGTCATGCCGGCGCAGAACGTCGCCGGCAGCATGATCACCAGACAGATTCCGTAGCGCGCGATGGTGAATCCTGTGTATCCTGGCGAAGTCTTGGCGAAGACATCGATGAGATCAGAGATCCATCCGAACGACGCGATGTAGAGCGGCATCGTCGCGACGGCGAGAACGCCCATCGCACACTGCACGAATCCAAGCGCGCGCACGGGGTCCTGCCAGCGATCGGCGCGTTTGCTCACCCACAGCGCACCGAGCGCGAGGCCGAGGATGAAAGCGGAGAGCATCAGCTCGAACGAGTGAGTGGCGCTGCCGAGGACGAGCGACAGCATGCGAATCCAGGCGATCTCATAGGCGAAAGAGGCGACCGCGGTTCCAAAGGCGGCGCCGAGTAATGTCCATCTTCGCGTAGCTAGTGATCGCGCGGTGTCGCGTCGCTCCGCCGGTTTACGCGCTGCGGATGGCAGCAGCTCCTTCCATTGAACCACGAGCGCCAGCGTGATCGCCGCCGCAATGAAATTCAGAAATGCGGCGAAGATCAGTGTGCCCGGAAAATCGAATCGGCTGACGAGATAGAAGCCGGCAATCAGGACGCCGACCGCTGCGCCGAAGGAATTCGAAGCGTATAGCCACGATAGCACGGCGCCCGGGCGCGCGTTCCACAATCGAAGAATCCCCGCGCTGATCAGCGGAAATGTTGCGCCGAGCAGGATCGACTGTGGCAAAATCAGAATCGCCGCCAGCAGCCACTTCACAGTTACCTGCGCGCCTTGCGATGCGACGAGCGACGGAAAGATCGAATCGTAGGCCGCTGCCGACACCGCGCGGAATACCGGGTGAAACACGAGGCCGAGCAGACCAATCGCCGCCTCGACCAAAGCATACCATACGAGAGGATTACGGAATCGCTCGCTGTTGCGCCCGACCGCGAAGGAGCCAACGGCCATGCCGCCGAGGAAAATTGTGAGGACGAGGATCTGGGCGTACGCACTGTGGCCGACGAGGAGCGCGAGATAGCGCGTCCAGATCGACTCGTACATCAGACCGGCCGCGCCCGAGAGAAAGAACAGCGCGTAGAGGGCGATCAGCATCGACGAGAGAGTGCGATTGATCGCCCCTCTCTGCAACCCCTGTTGCTAGTCGGGCGTCGGGAAACCCAGTTCGGCCGCTCCTTGCTCGGTCATCTGCTCTCCACTCCTACGATCAGGACTCTTCCCGCCGCAGGATACCGGTAGATCGCTGCAGATCCACCCGGATCCGGAAACGCAGTCACATCGTAGCGGCGATTGAGTGCGTTCTGCAAATCGATGGTGAGCCTTGCCGGCCCGAACGGAATTCCCACTCGCGAATCGAGACGCGTGAATCCGCGTAGCTCGACGAGATTCTCATCGTCGACGAACGCGCCGCTGAGTGAAGACGCAACTACGCCCGCCGTGACACCCCGCCAGAGCGAGACGTTCGTGCCCGCCGACGCGATGTTCCGCGGAATCGCTTTCAGCTGCTTCCCCTCGAACTGCCCGTTCATCGCCACCACCTGCTGCCGCGTATAGTTGGCAAACGCGAACCACCTCTCCGCTCCACCCGACAATCCCAGCTCAGCGCCGCGGTGCCGGCTGCGGCCGATGTTGATGTAGCGGAAAGTGTTGATGTCGAAGTCCAGCTCCTCGCGCATTTTCTGCTCGTAGACCGCAGCCGTCCAGTCGAGGTGCGCGCCTCGATCGAGCTTCCATGATTGATATAGTCCGCCTTCGAGCGAAGTGCCGCGCTGCGGAACGAGATCCGGATTGGAGACCGTCGCCGAAAACGGCGGTACCGGAATCGGAATGCGACGATCGTCGAACAGCTGATCGAGCGTCGGCGTCTTGAACGCCTTGCCCGCCGAGATGAAGACGTTGGTCGCTGTCCGCGCCGAGGCGGGCAACGCGAAGTTCAATCCGACGTGGGGGCTCAACGCATTGTGAGTCTTCTTTTCTGTTTCGCCACCCGAGCCACTGCTCGGCTCGAACTTGTCGGCGATGCGATCGCCGCGCACGCCGAGCGAAAATCGCAGCGGCGCTACGGGATGAAGTTGCCAATTGACGAATCCAGCGAGTGCCTGCCGACTGGCGCTCGAGGCTGGGCTCGACGGACCGGCGTCGCCGTTGGCGTTGGCGTAGGCATTGAGATCGCCGGCGACGACGTCGGCGTACCTCGAGGAGAGCTTCCCCGCCGATGCATCGACACCGGCGACGACACGGCCAGGGCTGCCTGGATCATCGTCACCGATTTCAACCTGCCCTGAAGTCAGAACCCGCGGTGCCCGCGTCCGTCGCAGCTTGGTATCCGCGAAATCAGTCGAGAGCGGCAACGTCTTCACGGCGCGCGCTGTCGCCAATTCACCGACCAGATAGCCAGAGAGCTTCGCGGGACCGATCAGTCGAGCGCCGTCCAGTCCAGCGCGATCGACACGCTCGGCGGCGTGATCGAGACGGAAAAACGGATTCTGCGCACGACGGTCGTCAATGGTGGTGAGCAATGGTCCCGGATCGTCCGTTTTGCGTGCGTGCAGCAGGATGAATCCGCCGACCGACGACGCGCTGCCGTAGCGCTCGAACTTCGCGTGGACGTTGGACGACGCAAGATAGTCTTCGACGCGATACCCATTCGACGTGCGGTAGTCCGCCGCGATCTCCGCGACACCCGAGCCGACACTTCTGCTCGCGCGCAGCGCCGCGTCTCCGATCTCGTACGATCCATACGACGCGCGCCAGAACAGCTCTCCCGGCAAAACCGGAACGAGCTCGTTGAGAGTGCCGCCGACGGCGGCGTCTCCGTGCACGTACGATGTCGCGCCCCGCACGAGCTCCAGTCGATTGAGCGCCCACGGCGACAGCATCGTCCAATCGACCGCGCCCGAGCCCAGCGCGGCGATTGGAACGCCGTCGATCTGTGCGGCGACGTAATCGGTCTCGCCACCACCATAGAATCCCCGGGCGATCACTCGCGGATTGCCGCCCACCGAGCTGACGTCGACGACGGCGATTCCCGGAACGATGGCGAGCGCAGCGCCGAGGGAGCGAAACGGCAGTGCACGGATCAACGAGCCCGGCACCGCGCTGACCGCGACGGTCGAAGATCGGAGCGTAGACGCCGACCGGTCAGGCGTTACTACGACTGTGTCGAGATGTTGAACGGCCGCCGTATCGCGTGACTGGCCGAGGGAAACTGAAGAGCACAAGGCGAGCGAGAGCGAAGCAGCCGCGACCGGCAAAGTCGCAAGCGTAAAAGAGCGATCTTTAATGCGAAGGAATGACAAGGCGAGCTCGTTCGACTGGCGGAATGTTTTAGGGACCGCGACTTGCCCATGAATGTACTCCCGGTGCAAGCGGCAATCGACTGACGCCGAACTGTCACGGAGTAGAAGAAAGAATGCAGATCAAGCGCAGTGGCGCACAGCCGTCGGCGAAGGGACCCGGCGATTGGTTCACAGGAACGGTTCGCATCGATCCGCTCTTTCAACCCGTAGCGCAACAACGCGCAGCAGGCGCCGCGGTCACGTTCGAGCCCGGTGCGCGCACTGCTTGGCACACCCATCCGCTCGGCCAGACATTGATCGTGATTTTCGGCAACGGCCGAGTGCAGCGAGATGGCGGCCAAATCGAGGAGATCCGTCCCGGAGATGTCGTCTCGTTCGAGCCGGGTGAGAAGCACTGGCACGGCGCGTCACCAACCGCTGCGATGACACATATTGCGATTCAGGAATCGCTCGACGGAAAAGCCGTTGAGTGGATGGAGAAAGTCACCGACCAGCAGTACAACGGGAAATAGCGAATGCTAAAGCGACGGAAACTCGGCACTCAGGGACTCATTGTCTCGGAGATCGGACTCGGGCTGATGGGAATGAGCCAGTCCTATGGCTCACCGGAAGAGCGCGACGAGCGGGAATCGATTGCAACCATTCGTCGGTCGCTCGAGCTTGGCTGCAATTTTCTCGATACCGCCGAGGTGTACGGACCTTTTATCAACGAAGAGTTACTGGCGCGCGCACTGAAGGAGATCGGCACGCCGCGCAACCAGGTCGTGATCGCCACCAAGTTCGGCTTCAAGATCGAGAACGGACGGATGGCAGGTGCCGATAGCCGACCCGCTCACGTTCGCGAAGCCGTCGAAGGATCGCTGCGTCGACTGAACACCGATTACATCGATCTGTTGTACCAGCACCGCGTGGACAAGAGCGTCCCGATCGAAGACACCGTCGGTGCGATGGCTGATCTCGTGCGCGCGGGAAAGGTCCGCTACCTCGGGCTATCCGAAGCCGGCGAGCAAACCATTCGTCGCGCGCACGCGGTCCACCCGATCTCGGCGCTACAGAGCGAGTACTCGCTGTGGGAGCGCAATCTCGAGCCGCAGATCATTCCCGCGATCCGCGAGCTCGGAATCGGCCTCGTCGCGTTCAGTCCGCTCGGCAAGGGATTTCTCACCGGCAAGATCAATGAGGCGACGACGTTCGATAGTACAGATTTTCGCAATACGATTCCGCGATTCACGCCCGAGAATCGCAAAAAGAACTTCGCGCTGATCGATCTCGTAACCGAAATCGCCAAAACGAAAGGCGCAACTCCGGGTCAGATCGCGTTGGCGTGGCTGTTGGCCAAAGGCGATGACATCGTGCCGATTCCCGGCACCAAGCGACGCAGGTATCTCGAGGAGAACGTGGCCGCCGCGGACGTCTCGCTCACCAATCAGGAGCTAGCTGCGCTCGACGAAGCCATCGCGCCGGAGAAAGTGTCCGGCGCCCGTTACGCGCCGGCGCAGCAGGCGACGATCGACCGCTAAAACGATTCGTTCAGAGCGCGCCCGTGTCGACTCTGAACGGTGATGTCACCAGGCTCGGCTCCGGAGGGCTCGTCCCCCAGCTGGGCACCGGCATCGGCATGCTGAGGCGATAAGTCCCGGCGGTCAAGCCGGTCGGCAGTAAGTATTCGATCGAGACGGTGTGGTGAGGTCCCAGAACGGCGAGGGCGAGTGGGCAGCCATCAGGTACATAGACCGGCGTCCAGTCAGCAGCCTCCTCGCGCTCGAGAATAATTTTGCAGAACCCGATCGGGTACTCGAGACTGACGAAGCTGAGGTTCGTGGCCTTTATGCTGATCGTCTGGCCAGCCAGGTAATTGGTTCGATCGACGGTTGCGACGACGCGCTTCCCCGGACCAGGATCAGTCAGGCCACTACTCGCACACCCCGCAGCGGCGATGCTGACAACGGCAATGGCTACGCTGCGTACGGTTTGACTCCGGATTCGCATTTCTAATTACCCCCGCAACAGACGCTGTAGTCCCGCGCGATAACCGTGTGTCGAGATCACCCGCCGGCCGCCGCGCAGCGTCACAGCCCACTCGCCGTGCGACCACGGCTCGAGATGCACGATGTGGTCGACGTTGATGATCGACGACCGGCTAATGCGAATGAACTTCGCCGGATCGAGCTTCCCGGCCAGCGAGTGCATCGCATGACGAATCTTGTGCGACTCGGCGCCGGCGTGCAGTCGCACGAATTTGCCGTGTGCCTCGAACCAGGAGACGTCGTCGACTTTCTGCAGCACCACCCGATCCTTGTTCTTGATCGGAAGATAGCGCACGTAGTCGTCCTTCTGCTTGCGCATCTCCTGCAGCATCCGCGTCACCGCCGTCGGCTCGCCGCCCGCGATGACCTGTGTCCGGGCGAAGACGCGATCGATCGCGCGATGCACTCGCTCTTCGTCGAGCGGCTTCAGGACGTAGTCGACGGCGTTGACGTCGAACGCTTCGGTCGCGAATTGTTCGTGCGCGGTGAGAAAAACAACGGCCGGCGCGTCTTCGCCCAACTCATCGAGAATCGCAAACCCGTCGCGGCCGGGCATCTGGACATCGAGCAGCAGCAGATCCGGTTTGTCGCGGCGGATCGCAACGAGCGCCTGACGTGAGTCGCCATAGCTGCCGATCACTTCGACATCAGGCCTGCTGGAAAGAATTTCTCCGATCAGCTCCCGCGCGGCGGGCTCGTCGTCGACGATGACGCTACGCAATCTCACGTTCGCGCGGCGCCTCGACTGGCTGTGGCGCGAGCCGAGCGGGAATGCGCATGGTCACGGTGAAACCCTGACTTGCTGTTGCGTCGATAGTCATCTGCTGATCGATTCCATACAATCTCTCCAGTCGCTCGCGGGTGTTTCCTAACCCAACGTTCTCAACGAGCTTCCGGTTTCGCAGTCCGGCGCCATTGTCGACGACTTTGAGCTCGAGCGATTCGGCGTCGACGGTCGCGTCGATGCAGATGATGAGCTGGCTGTCGCCGTCGCGCATGCCGTGGTGGATTGAGTTCTCGACCAGCGGCTGCAACAGCATCCGGGGCACCAGGATTCGCAACGCAGCCGGCTGGATTTTCTTCTCGACGACGAGTCGCGAGCCGAAGCGCGCGGTCTGGATGTCAACGTAGACATCGAGGAACTCGAGCTCGCTGCCGAGCGCGACTTCATGGGTCGCGGTGTCTCGCAGCGTTTCGCGCAGGAGATCACTGAGCCGCGCCAGGGTGCGTCGCGCGAGCGGCACGTCTTTGCTCATCAAACTCGAAACGGTGTTCAATGTGTTGAACAGAAAATGCGGCTGCAGCTGGAGTCGCAGCGAATCGAGCTGTGATTTGGCGAGCAACGTCTGCAGCTCGCGCGTGTGGAGCTCAGTCGCGTTCAGCTCGCGGCGATAGCGGAAGCTGTGATAGAGGACGACTGCTGCGAAATAGACGAAGAGGAAAAAGACGACGTAGATGCGCCACACGATCCACGTCTGCGCGAGGAGTGATGTGTCCGCGTCCAATCGAGCGTATTTCAAGGCGGCGTCCGTCGACGCGATCCCGCTGTGAATCACGAGCGGCATGATCACCATTCGTCGAATGGCCTCGATGATCATGAACTGGAGGAACAGCACCGCATTCGCCAGCGCGAGGTGCGCCAGGAAATTCCGCCACGCTCTCGGTCCGAAGAGCGGAAAGCGGCGCGCCAGCCAGAAGACGATCGGACTGACGGCCAGGATGCTGAGCCAAACCGGAAGCTCGAACAGGTAGAGCTCCGCGACCGGAATATCCTTGATGTGCAGCGCGAGCTGAATCGTCTGCGCGCCGGTGTAAAGAATTGCGGCGACGATAGCCAGAGCCCAGGCACGTCTTCGTGAAATCATCATTGTATCAGACAACGTACAAGGCTCAACGGTTTGGCGCATTACGCGTTCGTATGGCATTTCCGGAGCGCGCCGGCTCGGCGGAGCGCGACAAATAATCAGGTCACGGAACGTGGCTTTCGTGCCATACCGGGCTCTTTCATACCATAAGGATGGCTGTTCGCGCGCTATCCCCCTTTCTTTGTGGGCACGCGGCCTCTGGTCGCTGTGCAGGCCGACCTCGCAGCGGCCTGACAGCCCACAGCGACCAGAGCTGCATCACAAACGAAAAGAAGTGCTGCTGGGTGTGCTTGGAAGGACGGGTGGGCCACCAGTAGCCGTCCCCGTACCCGAAAGGGTGCGGGGTTTTTTTGTGCCTCGAATCCACGTGCCGGGACTCAGCTAACCCAGCCGCGAACCTCCAGCATCACACACTCAGAGGTCGGCGCGCTCGCGTCGGTCACGCCGTGCTTTCGTTTCCAGCGCGCAATCACCGAATCGATTGCTGCGCTGAGAGATTTCGCGCGCGCGAGGTGCCGGTACCCCGCGGTCTTTCCCGGTGGTGGCCGCTTTTCGCGCCACGAGAGCGATGCGCCACCGTCGTACCACGTGACGCACAGCTCGTTCTCCTCGAGAAAGCGCCACCGTTCAGCATCGCTCGGCATCCTGAGCAAATTATCTCATTCGATGCAGACGGCGCGATCTCAACCGTTACGGTTCTATTGTCCCGGCGGAGTGTCACGGACGACAAACGGCGGCGACCGTTTGACCGAAGCTCGTGCGTTTGGGTCTATGCCTACTCGCCCAAACCCCATTCGATACACAAATCGATACGTGCCACCCACCACGCCCTCGGCGGACGGATAACCTTTGCCGTCGGTGAAGCCGGAGACCCGCACGGCGGTGAGAGTCGATTCTCCCGGCTTCAAGTAACCAATCCCGCCGCCACCGCAGACGGGCGTCCACGCCATCGACCAGCCGGTGCCGACCAGCCGCTCTGCATCGGGACCACAACCCCCGATGTAAAGCGGTCTTGAAGAACCGTTGGTTATTACGACGGCGTTTTCGAAACCCAACATGCCGCTTTGACGCTCGAGCAGCGTCGTGTCCCTCACCACGCGAATGCGGCTCTGGCTCTGTCCAGTTGCTGCGCACTCATGCTCTCCGCATGAAGCACAGCGACGATGGCAACCGCGGCGATTCTCATGAGCTAATTCAGTTTATGGCTCCTCGCCGGGAGGAGTCACAATGAGACCGCACTTCTGACTGAAGTACTCGGCCGGGTGCCCTTTGACTTTAAGGAGTGCATGAAGCATTTCGTGGCGAACCAGGTCAGGCTCCTTCGTCCATAGTCCGGCGAGCGTTATCGAATGATGGTACGGCTGCCAGTATCCCCTGACGTTGTAAATCGATCCCGCGGTAAATGCGGCGACGCCAGGAACGTAGAACCAGGAAACGTCGCTGAAATTGCCGCTGATTCCGGAACACTCTTCTACCTGGACCCAGTACCCCTCATAGGACGCGGGCGGAGTGAACTCTACGGCACCGCTCGGCAGCGGCTCTGTGATGGTGCACGCGCAAAGGGATAGACAGAAGAGCAAGAACGTGCGCACGCGGCTTAGACCTTGGTCAGCGTCACTCTGACGTGCGGCGCTTGTCCGTCGAAAACTGTCACTACAAAAGGGTTCGCCTGTGAGGCCGGCACGCTGTAGCCCTCGGGCGGAGTAAAGCCGATTGTGCATTCGCCGACGACGCCTCGATTCCCGAATTCTCCTGTCTCTGGAGTGGTACCGCCAGCCTCCAGTCCATTGGCGAACACGAAAGACAAAACCACTCCTGCGACTGGTTGTCCGAACTGATCGACGAAGTCGACGAAGATCACGCCCTGCGGATCGTCGAATCGCATCAGGCGAACGAACCGGTATGAACTGCCGTCGCGCTCGAGAGTGATCGCCGGCGGATTCCCGGAACTCTCCTCGAGATTAGCTGAGTATGCGCCCTTCCCCATCAGAGAAGAAAACACGAGTCGAGTCGATGTCTGGAAATCCCAGCTACCCACGTCCTCAGCGCCTTGATCGACCCCCGCCGGCGCCGGCTGACAGTCGGCCGGCGTGTTAATGGTCCAATCGTATTCGGGAACGACGTCCGGACCGGCCGGACTTACATTGAAAATTCCTTTTTGCGCGATCCGGTTGCAGCCCAGTTGCGGCGCGATCGCAGTCGGCACCGGGACTCCATTCACACTCCGCAGAGTGTAGAGTCCCGCAATCCGCTCCTGATCATCGTGGTCACCGAAGATGCTGGTGCACGAGACAAGAGCAAACGTGAGAGAGATGTGCGCGACGCGCCGCACGTCGCGGAGCGATCTAGTTCTCAATTGCTCGGCGATCTTCGTCGTGGCTGAGCGCATAAGTGAGCACGCTGTCCGTTACCGGAATCTCGCGTTTAGACATTCCCGAGCACAAGCGCCCACGAGGTCAGCGTGGAACTCGCCGTACCTTCCCGGGTCATAACGCTACCAACGACTAACGATTGAGAGTCTGAAGGATTATGTCGAGATCGAACGGCTTGGCGACGAAAGGCCTGCCGGTCCCCGTGAGGAACTGAAATAAATCTTCGCTCACGATGTCACCGGTCAGAAATACCACGCGCTCGGCAAGGTCGGGGCGCTTGCTCTGCCACTGACGAAACACCGTCTGTCCCGAAACGTCGGGCATTCGAATGTCGAGGAAAATCGTGTCGAACATCCCGTCTCGCGCCGCCTCGAGTGCTTTGCTTCCACTGTCGACCAGCACCACGGTGTGGCCTTCCTTCTCCAGGAAACGCGACAGCGCAACCCGGATCGCGGCTTCGTCGTCCGCGACGAGTATGTGGAGATTCTTTGCCGAGGACACCGAGGCATCCGATACCGTCGACGCGCTGGCCGGAGGACCTGCGACCAGCGGCAGATCGACGCAAAATCTTGCGCCGGCACCAGCTACGTTTTCCGCCCAGATCCGTCCGCCATGCTCACTGATGATGCCCAGCGATATCGACAGCCCCAGGCCAGTGCCGTGGCCGACTGATTTCGTAGTGTAGAATGGATTGAAGATTCGCTCCAGGCTGTCGGCAGGGATGCCCGGGCCGGTGTCTTCGATCTCGATGTGAATCGTCTCTCCATCCTTGCGCGTGCGCACTGTCAATCGATGGTGCGCACGCTCGACGCCCGCCATCGCCTGCTCGGCGTTGGTGACGAGATTCAGAATCACCTGCTGCAGCTGGTACGAATCCACCATCGTGGTCGGCGCGGGCTCGGCGTACAGGCGCTCGATATGGATGCCGCGCACGTTTAGATCGTAGCCGCGCAGCTCGAGGGTGTTGTCGATGACCTGGTTGATATCGGCGTAGGTCTTTTCTGCTTTGTGCTGGCGGGCGAAGGTCAGCAGGTTGTGCACGATGCGCGCGGCACGGCGCGACTCGTTGGCGATGGTTTCCGTCGCGTGACGATCGTCCTTGTTCAGATTGCCGTCGGAAAGCATCAGCTGCGCGAACGCTGTGATGCTGGCTAGCGGGTTGTTCAGCTCGTGCGCGACTCCGCTCACCAGTTGTCCGATCGCGCCCATCTTTTCCGACTGCACCAGCTGCTGCTGCAGCTGCTTTTCTTCGGTAGCATCGCGAATCAGGCATAACACTTCGCGGCTGCGTTGCGGGCAGGAATAGGTGATGGTGATATGACGGCGCTCGCCATCCTTGCGCACCACTACCGACTCGAATTGACCCGGCTGTCCCGACAGCGCCTTCCTGAACTCGAGCACCGCGCGCGGCAGCTCGGTTATCGGAAGCAGCGGTCCGAAGAACTTGCCGATCAATTCATCACGAGAGTATCCCGAGATTTGTTCGCCCGCGTCGTTGACGCTGGTGAATCTGCCAAGCGAGTCGAAGGTCATGATCGCATCGCTGGCATCCTCGAACAGGTGACGATATCTCGCTTCCGACCGGGCCACTTCCTGGTGCGCGCGTCGCATGTCACTGACATCGCGCAAGGTGAGAATCGTCCCGATTGGGCCCGCCGGGCCATTGAGTGGCGCGGCGCCGATGCTCACCGTGCAATCACGGCCGGCAACAAGCGCGTCGAAGCATTGGGTAAGTCCGTCGCGCGCGGCGCTTTGACCAAATACAACTGCGTCGGCGCTGTCGCGCGCAAAAAGACTGAGCAGCTTTTCGCCAACCAGCGCGCCGCGGTCCCGGCCGAAGACGTCAGCGGCAGCCGGGTTGGCGTAGGTGATTCGATCTTCGGTGTCGGTAGTGAGAACACCGTCGCTCAGGAAATCGAGGAGATTTGCATCCCCGTCGCCGAGCACCGGCGGCGCGACGTTATCGTTTTGCCCCGATGCCCCAAGCTTGAGAAGCCGCAGCATCGAGCTCACGCGACTGCACCCCGCAGGCTCACCGCGTGCCCGTGCGGATCGCGCGTGAGGTCAGATAATGCTCGATTGGGAACCGCTCGGCCTCGACGATCTGACACATCATCGCCGCCGCGAACAATCTCAGCGCATCCTCGGCGCGCCCGACAACTGCTTCCTTGAGTGAGTTGGCGGTTTCGCTGCGATTGAGCGCGAGCCGCGACATGTCGAGATGCTTTTCCTCGTCAGTGCGCACGGCGCTTCCTTCGTGCTGTGCGTGCTCCATCCACCACGCCAGGGTCGCCGGACCGCCATCGAGCTCGGGATTGCCGGCCACGCCGGGCAGAACCGTGGTCGATACGACGGAATAAATCGTCATCTCGACCGAGCTCTGACAGGCGAAGTGCTCCCAGTAGTCGATGTTCTCGTACGTCGCCGTCATGAAGAAGTGGTGATAGAGCGCAAGCACCGGCTCGGGGAACGGCGGATTCGGGAACGCACCGGGGGCGTAGTTCTCCGGATCCTTGGTGAGTGCCGCGAGCACCTCACGCGTCATTCGCTCCAACTCCACCGTGGTGAAGCGACTGAGGTAATCGGTGAGGTCCCAGTACAGCGCCTGATGATCGACGCCGAAGACGTCGAGCTTGGTGCGCCACATCTGGTTGTGACTCTGCTCTTCCTGCAGCTGTTCAGCGAGGTTCTTGATGAAGCTGCTGTGCAGAACGTGATCGACCTTGGCGATGCTGCGAATCAGCGCGCGATTGAATCCGATGACGCACGGATAAAGGCTGGCGATGAACGCGGTGTAGCGCCGGCGATCGAGCTTGCGCGAGCGGAGCAGCGTCGCGAAGTCGCTTTCATTCATTTGTGCCGAATAGCGGCGCGCGACTTCGACCACGAGATCGCCGACCCGCTGGCGATTTTCGTGTGGAGTGCGGAGGTGCAGTTGGCGAACGCTTGCCATGGCTAAAGCGACGAGGGTAAAAGCTCAGCAATAACGGTCAGTATCAATTGACTGACTTGGACTTACGCAGTAACAGATGAGCCATTTGTCTTACCCCCGAACACACTCCGAAGCGCGCCCGTAAGTCAATAATTACTGGGGCGATACGATACAGCCGAGGTACTGAGATCGTCTTATTGCTGAGCTTTGCGGGTCCACGCTTTAACAGCGAGCGCCATTAGTAGATGTCCGCCCCTTTACGCACCCCCTCAGGTAGCCCGGTCTACCGGCAGACACCGCACGTCGCGCTCGTCCGGACGAACAAGTGGGCTGAAGCTCGTATCCTGATCATCGACGACCATCAGGCCAACGTCGATGTGCTCAAGCGAATTCTCCGCACCGCCGGCTTCCAGACTGTCAACGCCACCACCGATCCCGCAGTTGGCGTTTCATTGGTGAATACGTGGGCGCCCGATCTGGTGTTGCTGGATCTGCACATGCCGAAGCTCGATGGCTTCACCGTGCTCGATTCGATTCGTCCGCACCTCGGCACCGGTTATCTGCCGGTGGTGATGCTGACGGCAGATTCGAACTCGGACACCAAGCGTCGCGCGCTGGCGAGTGGCGTGAAGGATTTTCTGCTCAAGCCATTCGATACAACTGAAGTCGTGCTGCGCATCGAGAATCTTCTCGAGACGCGCTCACTCTATAGCACCATTCGTCACCAGAACGCGCAGCTCGAGCAGCATGTCGCCGAGCGTACGCGTCAGCTCGAACAGGCGCAGCTGGAGATTTTGCAAAGACTGGCGGCCGCCGCGGAATTCCGCGACGACGAGACGGGTGAGCACACGCAGAGAGTCGGCGATCTCGCCGCGCGGCTGGCGATGCGCATGAGACTGTCGGTCGAGCGCGTGGATCTGATTCGTCGCGCCGCTCCTTTGCACGACGTCGGCAAGATCGGTATTCCCGACGCGATTCTGCGTAAGGCAGGTCGCCTCACCCAACAGGAGCGTGGGATCATGCAGACCCACGCCACCATCGGCGCGACGATGCTTGCCGGCGGTAGCTCGGCGCTGGTGCGCACCGCGGAGCTGATCGCTCGCAGCCATCACGAGCGGTGGGATGGCGGTGGTTATCCGGAAGGAATCGGCGGCGAGCGCATCCCGCTCGAGTCCAGACTCGTGGCGGTCGCAGACTATTTCGATGCGTTGACCCACAACCGCCCGTACCGCGGCGCGTGGTCAATCGACAAAGCGATCAGGAAGATTGTCGGTGAGCGCGGCCGGCACTTCGATCCGCAGGTGGTCGACGCGTTGCTCAAGGATTCCGGCCTACCGTAGAATCTTCGCGATCGCCGATCGCGACTACCTGCACATCCTGATTCTGATCCGCCACAAATTCTTCCGCTGTCTCGCAGCGGACGAGTGAGCAATCGGTACGCCAATTGCGCGGAACCGTTCTGTCATTTTCGTACCGACCGGACATTCGGTCTGAGCAGGCCTGCTCGCGCGGCGAGACAAGAAGAGGAGAATCTCATGAGTGGCATTTTCGATATCGTTCAACAGCAACTCAGCGGCGGCGCGTTGCAGCAGATCGCGCAGCACGCCGGCATCGATCCAGCGATGGCGCAGCAGGCGGTAAGCGCGGCGGTGCCGATGATACTGGGCGGAATGGCGCAGCACGCAGCCGAGCCGCAGAACGCCGAGGTGATTCATGCCGAGGCGGACAAGTACGCGAGCAGAGCGGGCGCGCTGGGGAATCTGCCCAACGTCTTCACCGGACAGGGCGACTCCGGTGGATTGCTTGGCAAGATTGTTGGACATCGGAACGCGGGAATCCAGGATAGCGTCGCACAGGCAACCGGGATCGACAAAGCCAAAGCCGCGAAAGTCATCGGTGTGCTTGCGCCGGTTGTGCTCGGAGCGATCGCCCTGAAAAAGCGTCAGGATGGTCTGTCGCCCGCCGACGTTCAGGGCAGCCTCAAGCAGGCGCAGCAGGACGCACAAGCGCAGGCCTCATCGACCGGTGGCGCACGCGGCGCGGGGATTAACAACAACGTCCAACCCGAAGGGCCCAGAGCGTAGCGCTACAGAGCAGACGGGCACTGGTATGCGTCGCATCGCGCCGGCGATCGCTGCATCCCTGCTGTTGGCGTTGGCGAGCTGCAAAAAAGAAAACAGTTCTCCGTCCGGCAATCAGTTCACGTCCCTGCTGTTCGACGCATCTTCACCCGCTGCACGCGAAGCGTTGGCGACACCAGTCAGTTTTCGCCTGACCGACGCGAACTACGATCAGTGGGAGCGAGCGCAGCGCTTTCTCGATGCGGTTCCCCGCTCCGCCCTGGTCAGTGCAGCGGGATCGCAGGGCAACGCGGTCGATCGCGCCGTCCAGACATTGGAGGCGAGTCCGCGCGCGAGAACGGCGATCGAGCGAACGGGACTGACGGTGCGAGATTTTGTTCTGGAGACGATCGCCCTCGCGCAGGCGGCGGAAGTAAGAGCGGGTAAGCCGCCCGGTGGTGTCAACGTTCCTCCCGAGAACGTGCAATTCGTCCAGCGATACGAGTCGCGAATCCTGCTGGCTCGAGGCGAGTCACGCGTGCAGGGGGATCCCGCGGACAATCGCGATGAAGCCGACACCACCGTCATTGGCGTGCAGTCGACCACCGACGTCGCGCCCCAGCCCGAGCGGGAAGCAAACGCCCCGCCGACAGACTCGGCGGTTACCGGCGAGCGCACTCGGACGAGTAATTCAATTGGGCTCGAGAGCACTCCATCGGAACAGCCGAGGCCGCCGGTCGACACGGCTCGCGACACCGTCCCGCGATAACCGGCCCTGGCGCCGAAACGTTGACGGTTCATAAACACCGGCAACCTGCATCCGCGCGAAATTTTGGATAACGTTGTTTGTCGTTCATCCAACACGCCTGCACAAGGTCGCGCCATGACTACGCCGAACAGCCAAACCGGTGATGAGATTCGCCATCCTCTGAATAACAGAACGGAAAAGCCGACGAGCAGCCAACCAGAGTATGATCGCACCTGGTGGGTGCTCGACGACGTCGCGCAGCGCGCGAAGCGTTATCTGAGAACGATCGGTGATCGTCGCGTTGCGCCAACCCGTGAGGCAGTGGCTGGTCTTTCGGCGTTCGACGTTCCGTTGCAGGACGCGCCGATTCCGGCAGAAGATGTCGTCGAAGAGCTCGATCGAATTGCGGAGCCGGCCACGCTTACCATTTCCGGTCCGCGATTCTTCGGTTTCGTCAACGGCGGCTCACTGCCCGCGACCGTCGCGGTCAACTGGCTTTCGACTGCGTGGGATCAACACGGCACCTTTGCCGCGACGTCTCCTGCTACTACCGCGCTCGAGCGGATCGCGATGAAGTGGATCATCGAGCTGCTCGGCCTGCCTAAGGAGTCTGTCGGCGCTTTCGTGACCGGGACGACAGTCGCGCACATCACCGCGCTCGCCGCCGCACGCGATTGGCTACTGGCGCAGTGTGGCTGGAACATTGATGCGCAAGGATTGTTCGGCGCGCCCAATGTCGACGTCATCGCCAGCGAAGAAGGTCACACCACGCTATTCAAGGCGCTCGGAGTCGTCGGACTCGGACGCTCGCGTGTGATCGAAGTGCCGAGCGATGACCAGGGACGCATGCGCGCCGAGGCGTTTCCCGCTATCAAGGGTCCGACGATCGTTTGCCTTCAGGCTGGCAACGTCAACACCGGCGCGTTCGATCCGTTCAACGACATCATCGATCGGGTGCGCGCGTCGAGGCATCCGACCTGGGTGCACGTCGATGGCGCGTTCGGCATCTGGGCGCGAGTGGCGCCGAAACGCGCGCCGCTAGCGGCCGGGGTCGAGCGTGCCGACTCGTGGGCGACCGACGGTCACAAGTGGCTGAACGTGCCCTACGACTGCGGGATGGCGATCGTGCGAAATGGAGATGCGCTGCGGAAGACGATGTCGTTCAAGGCCGATTACCTGCCGGAGGAAGCCGCGAATCCGTCGGACTACACGCCCGAGGGATCACGACGCGCGCGTGGCGTCGATGCGTGGGCCGCGCTTCGCACGCTCGGCCGCTCGGGACTCGCGGATCTCGTTGAGCGAAACTGCCGACTCGCCAAACGATTCGCGGACGCGTTCGCTGCAGCGGGGTATCCCGTGCTAAATGACGTAGTGCTGAATCAGGTGCTGGTGTCGTTCGGGGAGCCCGAGCGCACGCGCAGGATTATCGCGGCGATTCAGGAGGATGGCACCTGCTGGTGCGGTCCAACGGTGTGGCACGGGCAGACCGCGATGCGTGTGAGCGTTATCTCTTTCCAGCACATTGGGATCCTAAGCTTAGAATTCCACGTGGACAAGTTGTCGCGGCCGCTTCTATAGTGTCACCTAAATACTAGTGACTCCAGCGTAACTGGACTGGCCACAGTTAGGCCGCAAATGTAATCACACTGGCTC
>JADMIO012752765.1_pt1 | contig 76145 bp, 58 predicted proteins | sample 8958161 | NCBI WGS metagenome assembly JADMIO01 (sample SAMN16585339, study PRJNA669376) | soil metagenome | isolation source: Crop rotation soil | place: USA: Cullars Rotation, Alabama | collected 2011
CTTTCCCCAGCACATACGACATTAATCGTGCCGATACCCAGGTTAGGCGCGCTGTCAATAACTATGACATCATAGTCATGAGCAACAGTTTCAATGGCCAGTCGGAGCATCAGGTGTGGATCGGTGGGCAGTTTACCTTCATCAAATTTGCCCATTAACTCAGTTTCAATACGGTGCAGAGCCAGACAGGAAGGAATAATGTCAAGCCCCGGCCAGCAAGTGGGCTTTATTGCATAAGTGACATCGTCCTTTTCCCCAAGATAGAAAGGCAGGAGAGTGTCTTCTGCATGAATATGAAGATCTGGTACCCATCCGTGATACATTGAGGCTGTTCCCTGGGGGTCGTTACCTTCCACGAGCAAAACACGTAGCCCCTTCAGAGCCAGATCCTGAGCAAGATGAACAGAAACTGAGGTTTTGTAAACGCCTCCTTTATGGGCAGCAACCCCGATCACCGGTGGAAATACGTCTTCAGCACGTCGCAATCGCGTACCAAACACATCACGCATATGATTAATTTGTTCAATTGTATAACCAACACGTTGCTCAACCCGTCCTCGAATTTCCATATCCGGGTGCGGTAGTCGCCCTGCTTTCTCGGCATCTCTGATAGCCTGAGAAGAAACCCCAACTAAATCCGCTGCTTCACCTATTCTCCAGCGCCGGGTTATTTTCCTCGCTTCCGGGCTGTCATCATTAAACTGTGCAATGGCGATAGCCTTCGTCATTTCATGACCAGCGTTTATGCACTGGTTAAGTGTTTCCATGAGTTTCATTCTGAACATCCTTTAATCATTGCTTTGCGTTTTTTTATTAAATCTTGCAATTTACTGCAAAGCAACAACAAAATCGCAAAGTCATCAAAAAACCGCAAAGTTGTTTAAAATAAGAGCAACACTACAAAAGGAGATAAGAAGAGCACATACCTCAGTCACTTATTATCACTAGCGCTCGCCGCAGCCGTGTAACCGAGCATAGCGAGCGAACTGGCGAGGAAGCAAAGAAGAACTGTTCTGTCAGATAGCTCTTACGCTCAGCGCAAGAAGAAATATCCACCGTGGGAAAAACTCCAGGTAGAGGTACACACGCGGATAGCCAATTCAGAGTAATAAACTGTGATAATCAACCCTCATCAATGATGACGAACTAACCCCCGATATCAAGTCACATGACGAAGGGAAAGAGAAGGAAATCAACTGTGACAAACTGCCCTCAAATTTGGCTTCCTTAAAAATTACAGTTCAAAAAGTATGAGAAAATCCATGCAGGCTGAAGGAAACAGCAAAACTGTGACAAATTACCCTCAGTAGGTCAGAACAAATGTGACGAACCACCCTCAAATCTGTGACAGATAACCCTCAGACTATCCTGTCGTCATGGAAGTGATATCGCGGAAGGAAAATACGATATGAGTCGTCTGGCGGCCTTTCTTTTTCTCAATGTATGAGAGGCGCATTGGAGTTCTGCTGTTGATCTCATTAACACAGACCTGCAGGAAGCGGCGGCGGAAGTCAGGCATACGCTGGTAACTTTGAGGCAGCTGGTAACGCTCTATGATCCAGTCGATTTTCAGAGAGACGATGCCTGAGCCATCCGGCTTACGATACTGACACAGGGATTCGTATAAACGCATGGCATACGGATTGGTGATTTCTTTTGTTTCACTAAGCCGAAACTGCGTAAACCGGTTCTGTAACCCGATAAAGAAGGGAATGAGATATGGGTTGATATGTACACTGTAAAGCCCTCTGGATGGACTGTGCGCACGTTTGATAAACCAAGGAAAAGATTCATAGCCTTTTTCATCGCCGGCATCCTCTTCAGGGCGATAAAAAACCACTTCCTTCCCCGCGAAACTCTTCAATGCCTGCCGTATATCCTTACTGGCTTCCGCAGAGGTCAATCCGAATATTTCAGCATATTTAGCAACATGGATCTCGCAGATACCGTCATGTTCCTGTAGGGTGCCATCAGATTTTCTGATCTGGTCAACGAACAGATACAGCATACGTTTTTGATCCCGGGAGAGACTATATGCCGCCTCAGTGAGGTCGTTTGACTGGACGATTCGCGGGCTATTTTTACGTTTCTTGTGATTGATAACCGCTGTTTCCGCCATGACAGATCCATGTGAAGTGTGACAAGTTTTTAGATTGTCACACTAAATAAAAAAGAGTCAATAAGCAGGGATAACTTTGTGAAAAAACAGCTTCTTCTGAGGGCAATTTGTCACAGGGTTAAGGGCAATTTGTCACAGACAGGACTGTCATTTGAGGGTGATTTGTCACACTGAAAGGGCAATTTGTCACAACACCTTCTCTAGAACCAGCATGGATAAAGGCCTACAAGGCGCTCTAAAAAAGAAGATCTAAAAACTATAAAAAAAATAATTATAAAAATATCCCCGTGGATAAGTGGATAACCCCAAGGGAAGTTTTTTCAGGCATCGTGTGTAAGCAGAATATATAAGTGCTGTTCCCTGGTGCTTCCTCGCTCACTCGACCGGGAGGGTTCGAGAAGGGGGGGCACCCCCCTTCGGCGTGCGCGGTCACGCGCACAGGGCGCAGCCCTGGTTAAAAACAAGGTTTATAAATATTGGTTTAAAAGCAGGTTAAAAGACAGGTTAGCGGTGGCCGAAAAACGGGCGGAAACCCTTGCAAATGCTGGATTTTCTGCCTGTGGACAGCCCCTCAAATGTCAATAGGTGCGCCCCTCATCTGTCAGCACTCTGCCCCTCAAGTGTCAAGGATCGCGCCCCTCATCTGTCAGTAGTCGCGCCCCTCAAGTGTCAATACCGCAGGGCACTTATCCCCAGGCTTGTCCACATCATCTGTGGGAAACTCGCGTAAAATCAGGCGTTTTCGCCGATTTGCGAGGCTGGCCAGCTCCACGTCGCCGGCCGAAATCGAGCCTGCCCCTCATCTGTCAACGCCGCGCCGGGTGAGTCGGCCCCTCAAGTGTCAACGTCCGCCCCTCATCTGTCAGTGAGGGCCAAGTTTTCCGCGAGGTATCCACAACGCCGGCGGCCGGCCGCGGTGTCTCGCACACGGCTTCGACGGCGTTTCTGGCGCGTTTGCAGGGCCATAGACGGCCGCCAGCCCAGCGGCGAGGGCAACCAGCCGAGGGCTTCGCCCTGTCGCTCGACTGCGGCGAGCACTACTGGCTGTAAAAGGACAGACCACATCATGGTTCTGTGTTCATTAGGTTGTTCTGTCCATTGCTGACATAATCCGCTCCACTTCAACGTAACACCGCACGAAGATTTCTATTGTTCCTGAAGGCATATTCAAATCGTTTTCGTTACCGCTTGCAGGCATCATGACAGAACACTACTTCCTATAAACGCTACACAGGCTCCTGAGATTAATAATGCGGATCTCTACGATAATGGGAGATTTTCCCGACTGTTTCGTTCGCTTCTCAGTGGATAACAGCCAGCTTCTCTGTTTAACAGACAAAAACAGCATATCCACTCAGTTCCACATTTCCATATAAAGGCCAAGGCATTTATTCTCAGGATAATTGTTTCAGCATCGCAACCGCATCAGACTCCGGCATCGCAAACTGCACCCGGTGCCGGGCAGCCACATCCAGCGCAAAAACCTTCGTGTAGACTTCCGTTGAACTGATGGACTTATGTCCCATCAGGCTTTGCAGAACTTTCAGCGGTATACCGGCATACAGCATGTGCATCGCATAGGAATGGCGGAACGTATGTGGTGTGACCGGAACAGAGAACGTCACACCGTCAGCAGCAGCGGCGGCAACCGCCTCCCCAATCCAGGTCCTGACCGTTCTGTCCGTCACTTCCCAGATCCGCGCTTTCTCTGTCCTTCCTGTGCGACGGTTACGCCGCTCCATGAGCTTATCGGGTCCACTCGCGAACGCAGAAAGGCCCACCCGAAGGTGAGCCAGTGTGATTACATTTGCGGCCTAACTGTGGCCAGTCCAGTTACGCTGGAGTCACTAGTATTTAGGTGACACTATAGAAGCGGCCGCGACAACTTGTCCACGTGGAATTCTAAGCTTAGGATCCCAATGTGCTGGAAAGACTTACAAGCCGGAAGCAGAGTGCCTGAAAGATCTCCTGAATGACTCCGTTCGCATGGTTATAGCCACAAGGGCTTATAATGAAAATGAGAAAGCACTACTGACAGATTCCTTCAAAATAGGGCCTGAAAAAATGGTGGTAGCCAGGGATGCCATTGCAGTGATAGTGAACCCACAGTCTCCTGATTCCTTGTTCACTATGAATGAGATAAAAGACATCCTGAAAGGGAAATTTAGCAAAAAATTAATCCCTGTGTTTGACGGTGTAAACGCAACCAGCACAGTACGTTTTATCGTCGATAGTGTACTGCGTTCTGATTCCCTTTCCCCTCAAACTATGGCCGCCAGAAGCAGTGAAGGAGTGATAGATTATGTGGCCACTCATCCCGAAGCAATTGGATTTATTGGTGTTAGCTGGGTTGGGAACCAGGATGATGAACAGCAGGTTAGTTTTTTGAAAAAAGTGAAGATGGCCAGACTCGAGAGCAGAGGCCTGAAGGACAACTACATATTACCCGTTCAGGCAAATATTTACTACAATCAGTACCCGATGGTACGTGATTTGGTATACATGCTCCGGGAAAAGCACAAAGGGCTTGGACATGGCTTTGCAGATTTTATGAGCGGAGAGATTGGGCAATTGATTTTTAAAAGAGCATACCTGATGCCTGCGCAACGTAAGTTTTATCTCAGGCCCATCAGGCTCAAAGAATAAAAAGTATATATATTTACAAATCTTAAAAAAACAGACAAGTAATGAAGAAGTTTTTCATAGCGGGATTGGGTTCTTTCTTACTAACGATTGGTGTTATTAATGCACAGGGCGTTGCCGGAAGTATTAATGATATTTATGCTGAAAGATTCCAGACTGCTAAAGCGAACCTTGAAAAAGCGGTGGCTGCCAATCCAAACGATATTCAGGCTACATACTGGCTGGGCCAGGCATATATAGGAATGAATGATATCAATGGTGCAAAAGCTGTATATGATAAGGGACTTACCTCCAGTGCCAATGCTCCATTATTAATGGCAGGTCTTGGTGAAGTTGAATTGAGACAAAACAAGATCAATGAAGCACGCCAGCATTTTGAAATGGCCGTTACCAGTTCTTCAGGTAAAAAAGGCGGCGATCCTGAAATTTTAAATGCAGTGGGCAGAGCTATCGCTAATACTTATACAGATAAGGAAAAGAAAGGCGATATCAATTTTGCTGTTACAAAATTGACAGAAGCTTCCAATGCAACTACCAAAGACAATGTTCTGAAAGCAGATATTTATGTAAATCTTGGTAATGCGTTGCTGGATGCAAAGCCGGGTGAAAATGGTGGCGCCGCTTTCCAGAATTATCAAAAAGCAATTGAAGCCAATCCCACTTCTCCGCTTCCCAATTACAAAATGGCGATGCTGTTTAAGACCCAGAAGAACTGGGAACTTTATGAAAAATATCTGAATGATGCAATCGCAAAAGACCCTCGGTTTGCGCCAGCTTATTATGAACTTACCTATCTTAAAATGGGTAAAGATCTTTCTGCCGCTGAAGGATATGCTACCAAATACGCCTCTTCTGCAGACAGCGACCCCCAAAATGAAAGTCTGAAGGCGAGCCTGCAATATGTTCAGAAGAATTATGACCAGGCAATTGCAACGGGCAAGTCAATCATTGATCGTACAGGTGATAAGACAAAGGCGCTTGTTTATAAGATGATAGCATACAGCTATCGGGATAAAAAGGACACGGCCACAGGTAAGCAATACATCGATCAATATTTCGCCAAAGTAAAGCCGGAAGATATTACTGCAATGGATTATGCTTTGAAAGCCGATATCTACAGTGCAATCCCCGGACAGGAAGCTGTAGTATTCCAGAGCTACCTGGACGGTGTAAAAGCGGATACTTCCATTGATAACAAACTTGATCTGCTGAAGACTGGTGCAGAATTCTTTGCAGCAAGAAAGCAGAACGATAAGGAAGCTCAACTTCGCCAGATGATCCTCGACCTCAAGCCGAATTTGAACATTAATGATTATTTCGCTACTGGATTGGCTTTGTATAGAACAAGGAATTATCCTGAGATCGTTAAATCCTACAATATTTTCAAGACAATTTCTGAGAAATATCCTGATCAGCAATTTGGGTGGGAATGGATGTATAATACGGCAGTACTGATTGATACGGTCGCCAAGGACAGCATTGCGGTTCCCGCCGCGTTAAAATGGATTGAATTTGCGCAGAAGGATACTGGGAAATATAATGTAGCGTTGAGCAGAGTACCTTATTTCCTGGCTCAATATTATCAGGATAAGGACAAGGCAAAAGCAATTGAATATCTTGAAATGATGAAGACTTTTACCAGGGACCCTGCAATACAGGATAATATCACGAAAAATATAGAAATATTGAAAAAGCCGACACCTACCCGTACGCAACAGCAACCGGCAACAAGGCCCAAACCTGAGTCGCAGCCAGCAGGCACAAAACCTAAGCCGCCGGCCAGTAAATAATAAGAAAATTTTCGAAGAATTAATACGAAAGCTGTCCGTTTCAAACGGACAGCTTTTTTATTTTGAATGCTTCCAGAATTTCTTTCAATAATGGGGTTGCTGACTTATTTTTGCCGGTAGAGTAAGAAATTATGATTCATTTACTCCAGGTAAATCCATCCACATCCGATGCCAGCTCCTATTTGCCGGTAGCCTTACAGGTAATATTTGCTGTCGGGTTGGTTGTCCTCTTAATGGTCCTCACGCACCTCCTTGGTCCCAAACGCAAGACAACTGATAAATTGCAGACTTTTGCAAGCGGAATTGAAAGCCATGGTGACGCACGTCAGCCAATAGCCATCAAGTATTTCCTTACAGCTATCCTGTTTGTGCTCTTTGATGTGGAGGTGATCTTCTTCTATCCTTATGCTGTTAATTTCAAAGAGCTGGGTTGGAGCGGTTTTTGGGCCGTTTTACTGTTCGTTGCATTCTTCCTATGCGGATTTATTTATATAATTAAAAAAGGAGCATTGAAGTGGGAAGATTAATCCCGGTCATGATCCCGATTATTATCGGGGTAGCTATCGGGAGCAAAGGGTTAAAATAATAAGTTGCAAGAACATACGTTAGGTGCAGGTGTTATAATAAGTGAGTTGACAGACTAAATTCTTGAACTAAATCTTGAAAATTATGGCTCGTCCCGTATCATATAATATAAACAACAAACCTTTAGAAAAGGATATCGGCATTGCTGATATGCCTGAAGGTCACCAGGGCGAAGGTTTTTTTGCCACTTCCCTGAATAATGTAATTGGTCTGGCCAGGAAGAATTCCATCTGGCCCCTTCCTTTTGCTACTTCCTGCTGCGGAATTGAATTCATGGCTACCATGGGCTCCCACTATGATCTTGCCCGTTTTGGCAGTGAACGCGTAGGTTTTTCTCCGCGCCAGTGTGACCTGTTAATGGTTATGGGTACTATCGCCAAAAAAATGGGCCCCGTTGTAAAACAGGTTTATCTGCAGATGGCAGAACCCCGCTGGGTAATTGCCGTTGGCGCCTGTGCAAGCAGCGGTGGAATATTTGATACCTATAGTGTGTTGCAGGGAATTGACCAGGTTGTGCCGGTAGATGTGTATGTACCAGGATGCCCCCCACGCCCTGAAGCGATCATTGATGGTGTAATGCGGATTCAGGACCTGGTAGGTAAAGAGAGTTTAAGAAGAAGAAACAGTCCACAATACAAGGCTTTACTGGATAGCTACGGCATACAGTAAGGCAGTGTAATAAATTAAACAGTAAGCTCCGATAGCTATCGGAGTGGCCAGTGGCCAAAATAAATGTCCTTGACAAACGAACATATTAAACAGCGACTAACTGAGAAATTTGGTGAGCAGGTTAGCGCGTTCACAGAGCCTTACGGCATGCTCACATTCGAAAGCCCAAAAGAGATCAACCTGAAAGTGCTCAACTTTCTTTTCGATGATGAGCAGTTGAAATTCCGGTTCCTCACTGATCTCTGCGCGGTTCATTATCCTGATAAGCCAGGCAATGAACTGGCTGTAGTTTACCATCTGCATAACCTGGAAGATAATATCCGCATCCGTTACAAGGTGCATACTGATATTAATAAACCTGATGTTTATACGGCAACCGGGTTGTTCTCCACTGCCAACTGGATGGAAAGAGAAACATATGATTTTTACGGAGTAAATTTTATAGGTCATCCTAATCTTAAAAGGATATTGAATGTGGATGAGATGGATTATTTCCCACTCCGCAAACAATACCCGCTGGAAGATCAGAGCCGTATTGATAAAGATGATGAGATGTTCGGCAGGGGAGGTACTATCGGATTTGGTACAGAGAAAACAGATCATGGTACGCTGATAGAGGCAAACAAAATAAATGTCGGTGATAACATTGTGTGATTTCGAAATTTTGGAATTGCGAAATTTCGAAATTTCCCAATTCCAAAATTCCAAAATATAAAAAGGAATGTCAGAACAGCATATCAAATTACCGGAAGGAAGCATAGAAAAGACAACCACCACGCTGAACCTGGGTCCAACGCACCCGGCCACGCATGGTGTGATGCAGAATATCCTGGAACTGGATGGTGAGCGTATTGTTTCTACAGAGCAGACAATTGGCTATATCCACCGCGCATTTGAAAAAATTGCTGAACGCAGACCTTTATACCAGATCACTCCGCTTACAGACCGGTTGAATTACTGCTCTTCTCCAATTAATAATATGGGATGGCATCTCACCTGCGAGAAATTGCTGGGTGTGAAAACGCCAAAGCGGGTAGATTATCTGCGCATCATTATTATGGAGTTGGCAAGGGTGTCAGATCATCTTATTTGTAATTCCATTGTTGGTGTTGATAGTGGCGCCTATACAGGATTTCTGTATGTGATGCAGTACCGTGAACTGATCTATGAGATCTATGAAGAAGTTTGTGGATCAAGACTTACAACAAATATTGGACGTATCGGGGGTTTTGAAAGAAACTTTAATGATATAGCATTTAAGAAACTGGAGAAATTCCTTAAAGAGTTCCCCAGGGTTTGGAAAGAATTCGAGAACCTGTTCAATCGCAACCGCATATTCATGGAGCGCACCATTGGTGCCGGCCCCATCAGTGCGGACCGTGCATTGAACTATGGATTTACCGGCCCCAATCTCCGGGCAGCTGGTGTTGATTATGATGTGCGCATACATTCTCCGTATAGCAGTTATGAAGATTTTCAGTTTACTGTTCCTGTAGGTACAACCGGGGACTGCTATGATCGTTTCCTGGTGCGAAATGAAGAAGTGTGGCAATCAATGAGCCTGATTGAACAGGCCTACCGGAAAGTACAGGAATTCAAAGGAGCTGAAGCCGAGATATACCATGCAGATGTTCCTGAATATTATCTTCCTCCCAAGCAGGATGTATATACCAAAATGGAAGCACTGATCTGGCATTTCAAGATCATCATGGGTGAGATTGATATGCCGGCTGGAGAAGTATATAATTCAGTGGAAGGAGCAAATGGTGAGCTTGGATTCTATTTCATTAGTGATGGTGGCAGAACGCCGTACAGGCTTCATTTCCGCCGTCCCTGTTTTGTGTATTACCAGGCATATGAAGAATTGACAAAGGGAGCGATGTTGAGTGACGCGATTATAGTGATGAGTAGTTTGAATCTTATTGCGGGAGAGATGGACGCATAAAAGATTTCGAAATTTCTAGATTTCAAAATAGCAGAAGAATGACTTTTTCGGAACAAAAGCTTAAGGAGGTAGATCAGATCGTTGCCCGCTATCCGGCAGGTAAACAGAAGAGTGCGTTGTTGCCGGTATTGCATTTGGCCCAGCAGGAATTTGGTGGCTGGCTGGATGTGCCGGTAATGGATTATGTGGCAGGGTTACTGAAACTGGATCCGATAGAAGTGTACGAGGTAGCTACCTTCTATAGCATGTATAATCTGAAACCGGTTGGCCGGTATATGTTTGAAGTTTGCCAGACCGGGCCCTGCATGCTGAGAGGAAGTGATGATATTATCCATTATATCTATGAGAAGTTAGGAATCAAACCAGGTGAAACAACCAAAGACGGTTTGTTTACGCTGAAAACGGTAGAATGCCTGGGTGCCTGTGGATATGCTCCCATGATGCAGATGGGTAAAACCTATCGTGAACATTTGACTAAGGATAAAGTAGACTCGATCATTGACGAGTGCAGGAGAAACGCAGAAAAAAACAATTAATACATAATACGTGAAGACTATTTTTACGCTCCTCGTTCTCTGCTCTTTTGTTGTTGCCAGTGCGCAAACAGAAGAAGCTAAAGTAATAAAAGCCAGTAAAGAATTTCACAAGGCACTCGTAGAACATAATAAAGTTTCTATCATTCAGAGTACGGATAAGGCCCTGAGCTATGGCCATAGTAATGGCTGGATACAGAACAAGAATGATATGACTGCGGATTATGAATCCGGCCGTCTCAGCTATCAGTCCATCACAGAAGATAGTGTTACAGCAACTATTAATGGTAATATGGCGAGTGTTCGTTTTAATGGAGTATATGTTGCAACCAATAGCGGGGTACAAAGTACCAATCCCCTTAAGGTGCTGGAGGTTTGGGTAAAGAAAGGAAATCGCTGGATCCTGTTTTCGAGACAGGGATTCAAGCCACCATATATGATGAAATAAAGGAAAGATGGGTAGAAAATTATTATTAGATAAAGCACATGTAGAGAACATCAGATCATATGATGTTTATCGCCGCGAAGGTGGGTATCGCAGTGTGGAGAAGGCATTAAAGACCATGAGTCCGGATGCGATCACTGAAGAGGTAAAGAAAAGTGGATTACGCGGTAGAGGTGGTGCAGGTTTCCCTACAGGTATGAAATGGAGCTTTTTGGCAAAACCAGAAGGCGTTCCCCGTTACCTGGTGGTGAACGCAGATGAATCAGAGCCCGGTACATTCAAAGACCGATACCTGATGGAATTCATTCCTCACCTTTTAATTGAAGGAATGATTGTTTCCAGTTTTGCGCTTGGCAGCAAAGTTTCCTATATCTATATACGCGGTGAATATGCCTGGATCGTGGATATTTTGGAGCAGGCAATCCAGGAAGCAAAGAATAATGGATTCCTTGGAAAAAATATACAGGGCAGTGGATTCGATTGCGAGATATATGTACATCGTGGAGCGGGTGCTTATATCTGTGGTGAAGAAACTGCGTTGATTGAATCACTGGAAGGTAAAAGAGGTAATCCCCGTATCAAACCACCATTTCCCGCGGTGAAAGGTGTATGGGATTGTCCAACGGTTGTTAATAATGTTGAAACCATTGCTGCAGTTGTTCCCATCATCAATGAAGGTGGCGAAGAATATGCGAAGATCGGCATTGGAAAATCTACTGGTACCAAGCTGATCTCCAGCTGTGGTAATATCAATAAGCCTGGCGTTTACGAAATAGATATGACCATCTCTGTAGAAGAGTTTATTTACAGTGATGAATATTGCGGCGGTATCCCTAATGGAAAGAAATTAAAAGCCTGTATACCGGGTGGATCATCGGTTCCCATTCTTCCTGCCAATCTTTTATTGAAGACGGCCAGGGGAGAAAAAAGAATGATGACCTATGAGGGCCTTGCTGATGGAGGCTTTGCTACTGGTTCTATGATGGGATCAGGTGGATTCATTGTACTGGATGAAGACCAGTGCGTGGTAAAGCATACTTATACATTAGCCCGTTTCTATCGCCATGAAAGTTGTGGACAGTGTTCACCCTGCCGCGAAGGAACAGGCTGGATGGAAAAAATATTATTGAATATCGATAAGGGCAAAGGTAAGATGAGTGATATAGACCTGCTTTGGGATATTCAGCGCAAGATTGAAGGAAATACTATTTGTCCATTGGGTGATGCTGCTGCCTGGCCGGTAGCTGCTGCTATCCGCCATTTCCGTGATGAATTTGAATGGCATGTGCTGAATCCTGAAGAAAGTCAACGTAGAAATTATGGGCTGGCGCATTATGCAGATGCATTAACTGTTCCGGCATAAAGAAAAAGAACATTGCCTTAGAATAAATATTTATGGCAGAAGAAAAGAAACCATTATTTAAAGTAACAATCGACAACATTACCATTGAAGTTGAGCCGGGCACTACCATTTTAATGGCTGCCCGCCGGATTGGTGGTGATGTTACTCCACCCGCCATGTGCTTTTACAGCAAGCTGGAAGGCAGTGGTGGTAAATGCCGTACCTGCCTGGTGGAAGTATCAAAGGGCTCTGAGAAAGATCCACGCCCCATGCCCAAGCTGGTTGCCAGTTGCCGTACAACGGTAATGGATGGAATGGAGGTGAAGAATATCACCAGTGATAAGGTGTTGGATGCAAGAGCAGGCGTGGTAGAATTCTTATTGATCAATCACCCGCTTGATTGTCCTATCTGCGACCAGGCCGGTGAATGTCATCTGCAGGATCTGAGCTATGAGCATGGCAAGGAAGGAACAAGGTATGAGTTCCGCCGCCGCACATTTGAAAAAGAAGATATCGGTCCATATATACAATTGCATATGACACGTTGCATACTCTGCTATCGTTGTACATATGTGGCAGATCAGTTGACCAATAGTCGTGTGCATGGTGTGTTGGATCGTGGAGATCATGCAGAAATCTCAACTTATATATCAAAGGCTATCGATAATGATTTCAGCGGGAATATGATTGATGTATGTCCTGTTGGAGCGCTGACTGATAAAACATTCCGGTTCAAGAATCGGGTATGGTTTACCAAGCCTGTTGATGCACACCGCGATTGCCCTACCTGCTGCGGTAAAGTAACCTTGTGGAACAGGGGTGATGAAGTTTTACGTGTTACTTCTCGCAAGGATCAATTTGGTGAAGTACAGAGTTATGATGGTAAACCCGGCTGGATCTGCAATACCTGCCGCTTTGATAAGAAGAAATTGTCTGACTGGGTCATTGAAGGACCAACTGCAATTGCAAGGCACTCTGTGATCGGCGCCAATCATTATATTGGTGCAACCAGACCGCAGGAAACCATTGCAGAAGTAATGGGAGGAAGGGATCCTAAATTATTAATGGATATCCATAGCATAAGTGATGTGAATGATCCCAATGTGGATCTGAGTGAAGTGAAAGGGCCGCCTACATCGGCCACGTATGAAAAAACTAAAAAACTCTCCTGAGCATGAATGTATATCTACTGGCTATTGACTGGGCATTGATACTGGAGAAGTTCCTGTTGATAGGATTGATCGTTTCCTTATCAATGGTAGTAGCCATGTATGCCACATATGGAGAAAGAAAGGTAGCGGCATGGTTGCAAGACAGAAGAGGTCCTAACAGGGCTGGACCATTCGGTATATTTCAGCCACTGGCAGATGGAGGAAAATTATTCTTTAAGGAAGAGATCATTCCATTGATATCCTCCAAATTCCTGTTCATACTTGGACCCTGCCTGGCAATGATCACCGCATTATTGACCAGCGCAGTTATTCCCTGGAGTACTTCTTTGCATTTATTCGGAAGAGATATATCACTACAGATAGCAGATATCAATATCGGTATCCTCTACATATTTGGAGTAGTGAGTTTGGGTGTATATGGGATCATGATCGGAGGATGGGCTTCCAATAATAAGTTCTCATTACTGGCGGCAGTGCGTGGTGCATCCCAAATGGTTTCTTATGAATTGCCAATGGGACTTGCGTTGATCGCTTTACTGATGCTGGTTGGTGATTTGAGAATGAGCAGTATTGTAGCCGACCAGGTAAATGGCGGATGGGGTGGATTGAAAAGCTGGCATATCTGGGTACAGCCGGTAGGGTTCCTGGTATTCTTTGTATGTGCACTTGCAGAATGTAATCGCACTCCTTTTGATCTTGCGGAAGCAGAGAATGAATTGAATTTTGGATATCACCAGGAATACTCCTCCATGAAGCTGGGATTCTATCTTTTTGCTGAATACATTAATATGTTCATCAGCGGAGTGGTAATGTCTACGCTTTATTTTGGAGGCTATGATATTCCGTTTGTGAATGAGGCAAGCCTGGGATGGGATCAGAACCTGTTGGCGATAATTGGATTTGCAGTGTTGCTGGCCAAAGCATTCTTTTTCGTATTTGTATTTATGTGGATACGTTGGACCATTCCGCGTTTCCGTTATGATCAGTTGATGAGATTGGGATGGAAAACATTGATTCCGTTAGCATTAGTTAATATGATAGTTACTGCAGCAGTAGTGTTGTGGTTGAAGAAGTAAAACTATATTTGCCAAAATTTTAAATACCCTAAAGTGCAATTAACACAGAGAGCGAAACCGGTTGACAGAAAGCCAATGACATGGCTGGAAAGGATCTACCTGTGGAATATACTGAAGGGCATGCTGATCACTATTTCGCATTTGTTTAAACGAAAGGTAACGATCCAGTATCCCGAAGAAAAAAGAACATTTTCAAAAGTATTCCGTGGGCTCCAGATCCTGAACAGGGATGAGGAAGGCCGTGAGCGTTGCACAGCCTGCGGGTTGTGTGCCGTTGCCTGTCCGGCTGAAGCCATTACCATGGAAGCAGCAGAACGTCAGCCGGGAGAAGAACATTTATATCGTGAAGAAAAATACGCAGCCAAGTATGAGATCAATATGCTGCGCTGTATTTTTTGTGGTTATTGTGAAGAGGCCTGTCCAAAGGATGCAATTTATCTCTCGCAGACATTTGCACCTTCCAACTACGCAAGACAAGGATTTATTTATAAGAAAGAAGATTTGCTGATCCCTAATCCCATTGAAGATCCTGAAGCATTTGCAAAGGCAAGAGGAGAGCGGGAAGAAGGGAAAAAGTCTAAAAAGGAAAAAGCGTAAAACCAATAACCACGTGTCCCGGTCATGATCCCGATTACTATCGGGGTAGCTATCGGGATAAGGCTAATAAAAAATGAACATTACTATTACTCAGGTACTATTCGGATTCCTTACTGTGATGGCGTTATTTGGCGCCGTGATGGTTGTATCTAGCAGAAATCCGGTTTATAGCGTACTGTGGCTCATAGTTACTTTTTTTGCAATCTCAGGTCATTATATTTTATTGAATGCCCAGTTCCTGGCCATTGTAAACATCATTGTTTATGCCGGTGCCATTATGGTACTTTTCCTGTTTGTGATCATGTTGATGAACCTCAATAAGACTGTTGAGCCGCAAAGGCATCGATGGCTAAAATTTGTTGGTGTTATTGCAGGAGGTTGTCTGTTGCTGGTGCTTGTTGCGGCATTGAGACATACTGAAATAAAAGGTCAGAGTGCATTATTAAATGCAGGTGATATCGGACTTATTCAGAGCCTTGGAAAAGAATTATTCAGCACTTATGTAGTGCCGTTTGAAATAAGCAGTATCCTGTTTTTAAGTGCTATGGTGGGAGCTGTGGTGATTGGTCGTAAAGAATAATAGATAAATAGAAATTAACTGATGCCAATAGAGTATTACATATTCCTGTCTATCGCCCTGTTCTGCATTGGTATTACAGGAGTGTTGATCCGCCGTAATGCCATTATCATATTCATGTGCATAGAGCTGATGTTGAACGCGGTGAATTTATTACTGGTGGCATTTTCCAAAATGCATTATCGTGTGGCAGCGGAGGCAGGTAATTTGAGTACCACTGCAGGATCAGACGGACAATTATTTGTGTTTTTCATCATGGTTGTTGCAGCGGCGGAGGTAAGTGTGGGACTGGCGATCATTGTGATGATGTACCGAAACATACATTCAGTGGATGTGAATTTCCTGAACAGGCTAAAACATTAATCCCGTCCCGATAATTATCGGGATAGAATTATTATGAAGAATATACTGCAACTGTCTTATCTGATTCCCCTCTTCCCGCTCCTGGGTTTTCTCATTAATGGGTTGGGGAGGAAAGTGCTGGGCAAAAACATGGTCAGCATTGTTGGCTGTGGAGCTGTGCTGTTATCGTTTGGTATGAGCCTGCTGATCTTTTTGCAGGTAAAGGCAGGGAATACTGCAGTGATCAATTATTATGATTTTATTTCAGTTGGCACGTTCAGGCTTCCATTTGCATTTCAGCTTGATCAGCTTTCTTCCATATTCTTACTGATCATTACAGGCGTGGGATTTCTGATCCACCTGTATTCTACTTCTTATATGCATGAAGAGAAGCCGGAACATTTCGGAAGATATTTCGCTTACCTGAATTTGTTTGTATTCTCCATGTTGTTGCTGGTGATGGGCGCCAACTATGTGATCATGTTCATCGGTTGGGAAGGCGTGGGATTGTGTTCATATTTACTGATCGGTTTCTGGTTCAAGAACAATGAATACAATAAGGCGGCTAATAAGGCCTTTATCATGAACCGGATTGGTGACCTGGCCTTTTTGATCGCTATCTTCTGGATCATTGCCAAAGTTGGTAATATTAATTATGGCGATGTGTTCAGCTTTGCGCAGGAAGGAAAGTTCAGCGGCAGTGATCTGGGAATAATCACTTTATTATTATTTGTTGGAGCAACAGGTAAGAGTGCACAGATACCATTATATACCTGGTTACCGGATGCGATGGCGGGTCCAACGCCGGTTTCTGCATTGATCCATGCTGCAACCATGGTGACTGCCGGTATCTACATGATCGCAAGGAGCAATATATTATATACACTGGCTCCGGGTACCCTGAATATTGTAGCGATTATTGGTATTGCCACAGCATTGCTGGCGGCAACTATTGCACTCAAGCAAAATGATATAAAGAAAGTACTGGCTTATTCAACAGTAAGTCAGTTGGGATATATGTTTCTTGCATTGGGAAGCGGCGCCTATGTGGCGGCTGTATTCCATGTGATGACGCATGCCTTCTTCAAAGCGTTATTGTTCCTGGGAAGTGGTAGTGTGATCCATGCCATGGGAGGAGAGCAGGATATCCGTAGGATGGGAGGATTGAGCAAATACATGAAGGTTACGCATATCACCTTTTTGATAGGATGTCTGGCAATTGCAGGTATACCCGGGTTATCAGGCTTCTTCTCCAAAGATGAGATACTGGCGGCTTCCTTTGCCAAATCACCCTTGTTGTATGGAATAGGATTGTTTACTGCATTGCTTACAGCATTTTATATGTTCCGTTTGTATGCCACCACTTTCAAAGGACAGTTCAGGGGCACACATGAACAGGAGCATCATTTGCATGAAAGTCCGTCGGCTATTACCATTCCATTAATCGTTCTCGCTATATTATCTATAATCGGTGGTTATATAGGAATACCTGCATACATGGCAGAGGGTGCGCATAAATTAAATGATTTCCTGGCTCCGATATTTGCGGCTTCACATGAACATATGGAAGCGCATGAGGTATCTCATAGCACAGAATGGATGCTAACAGGAATTTCCACCGCTCTCATTGTGATTGTTGTGGTGTTTGCATGGACGAAGTTTTCTAAGAAACCAGACCTGGAGGAATCAACCGGTTTGGGAAAAGTACTGGAGAACAAATGGTATGTGGATGAGTTGTATGACAAAGTAATAGTAAGGCCCCTGGCTAAGTTTGGGTCTTTCCTAAATAATTTCATTGAAAGGCAGGTGGTGGATGGAATTGTAAATGGCGTGGGCAGGCTGGTTAATTATAGCAGCAGGCAGTTGCGACTTTTACAAAGTGGCCAGGTAGGCAGTTATGTGCTGCTGATGGTATTGGGAATGCTCATCATATTTGTGGTGCAGTTCTTCCTTAGAAAAAATTAAAGAAAGGGTATGATTCCAGTTTTATTGATAGTGGTTCCATTGCTTACGGGCATCGCGGCTTTCTTCCTCAAGGCAGGAAACTCGGCGCGTGGCTGGGCATTGCTTTCATCATTCATAACATTGGCAGTATCCATTCTGGGATTGACTGTAATGCATGCGGAAAGATATTTATCACATGATTCAACCTGGATGGAAGGTGTGGGAAGCAGTTTTGCCGTGAGCCTTGATGGGATGGGTCAATTGTTATGTTTACTGAATGCAGTGGCTTATCCTATTATTATATTATCTACCTGGAATTCCAGCTATAAGCGTCCGCATAGCTTTTTCGGATTAATGTTACTTGCACAGGCGGGAATGATGGGCGTGTTCCTTGCGATGGATGCGCTGGTATTTTATTTCTTTTGGGAACTGGCGCTGATACCGGTTTACTTCCTCTGTTCACAATGGGGAGGAGAAAGAAGGATACAGGTTACATTCAAGTTTTTTGTTTATACATTCCTGGGATCATTGCTGATGCTGATCGGGATATTATATATCTATTCAACAACAGCAGATCATTCATTCAGCATTGCGGCATTTTATAAAGCCGCTATTCCTGTTGGCACACAGAACTGGTTGTTCTGGCTGTTCTTTGTGGCCTTTGCCATTAAATGTCCAATCTTCCCATTCCATACCTGGCAGCCTGATACCTATGAGCAATCGCCTACAGCGGTTACAATGGTATTGAGTGGCATCATGGTAAAAATGGGAGTGCTGGGATTACTGAGATGGTGCATAGCGCTGCTTCCGGGAGCTTCTTATTTGTGGGGTGATACGGTATCAACGATGGCGATCATCGGAATGATCTATGCCTCACTGATAGCGATACGGCAGGATGATATGAAGCGACTGGTAGCCTATTCATCTATTGCGCACGTGGGATTAATGGTGGTTGCCATTTTCTCAGAAAATGCACCAAGTATACAGGGTACCATGATCCAGATGTTTTCCCATGGTGTCAATATCATCGGATTGTGGATCATTGTAGAGATGATCGAGAGACAATTTGGTACAAGGAAGTTTTCACAACTGGGCGGACTGGCACAAAAAGCTCCGGCACTGGCGATATTCTTTGTAGTGATCGCACTGGCCAATATAGCCTTACCACTCACCAATGCATTTGTGGGAGAGTTCCTGATGTTTAACGGCATATTCAATTCAGCAGTTACTCAATACAATATCTGGTTTACGGTAATGGCGGGAATCTGCATCATACTCGCAGCTGTATATACATTGAATATGGTGAAGAAAGTGTTGTATGGAGAAGCTAATCAATTAACGGTTGCAGGCACGGATATTAAACTGGTGGAGAAACTGGCACTGGGGATCATTGTTATCCTGATCTTCTGGGTGGGAGTATATCCGCAGCCAATGTTAAATGTTACCAACGAGATAACAGAAGCCATATTAAAAAAATCAGAGGTACTGCACCTGTTACAAAAAAAGTAAGGACCAGGCATGAATGCATTAATATTATCAGCGGTTTTGGGCGTCATCATGATGTACTGCGGCTTTATGTTTAAAGGCAAGAGTGCAGTGCGCGGTGTGGCTATTGCAGGTATGGTGCTATTGCTGATCGTAAATGTGATGGAATGTTATGGGACTGTGTTCTTCCATATCGATACACATGGCATGATGAGGTTTGACCGGTTTGCACTGTTATTCAATTCCATCATGTTCTTTTCTGTGTTTGTGTATTTTCTGCTGAGTGCAAAGGATATGGAAAAGATAGGTGTGAATTACGGTGAGTATTTTGCGCTGATCTATTTTATATTATGTGGAATAGTGCTGGCATCATCATTCAAATCATTACTGATATTATTCCTGGGCATAGAAATTATATCAATTCCGTTGTATATACTTACCGGAAGTGATAAGAAAAATCTCAAAAGCAATGAAGCCTCACTGAAATATTTCCTGATGGGATCATTCTCCACAGGATTGATGTTGATGGGCATTGCCTTGATCTATGGAGCAGCAGGAACCTTCAATGTAGAGAATATGCACCTGGCGGCGATCAAGCCTGCGTTTTTACCGGTAACAGGAATGCTACTGTTGTTGTTCTCTATGAGTTTTAAAGTATCAGCAGCCCCATTCCATTTCTGGACGCCGGATGTGTATGATGGAGCGCCAACGGTATTTACATCATTCATGGCAACGATAGTAAAGGCGGCGGTGTTCATTGCATTTATCCGGCTGTTTGATGAAACCTTTGGCGGATTATCCAGTCAATGGAAATTGTGGATCTCCGTAATTACAGCGGCTACATTATTCATTGGAAATATTACGGCAGTTTTTCAGCAGAGTGTGAAAAGGATGCTGGCTTATTCAAGTATTGCGCAGGCCGGATTTATGTTAATGGCCATCTATAGTATGAACTCCGATGCCAAGGAGGGAATACTGTTGTATACGGCGGCGTACAGCCTGGCTACTATCGGCATATTTGCAGTGTTGAACAAAATGGATGATTATACCTTTGATGGGTTCAACGGACTGGCCCGTCAGCAGCCATTAATTGCTGTGATCATCGCTATATTCTTATTATCACTGGCAGGTATCCCGCTTACTGCGGGGTTTGTAGCCAAATTCTATATGTTGAAGGCTGTTTTGGCCACAGGTACAGGCTTATGGCTGGTTATTTTCTCCGTATTAATGGCAGCGGTGAGTGTATATTATTATTTCCGCGTTATCCAGGCCATGTACTTCAGGGATGGGCAGGCCAATTTGCATGCTTCTACGGGCTTTAAACTCACGCTGGCCGGTGTGGCAGCGTTGGTGATCCTGTTGGGGCTGTTCCCCGGAGCACTTATTTACTTCTATTATTTCTAAGGGCCATGGTTCACGCGCGTTCATTCACGCGCCTCACGAACCATAATCAGGCATTTTTTGGTGTGGTTCGTGGAACACGAACCACGGCAGGCAAGACTTGTCTGAAAATTACCGGGTTAAGAATTATGTAATATTAAGTGTTTGGTGTCCCTTAAGTGGCGAGGCTAGTGGCTATTATTTCCTAATTTCGGGTTACATGAACTTCCTGGACGTATTCTCACTCGCGTATCGAACCGTTCGCAGTAACAAGTTGAGGACGGGATTAACAGTTGCAATCATTGCATTTGGTATTATGGCACTGGTTGGGATCATTACGGCTATCAAAGCCATGAACCAGAAATTCAGCGAAAGTTTTTCAACCATGGGTGCCAGTGCATTTACGATTCGATTCAAGGATCGTGATATAAGATTTGGTGGTAATGGAAATGATGAAATGAAGGTGAGTAAGAAAAACTCACGCAAGGAGAAGAAATCAAATCTCGGCAAAAGAATAACGAAGGATGAGGCCGAGTTATTTGTCCGTAATTATAAATACCCCGCTGTAACATCATTATCCAAGTTTGCCGGCAGAAATAATATTGTTTCCCGTGGTGATAAAAAAACAAGTCCCAATGTAACATTAGTTGGGGGTGATGAAAACTGGATGTTATTAAATGGAGTAACACTGGCAGAAGGCCGTAATATGAATATATCGGATGTACAATCCGGTTCCAATATTGCAGTACTGGGATATGATGTAGCTAATAAATTATTTCCTGAAGGTATAAGTAATGCTTTGAATGGAACGGTAAGGATCAATAACTATCCCTACCGGGTGTTAGGAGTAATGGCAAGCAGGGGATCAAGTTTTGGATTCAGCAGGGATAATATGATATTGACGTCTTACACCAGTATGGAACGGAATATTCCTTCCAATTCATCTTATGTGATGGCGGTGATGGCAGGTGATATTCGAGAAGTGGGAGTGGCAATGGGAGAAGCAGAAGCTGCATTCAGGCCGATACGTAAACTGAATACAACCGAGGAGAACAATTTTGTGCTGGAGCGGAACGACAGTATTGCAGAGAAAGCAATGAACAGTTTAGGTTTTCTGACAATATCAGCAACTGTGATCGGATTTATTACGCTGATAGGAGCAGCAATCGGGCTCATGAATATAATGCTGGTTTCTGTTTCTGAAAGGACCAAGGAAGTGGGACTGGTAAAAGCGATTGGAGGAAAAAGTAAAATGGTGCGACGCCAGTTTTTGCTGGAGGCGATCATCATCAGCATCATGGGAGCGCTCTTTGGAATCATTTTGGGAGTGGTAGTTGGAAATATTTTTTCGATTGTCCTCAATACCGGGTTTGTGATACCCTGGAACTGGGTGGCTTTTGGTATAATAATATGTAGTATCGTAGGATTGCTGGCTGGTTTGTACCCTGCACTTAAGGCGGGCAGATTAAACCCTATAGAAGCGCTGCGCTACGAATAAAAAGCAGCAGAATCTGCCTATAAAATTGTTATCAAATTATTTATGAAGGGGTTGGTACTTTTAAAAAATTCCTTAACTTGACCCCTCCCCGGCAAAAAAAATAGCCGGGTGGTTTTTGTATACACTTTTTTACTAGAATTGTGAACTCAAAAAAGGCTCATTTAACATTTAAAAACATCTAAAAAACTAAGATCATGGCTGAGACTAAACCAACTGCATCATCAGTTAAGGCTACCTCTGTACAGGCTAAGAAAAGCAGTAATGCCATCTCATGGATTGCTCCCATTTTTTGTATTCTCGCGGGTTATTGTATCTGGCGTTTCATTTTGGGCGATCCCAATGGATTTAATACTCCAGGTACCGGCGGTTTTTGGCCTGATCATAAAGGTCCAAAAGATGCGTTGCATCGTATCTATGAGGGAGGTATCATCGTTCCATTACTGTTAGGAATGTTACTGATGGTGATAGTGTTTTCAATTGAAAGATTTTTGACAATCCGTAAAGCAATGGGTAATGGATCAATTGCAGATTTCATCCGCAAGGTTCAGTATCATCTTGCAAACCGTAATGTTGATGCAGCTTTAGCTGAGTGCGACAAACAACGCGGTTCAGTAGGTAATGTAATGAAAGCTGGTCTTCGCCGCTACAAAGAAATGATTGGTGAAGCTGGTCTGGACACAGAACAAAAAGTACTTGCCATTCAAAAAGAAGTTGAAGAAGCTACAGCGCTTGAGCTGCCAATGCTTCAGAAGAACCTGGTGTTCCTTTCTACTATCGTTTCCTGCGGTACGTTGATCGCCCTGTTAGGAACGGTAATCGGTATGATCCGTTCATTCTCTGCTCTTGGTGAAGAAGGTGGTGCTGGTGCAGCTGGTAACCTGGCGATCGGTATCTCTGAGGCCCTTTATAACACGGCCCTGGGTATCGGTACTTCAGCCCTTTCTTTGATCATGTATAACGTGTTCACTACCAAGATCGACGCTATCACTTATGGTATCGACGAGTCTGGTTTTACACTGACTCAGAGCTTCGCCTCACTTTACAAATAATTGATATTTAAGGAAGTGCAGGTTTTTTTATGGAAATGGGCGCTTTCTACATCTAATTAAAAATATTGAATAATGCCAAGTGTTAAAATACCGAAGAAGAGCACGGATACCGATATGACCCCTTTTGTGGATATCGCGTTCCTGATCCTCTCGTTTTTCATCATGGCTACCAAGTTCAAACCACAGGATCCTGTGGAGATCACTACACCCAATTCAGTTTCATCCGAGATATTGCCTACTGATAATGCAATTATGATCCTGATCACTAAAGACAATGCGGTGATGTTTTCTGCTTTGTCTGAAAAAGATCCGGGCGTTATGGATCGTCTTATCCAGGGTATCAACAAATCAAGAAACCTGAATTTAACACCCGCGGAAATGGCTAATTTTAGGAAGACGCCGGCCGTAGGTGTACCATTCACCGGCCTTAAACAGTTACTATCCCTGGCTCCTGAGGATCAGAAGAACCTCAAACAGCCGGGAATTCCGGTACTGGATTCGGCAACGAATGAACTGGTGTGGTGGATTAATGAAGCCAAGTCTGCATTTGCAGGATCAGAATCCAGAAAGATGAAGATCCTGATCAAAGGCGATGGCAACTCCAAGTTCCCCACGTTTGACGGAGTGGTAAGTGCACTGAAGAGAAATGATGAGTTGAAATACAATTTGGTGACCACACCTGAAGATATTCCTGCAAATTCCGAGTTAGGAAGATTGAAGCGGGAAGTTGAGGGTGCTCCCAAAAAATAATAACAATCTAAAAACTGAATTACTATGGCAAGTTTAGATACCGGCGATGGTGGCGGACACAAGAAAGGTCCAGGGGTGAAGAAGGCCAAGAAGCTTTCTACCCGTGTGGATATGACGCCCATGGTGGATTTGGGATTTTTGTTGATCACTTTCTTCATCTTCACGGCAACAATGAATGAGCCTACAGCTATGGATCTCAATATGCCGAAGGATACAGATAAGGAAGATGAGCAAACAAAGACCAAACAGTCAGGTGCGTTGACTGTGATGTTGGGTAAGGATAATAAGGTATTCTTTTATGAAGGAGAGTTGGCTCCTGATGGATCTAATTTCCAGAGCACTACTTTCAAAGGAATACGTGATGAGATCATTAAAAAGAAGAACTCAGTTATAGCAGCTTATCGTACTGACCCTGCTTGCGAAGAAAAAGCAAAGAAGGAAGGAAAGAGGGTGAGCGACTGTAAACAGCAGGATTTCTTTGTGGTGATTAAACCCACTGATGAATCTACCTATAAAAATGCGGTGGATATGCTTGACGAGATGACCATCAATGATGTTAAGCGTTATGCACTGATGAAGATTGCAGATACCGAAAAGGACCTGGTGAAGGCCTCCGGTGGATTATAGCAATTGATAGGTATTATTATGGAAATAAAGCTTAAGTGCATCTAAACCTAAACAAAGCACAAAATGGAAGCAAATAAGATATTATCCGCCGACATCCTGGATCTGGTCTTTGAGGACCGGAACAAGGATTATGGTGCTTACGAGTTGCGTAAGACCTACAACCGGCGTATCACCCGTGCTTTGATCATTACGGCTTCTGTTGCCTTACTGGCAATGGTTGGCTCTTATTTATCCAGTGCCCTGGAGGATAAGGACAAAAAGAAGCTTGAGATCAAAGAAATAACACTGGAGGACATTAAGCAGGAGGAGCAGCCTGAACCGCCGCCTCCACCCCCGCCGAAGCCACCAGATCCTCCCAAGATTGAAATGAAGCAGTTTACGCCTCCCAAGATCGTAAAGGATGAGGAAGTGCAGGAACCGCCTCCACCTCAGGAAGAGCTGAAGGAAGTGAAGATCGACGTTCAGAACCAGGAAGGTATCAAGGACGAAGGTATTGTAGCTCCAACAGTAATTGACGAGGGTAAAGGAGTTGTGGAAGAGCAGAAAGAAGACCCCAACAAGATCTTTGAGAAAGTGGAAATTGAAGCCTCTTTCAAGGGTGGTGAAAGTGCATGGCGCAAGTATCTGGAAAGGAACCTGAATGCCAACGTACCGGTTGACAATGGCGCACCCGAAGGAACCTATACTGTTTACGTGCAGTTTGTGGTAAGTAAAGACGGAAGCATCTCTGATGTGAAAGCTTTGACGAATCACGGATACGGCATGGAAAAAGAAGCGGTAAAGGTTATTCAGAAGGGGCCAGCCTGGACGCCAGCGATTCAGAATGGTAGAAGCGTAAACGCTTACCGTAAGCAGCCGATCACTTTCAGAGTGACATCTGAGTAAGAGTTAAATGATCAGACAAGATATAAACCCTCCAGTGATGGAGGGTTTTTTTATTTCAGTAGATTGGTGTTAGTGTGTTTGTAAGATAAGCGTTTAAGTTTGCTTCAATTCTTTTGAGTCAGGTGTAAAAGTTATAGCTTTGAGTATAATTTACTTGGACCGGGGTATCCCAGTCGGCGAAAAGTCAGGAGATAATTCTGGCTTTTTGTTTTTATGGGTAAATCTTTAATCCATCCAGGGATGTACACCCTTTATAAATTCTCGGTTTAAGGACCTCAAATGCCTGATTTGGTTTATCAGGTGCTAGAACATGTCTGGCAATTGGGTAGGCAACTAAATCGGCAAGTTGTAATCCGTTGATGTTTTCTTTCTTATTATGAAATATGAAACCGGCGCAAAGTTTTTGCAATGTTTCGGGAGTGGCATTGCCCAATCCAGTTGTGCAAACCTTTTTGAAATGACTGAGGAGTTGTTTGTCTTCTTTGGTTCCGCGTCGTTCAATGATAATAACAAGTTCAGCATTTGTATCAATCTGGCCTAAAATAATTACAGCTTGTTCAATTACAAAGGAAAGTGCCACATCGTAAACGTTTTCCTCCAGGCCCCCGAATTTATCTATGTATTCGGCCTGTTTAACTGCTGAAGCAATAATTGAATAATTTGGCATGGAAACAATTTTATTTACCTTCTCATAGAAATCATTCTTTATTGCCAAATCCACTAATATTCGGAACTCTTTTTCACATTTCCGAATATCTCTTGAGTGAAAGATTACGTTCCTATTGCCCCAAAATGCTTCCTTGAGATCATTCATGGATTGACGGATCATTTGGTAATTTTCAATTGATGTCAGGACGCCGCACAAAAGAAATATTGGGAAATTTTGAAAAGGCTTTTTTAAACTATGGTCACCGCATTCATCCAGAAACAAATAATATTTCATGGGTGCAAAACTCAGTGCCCATCGGAAATTATCAGCAACGGAAACATTTATTTTGCATCAGTGATAATAATAAATGCTTATTCTTACTATAAATAGACAATTCAATTCGTCTTATTTAATTCTGATTTATTTTATTACACCAGCTATCATATCTTCAAAAACGCCGGTGGATTTACAGTTAGGACAAAGTTTTGTATAAACAATGGCATTCTCATGCTCGTCAAAGCTGACAGATTTACCCTCTACATTTCCAATATTTACATAAATGAGTGTTCCTTTATCGGACCTTTTTAATCTCACGTTCCATTCACCAGTTAGTTCATAGTAAAGGGGTTTATTTCTGGTTGCGGAGCTAACTTTCGGAGATACAGCGTAAGCTTTTGGATTTTTTAATTTGCCCGGATCAAGTTCAATAGTTGAAGGAAGCAGGGCCCTTTCGGACACCATTAGTCCACTTGATTTGTCAATCAGTTTGATGGACAATCCATTTTGAGCAAACAGATCTATGAGTTTATCCCATGTCTGGTCAAAAGAGGATGTGGTTTCAATTGTTTTGGGGTCAAAATAGTCTTCGGATACCTGAATGATTTTATGAGGTGTACAGTACGAAAGGAATAAACAGGCGATGAGGAAGGTAAGCAGTTTCATGACTAAGGTTTGAAATACAAGGTAAAAAGGAAATTTGGGTAGGGGATTACGGGTAGACGGTTTTAACAGATTGGAAGGGAAAAATTGGGGTTTTTGCCCTCCGTCCGTAAGCCCGTAATTTTGCGTCCGTGAATAATAAATTAACAGGCTGGGATGATACCATTGTGGCGCTGGCTACCCCGCAGGGAATTGGGGCTATTGGGGTTATAAGACTTAGCGGTGCTAAGGCCTTCCAGATGGCGAATGAGCTGTTTCCTTCAAAGGATTTAATGGTTCAGGCCTCTCATACACTTCATGTGGGGTATTTGCAAATGGATGGACAGGTGCTGGATGAGGTGGTGCTATCTTTATTTAAGGGTCCCAAGTCCTATACCGGCGAAGATGTAATTGAGATCAGTTGTCATGGTTCACCCTATATTCAGCAGCAGATAATTTCCGCCTGTGTGTCCAAAGGTGCCCGGTTAGCCAAAGCTGGGGAGTTTACCCAGCGAGCTTTTCTAAATGGCAAACTGGACCTTGCCCAGGCTGAAGCTGTGGCAGATATTATTGCTTCAAATACTGCAGCATCCCAAAAGGCAGCGATGCATACGATGAGAGGAGGGTTTTCTTCTGCGTTGAAGAATTTGAGAGAGAGGTTAATTCAGTTTTCAGCATTAATTGAACTGGAGTTGGATTTTTCACAGGAAGATGTGGAGTTTGCAGATCGTAAAGCTTTTTATGAATTGATTGCAGAACTGACAGATTCTACTTCTGTATTGATCAAATCCTTTCAGTTAGGTAATGTTATTCGTAATGGGGTGAGTGTTGCAATTATTGGTAAACCGAATGCAGGCAAGTCTACTTTATTGAATTCTTTACTGAATGAAAATAGAGCGATCGTTTCTGATATTCCCGGAACAACCCGTGATACAATTGAGGAAGTCATCAATATTCATGGAATTTTATTCCGATTGATTGATACGGCGGGTATTCGTGCGCATACACATGATGTGATTGAGAGTGCGGGGATGGAAAGAAGTTTGGCGAAGATGCGGGAGGCAGAGCTCGTGTTGTATCTGTTTGATATTGCTGATCCGGTTGAAGAGGTTTTGGAGAGAAAAAGAGAGATGGAGGAGAAGGGGTTGAAGTTTTTGCTGGTGGGAAATAAGGTGGATGCGATTGATAAGGAGCATTATGAATCCAAACTAGCTTCTTTGGCATCAGTGATTTTTATTTCAGCAAAGGGGGGACATGGCGTTGAACAGTTGAAGGAGCAGATGGCGGATGTTATCTTGAAAGGTAACATTCATACGGAGAGCACTATAGTAACGAATGCCAGGCATTATCAAGCATTGGTTGAGGCAGGCAAATCCTTGTCGGATATTAAAACAGGCCTGGATAATAGATTACCTGGGGATTTGTTGGCATTGGATATTAGAAGGTGTTTGCATTATTTAGGGGAGATAACGGGAGAGGTGAATAATGAGGAGATGTTGGATTGGATTTTTAGTAAGTTTTGTATTGGGAAGTAAGTATAGAGGGTAAAATTTTTTTGAGGCGAAATGATTAACTGCTTGTTGTATGAAAATTCAAATTGTATGCGATGATAATTTGCTGGCAAAAGTAATTATTCTTGGCAAGAGAAATTCAAAAACATTAGGTATGTTCCCTGAAGGCGCATTTAGGGATCATGCACGGAAGAAATTAATATTTGCAGCAGTCGAGGATGATCAATTGCTAGGATATATATTGTTTAGATTAACTCAATCTAAACGAATTATTTGTATTACCCACCTTTGTGTTGAGCCAGATCATAGGAATAAAGGAATTGCCAAGGAGCTACTAAATACAGTAAAAGCCGCTTATTCAGGGATGTTCAAAGGAATTAGTCTTAATTGTAGAAAGGACTATGTAGAGGCGTCTAAATTTTGGGAAAAATATGGTTTCAAGGCTATGCAGACAAACCGAAGTAGAAGTAAATCCGAAAAATATTTAGTAAAATGGTATTATGACTTTGGAAACATTGATCTTTTCTCCTCCATTGACAAGACTGATGATAAGATTAACGCATTGCTTGATTGTAATATTATTGTGAAACTTCGTGATGAAGAAGATCCTGATAGTTATGAGGCTACTGCGCTAGCCGCAGATTGGCTGGAAGAGGAGGTCGAATATTTTTTTGCTCCAGAAGTATTTAATGAAATCAATAGAGATTTAGATTTGGAAAGGGCCAATAAAACCAGGAGATTTTTGGATGGCTTTAAGCCAGCTAGATTCATACCTGATGAACGTGACAAAGTATTTAGGCAATTGAACGAAATATTACCTGGCAATTCAATAAACGATATATCAGATAAAAAGCAACTTTCTGAATGTATCGTGTCTGGGATTGAATATTTTATAACATTGGATTATAACCTGCTTGAAAAAAATGATGATATTTATGAACAATACTCAGTTCGAATAATTCGGCCTTCGGATTTCATATTATTTATTGATCATAGTATAAAAGGGAGGGATTATAATTCTTATAGGGTAGCAGGCGCCCAATTTGAACAATCCAATATCAGGCAGGAGGAAATAGATATATTGGTTGAAGACCGTTGGCTTGTGAAAGGCGAAAAAAAACACGAGCTTCGAAAGGTCCTAACAACGGTTATTTCCGATATTAAGTATTCAATTTTTAGAGTAATCAGGACTAATAAAGGGGATTACATCGGTTATTTTGCTACTACATTAGACAAGGACAGTCTTATTGTCAAAGCACTCCGCATATCTTGGAATAACTCATCAGTTATTTTATTCCAGCAAATAATTAGGGATATAATTTTATTGGCTGTAGAAAAGGAGAAGAAATTAATTATAATTGATGAAACCGGTTTAACACCAGAATATACAAAAATTCTTGACTCTTTTGGTTTCGAGCAAAGGGAGAACTCTTGGTACAAGATAGTGCTAACGGGTGTAAGCGAGAGTGTTCAGATTATTGAATCAAATCCTGTCATTTCAAACCTATGGGACAGAAATACACTTCTCAAGAGTCTTAATGATCTGACTGGCGAGAATTTAAGATATTTTAAGTTTCAATTAGAAAAGAAATTATGGCCTATAAAAATATCGGATCTTGACCTTCCGGTATATATTATACCGGTAAGACCTCATTGGGCAAGCCAATTATTTGATCATTATTCAGCAAATTATAGCCTTTTCGGGGCTAAAGCAGAATTAACATGGAGTAGAGAAAATGTTTATTATCGTAGTATTAAGCCAGTTTCAGAAATAGCTCCTGCACGGATTTTGTGGTATGTTAGCTCTGAAACTAAGATTGTAACTGGTAGAGGCAAAGGGATTCTTGCAACTTCTTATTTAGATGAAGTTCATATTGGGCCTGCAAAATCTCTTTATAGCAAGTTTAAAAATTATGGAATTTACGATTGGAAGAATATCTTTGAAATGACTAAGCAAGAAGCTTATATGGATATAAAAGCTCTAAAATTTTCTGATACTGAGGTTTTCAAGACTCCTGTGTCTTTAAATCAGGTTAGCCGAATTCTAACAAAGTTTGGAAGGCCTGAGAACTCATTCGCTTCGCCAGTAGAAGTTTCAATGGATATTTTTAAAGAAATATATAGAATCGGGAAACATTAATTATGGCTCAAGTACTTTTAGTGTCGGTTAAGCCTGAATTTGCTGAAAAGATTTTCAGTGGGAAAAAGAAAATTGAACTTAGGAAGGCGGCTCCGAACGTTTCGCCAGGTGATCTGATTGTAATTTATTCAACTACTCCTGTTAAAGCAGTTATCGGAATTGGTGAAGTTGGCGGCATTCTTAAAATGCCTCCTTCACGTATGTGGAAATTGCATGGAAAAATACTTGGCATAGACAAGAAAAGATTTTTTCAATATTATGAAGATATTCAGGTCGCTGTAGGAATAGTTTTGACTTCCACACTTAAATTCCCTAATCAGCTTTCTTTGGAAGAAATTAAAGAGAAACATCCTTTTTTTCACCCCCCCCAAACCTTTAGATATTATAATGAATCACTTTTTGAAATTGATTTATTAAGGAAGGGTACTTTCTTCATTAAAAGGGCATCCTAACAGCATACAAATCGTTTTATATTGTCCTGATCAAGCGACTAGTCTATCCATTGAATAAAATCAGTATTTTCTTCATAAATATCTCTTAAGTGTTTTGCAATTGCACTGTTTTGGTTCTTAATTGTAATTATTAAAGTATCAATAGCTCTAGTTAAAGGGATAAGTGACCAAAGAAATACGAATTTGTCTCTTTTTTCTTGAAATGATTCTAGGGCAAGTTCGTTTGTTTCTTGATCAACAAAAGTCTCCATTTTGTATTTAATAAATTCATCCAATTCAAGACAAATGACTGTCCAACCCTCAAGCCCCCTACATGATTCATATTGTAACAACCGATGTTGATTTAGTTCAACAGCGTATTGGGTTCGCAAATCGGTATTGGTGCCGTCCCAAATATTGATTCCCATACTTTCAAATTCAGAGTTTAGTTTGAAATACCTTTTCTCAATTGGATTATTATATTCATTTTTAGATTTCATACGAGTCACCAAACTTGGAGGTACCAAGAATAACATTTCGTATTCTGAGTTCCCTTTTGCCTTACATTCTCTCAAATGGATATCATGTAATTCTTTGTTATACTTGGCAGTACTTATAACAATTTTACCTCCAATTAACTCTAGTTTGGGCTCAAGTTCCCAGCCAAGTCCAATTTTTCTGGCGTAAGAGTTTACAAATGAGACCAAATTTACTTCTTGACGTAGTCCCCTTTTTTCGTATGTTTTTCTGAAGTCAATTTCAGGCTTAAGGCCTTCTAGCCAGTTACATTTTTTGGTACTTCGAATTAGTTGATCAATTCCATCAGCTACTATGGTATTTGATTTCCCAAAAATCTTAAAAATTAACTTTTTTTCAAGCTCATCCCAATCCTGGGCCTCATCAATTAATACATAATCCCAGCCTACCTTGTCATGTTTGCTTTTCATCAGTTCTTGAATATCCTTGTCTAGTATTAAACCAATTTCAATATGGTCATTTAGTTCCTTTAGGTAGTCGGAGTATTTTGTTATGAAATCTGGGACATATTTGGCATTTTCTTCAGGGTTATTTGAGTTTGTCACCAATCCAAAGCCAATTATCAATTCGTAGACAAATTTGTGCAAGGTTGAAATTCCAACAGTATAATTGTCAACACCATCGGGAATTCCAGCAAGCGCCAAAATTCTTTTAATATCACTAACTAAAGCATGATTATAAGTCAATATTAATGACCTAGCGCCCCTATTAATGGCTAAGTCACACGCAATTCTAAGAAGTTTTATAGTCTTTCCGGTTCCTGCACGCCCAGAGATAATTATTAATTTTTCACCGATAGCTTGAGCATATTGTTGATCGTCTAACAGTTTCTTGGTTATTTGTTCAATTTTCTTTCTTGTAAGATTGCCCGTTCCCTCTTTTACTTTTGTAAATAGATCAAAAACAGATTCAATTTTGGTGTAGTCATAGATTTGATTTCGACTTAAACTGTTATAGGTACAATAGCCCTTAAGATTTCCGTTATCATCTTTAGGGTTATATGGACTTTGCTGTGTGCAAGCCAGTTGCATTAAGAATGGAAAAGTAAATATATTGGGTAGGTAATTATGTTTTGTGTAAAGTTGAATATTATTACCAAGAAGCATTTTTATAGAATCCCAATGAATGTTTCGGAACCAAATAAAATTGGATATGTATGGAGAAAAATTGAGCCTATCTAAAAAAAAACTTTTAAGAGAATACTTTTGGTTTTCACTTTGGGTAGTAGCGTCGGACAATTTATTATTATAGCGAACAAGTAAGTTAATGCCATTTAGTTGTATATCTTGTGCCCGATGTTTTTTAGTTTCTACACAAAAGCAAAAATTGTTTACAAAAAGTGTTCTTTCTTCCATTTCCAATTTTTCCTTGTTAGTTGTAACTGCTCGGGTTTTAACCTTACATCGATAACCTTCCAGATTTCCAATTACAATTAGATCAATGTCTTTAGTATCTTGTCCAATTAAGGTCGCATTAGAGATAATGAGTATTTCCCCATTTATGGATTTTCCCAAAAACTCCTTGTTAAAAATCTGTTTTAAAAATTGCGCATCTTGGTATTCATTTGTTTCAGGATTTCCTTTGATGGTAATTGAAACTGACATAGGCAAATAAATTCAATGTTAATGCAGTATATAATAAATATCCAAACATCCCATAATCCATTGCGTTTTAATGTTATAGTACCCCATTTATTAAAAATAATGGAAAGTGAACATTATATTATTATTGAACTTGATATTTCTTGATAAACATCGTTATGTAACTTATAAATTACTGTTCTTTAATTTGAGACTGATTCAAAATTGCCTTTAAAATCCACTTTTTATTGTTTTTTCACCCTTGTCTTGCTTTTCTTGTCCTCCTACCTTCATCCTGTGATAAAGACGCGTGAAATATACCACCCCAAACAACCATTTCGTTTGAAAATATCCCTGGAGCATCTTCCTGCCACCAAAAGGGAGGAGCTACAATCTATTACAGATGCTATTGTACAGTTTGTGCAACCTCAAATGATAATTCTATTTGGCAGCTACAGCCGCGGTACCTGGGTAGAGGACAGATACTATGAGGATGGCATTCTCTATGAATACAAAAGCGATTACGATATTCTGGTAGTAACCGAACATCATCAGGATATGCCCCCGCGCCTTGGCAAGCAGGTTCGCCAACGGATCAAAAAGGCAGAGCATTTACAAACAATCCCCCACATCATTTTTCATGATATAAATTATTTGAACAGAGAGTTGGAGGAAGGCCAATACTTTTTCCGAGATATTCTATATGAAGGAACAATGCTTTATACTACAGGCAAGTTTGAGCTGGCTACACCAAAGGAATTGTCCAATAAAGAGCGTGCAAATAAAGCACGCCAATATTTTAATGAATGGCTAAAAAGGTCAAATGACTATTATCGCCAATACAATCATGCCATTAATGACATGAATTATGCTATAGCAATATTCGAGCTGCACCAGGCCACAGAACGCTACTATATGACCATTCTACTTGTCTTTGCCGATTATAAACCAAAAATCCATGATCTTGATAAGCTCAATAAAGATGTGTGTTATGCCGATGCTCGTTTCAAAACTGTTTTCCCAAATCAAACTGATGAAGAGAAGCGGTTATTTATTCTACTCGTAAAATCCTATATAGACAGTCGGTACAAGTTGAATTATTCAGTTGCGGTAGAAGATCTCCTTTGGCTGGCAGAAAGAGTGAATAAATTAAGAGAATTAACCCAGATTATTTGCCTGGAAAAAATCAACGAATTAGATAAGTAACATTTAAAAAGTGATGTATGAAAGTAATACCAAAGGTTCAAAATCGGATATTTATCGTCCGTGGAGCAAGAGTAATGCTAGACATTGATTTGGCAACATTGTTTAAGACTGAAACTCAAGTCCTCAGATTGGCAATCAAACTTAAACGTAATCGCTTTCCTGCAGATTTTATGTTTCAACTTTCCCCGGAAGATTTTGAAGAATTGAAGTTTCAAATCGAAAGCTCAAAAATGAACCCTGACTCTTTGAGATCACAAATTGTAATCTCAAAAGCGTTTAATGGCAAGGCCATCCTTCCTTTTGCCTTCACAGAGCAAGGTATTTTAATGCTCAGTTTCGTTTTAAAATCAGACGTAGCTATTAACCTCAGCATTGCTGTTATTAGAGCCTTTGGCGAAGCAAGTCGTGCATTGATCCAGGACGGAGATATCAATGAGCAGCTTTACTTTATTAAGCGCCACCTGAATCTCCGTGATGCCCAAATATCTCCCATTTTACATGCTCTTGAAAGCATGATTGCACGGTGAGGAGCCTATAACCGTCCAGAATCTTCCTTTTTACCCCTATTCTGGACAATTATAGATTTTATAATCAGCCAGAACCTACATTTTCTATCCTAATTTGGCTGGTTATAATTTTTATAATCAGCCAAAATCAGTCAAAATCTTTAATTATACTTGAAAATAAGACACTTATGGAAATTTTTATAGGACAAAGGCACTTGGCATTGAAGGAGTACTAACTGAAGAATCTGGCTGGCGATACCAGCCGGAGAAGGGGAGCGGACAATCTGGCGCTCAGATTGATCTACTGCTTGATCGACAGGATCGTTGTATCAATCTCTGTGAAATAAAATTCTCGGGAGAAGAATTTGTAATTGATAAGAAATATGCAGCAGAATTGGATAATAAAGTAACCACCTTCCGTAGGGAAACAAAAACTAAAAAGACCTTATTCCTTACCATGATTACTACTTACGGTGTAAAAAAGAATGATTACTATACCGGTAGGGTGCTTGCTGAAGTTGTGATGGAAGATTTATTCAGGCAATAGAGCCAATTCCCTACATTTTTAATTCCAGTATCTTATCCATCGGTACAGCAGTCTCCAACATCCCTTCATTTCCCGGTAGATTCTTCGCAACGGCAATTACCTTACATCCATCCAGCTCATTGTTTACCTGCGTGGCAACATAAGTCCAGTCAAACGCTTTTCCATCAGGTAAATATGCATTTCCCTGTTCAATCAAAACTCCATCTGAAGTAACAATACTTATCATTACCTCCTCAACGTTAATTTCATCCAAAGCCTTGATAAAGATTTTTGATCCAGGTAAACCGTTATAATCTTTGGTATCAATCTTATTAACAACAGGATTATTAAATGCATGACGAAATGCAATTCCAAATGCGGTCTTATTACGATTTGAACGCTTTTTATAAAATGCATGCATCACAGGGTCAGTCAATGCCTTTCGGGCATAAGAAACCGCAACAGAAAATTTTGCTCTTACATCCAGCTCTTTTCGAGTAGGAATTCTATCCTTGTTGTAAACTGGCATCGGATCAACATAAGTTTTACCACGACGCTGTTTAAACACAACATTCCCCAGTTTGCCACTGAGCCCCTGAAAAAGAAAACTTGTAACTAAAGCCATCATCTAAAATTTTATAGTTTAAAAATTATTTGAGTAAGGCTATTAATTGAACAGAAATAGTAAGTCTTGACCTTTTATCCATTAATAGCGCTTAACAATCCAAAACTAATAATCAATTCAATGAGCCTGTAGCGCTATGTGACGGGCTTCGGCAGGTCCTGGGATGAACCTAACCTATAGTTGGGACGAGCATTTCCTGCTATTCGGGCTTTTTTCTGAGTAATTCCCCTTAGTACGCGCAATTGTAGAAATAATTAAATTTAGAAGTCATTTTTTTAGCCATTAAACCTGGACTCCTTATGCACCACCAACCCTTCTTTTACCGCGATGGCGGAAACCTGTTTAAAATAGATCCTGAAGACATTGTTTTTTTAGAAGCCAATAAAAACTACGTCAACTTTATATGTCGGGAACAGGTTGTAATGATTAGAACAACCCTTGAAACTGCTGTTGCACAATTAGCCGACCACCAGATCGTCAGAATTAGCCGAATTCAGGCCGTTTCTTTGCATTATGTAGATGTAGTTACAAGAGATTCAGTCAAGCTTCGCTGGAACGGAACTTTTGATGTGATTTATAATATCCCCTACGAACAAATCGCCGAAGAAACAAAGAAACAACTTGATGATACCAAGCCAGGCACCAATACTGGACCAGTCAAAGATCAACCATCAATAAAATTTAGAGAAAGATCAACGCTGCTGGGAATTAATAAATCCTATTATACTGACCTTTTAAGAAGAATAACCATTATTGGAGTTGTTGTGAGTCAAACATTAAAAGATGAGGAAGAATTAAAAGCTATTCTTGAAGAAAAGGATCAATCGCCAGAAGAGTAAATAGGAGAATGAAAAGGCGTCTTAAAAACAACTTTTAATAAGACGCTTTTATCATTCTACTTTTTCATATCGAATAGCACTCCATTTCCATCGACCATTACCGAAGATTTTAAGGAACCAATATATTCTGGTAAAATCTCCAGGTTATAGAGTTCATCTGCTTCGCAGGCAAAAGAAAGATTTTCAACATCCATTCGTCGTATATCTGTCCCAAAAGATCGCTCTCCCAGTATATTGTACACCGCGTTCCTCGCCAAATTATAAAATTCGTGTTCTTTCTCCTCGGTCCACAAAGGGTGAAAAACGGATATAACTAATGGATGGGAATCATTATTAGGCTGAAAGACTAGTTCCCGGGGGTCAACTCCCGTTTTTGCAATTTCAGTATCACACATAAAATCAATTGGAAAGGGATCTTCCAGGGCCTTAAATGTCCATTCAGGCAATATAGGAGCTTTCGCAACTATGGCATCCACTTTTTTGAAATGATTGCCTTTGCCGTCAACACTAATTGTAAGTGTTCCTGATTTTCCATCCTTACTATTTGATAAGCTGAAATCGAAAAATTTGTTGTATGCCTTTAGATGGACAGTTAATTCATTAAGCCAGTAAGTAGTTTCTTTTTTAGATTTTTTAGTGAAATGAAGATATTCACTATTGTATTTTTTGAACCATTCCCAAAGGTGGTTATTTGATAGTTTACTCATATCCCTGAATTTAAGGATGATTAAAAATAGGGAAGCCGCACCATTAAGGTACGGCTTCCCGTATGGGTTTTACAAGGTTACTTCCAACATTCCCTCATTTTCTGGAACATCGGTTGCAAAAGCCCTGATCTTACTCCCTGCCAGCAGGTTATTCACCTGGGTGGCAGTGAAGGTCCAATCCAGACCATTGGTATTCACCACAGCATTGCCTTCTTCGAGTAGCGTGCCGTTAGCAGCCAAAATTTCCACTCTCACACCCGTTACGCGAAAATCATCTACAGCACGAATCACGATCTTATCGCCAATTGCACCTTTATAATTACGCGTAGTGATGGTTTTTACTTCTGGTAATGTTGCGAAATCTTCCAATGCTCTGCTGTACACGTTCTGCCTGGGTTTTAAAGCCGCTGCGTAAGCATCAAACATGCTTTTGTCAGCGTTGTCCATTACACTCTTGGCATATCGTGAAGCCATCAGGAATTTTTCCTGCACTTCCAGTTGCTTGGCCGTGAAATCATTGTTCTTGCGTTTCGGCGCCTTAGCCACTACTGTTTTTCCATCCCACTCGCGAAAAACAAGTTCTTTGCCGAGTGAGCCCTGGAATTTACCAGTAATGACGCTATTATTGGAATGAGCCATACACTTTACTTTTTTGATTGTTAAATAATATTGTTTAGTTCCACATTTCTGTCAGAGGAGAAAGTTACCGGGTTCGCTTTTCCGTTAACCTAAGCGAACTCCTCTTTCAGAATTGCTACCCAAAAATAATATCACTTTCATCACAAATTTTTGGGAATGTGTTGGAGTATACCAGGAGTTGGGACGAAGTTCGACACCTGTTGGGACGAGCTTTTTTTTTCAGAGCTTCAAACCAGGAGTTTTCCAGTTTGTCACTTTTTATTGCCTATACTGTTTGTTTTCTTTGCCTTTTCTTTGGCTATACGAAATCCGTATAGCCAAAGAAAACAAACCCCATTGGAGGAGTAAACCCATCCTGAAGGCATTGAGAAGAAAGGGGGCCAGCTTATGCTGATTCTTTACTTTGCAACCGTTCCATTACCGATTGCTTGTATAATCGACCGATGGGAATTTCAACCTTTCCTATTTGCACCGCCAATCCGTTATAACCGGAAATTTTGCTGAGGGAAACAAGGTAAGAGCGATGCACCCGGATAAACTTGTGGTCAGATAAAATATTTTCAATTGCACTGATGGTGCGTTTTACCACAAAATGTCTGCCTTCGGTAAGAAAAATCTTTAAATAGTCTTTCCAGCTTTCGATGTACTCAATTTCGTTAACAAAGATTTTTTTCATATCCCGGTCCACTTTCAGGTAAATAAAAGCAGATGGGTCAGGCACTTCATTTACAGGGCTCAAAGAGCCTTCGCGGCCCATGCTCCTGTTTAATTTGGTGATTGCTTTAATAAACCGTTCAAAGGAAACAGGCTTAACCAAATAGTCCACGGCATCCAATTCAAAACCATCAATTGCATATTCCCTGTAAGCCGTTACAAAAATTACTTTGGGTGGATTGGCAAGATTTTTTAAAAATTCAGTCCCAATGATGCGCGGCATCTTAATGTCCAGAAAAATCACATCAACTGTTTTGTGCCGCAAAACTCCTAATGCCTCGATGGCATTTCTGCACTGGCCAACAATTTCCATATCATTCAGGGAAGAAATATATTTTGCCAGCACTTTCAATGCAGGGGGCTCGTCATCTATAAGCAGGCAACGGAGTTTCATGCGGTGACAGTTTGAGCAGTTACAGGAGAAAGATCCAGCATTGAATGAGCTGACAGGTTATCGCTCAATTTAACCATTAATGAAACTGAAAATAGGTCCCCCTCATCATTTATCTTCAGTTCATGTTTTCCAGGGTATATAAATTCGAGACGTTTTTTCACATTGTTGATACCGATACCATTTCCATTACTGCCGGGCGATATAAATTCGTTTTTACTATTGACGATCTTGAATTTTAATATATTGTTTGCCACGGATATTGTCACTCCCATCCAGGGTTTTTCAATTTGCTCCGATGCGCCATGTTTGAAGGCATTTTCCAAAAAAGGAAGCATTAACAACGGCGTGATGAAATTGTCTCTTATATCTCCCTCTACATTCCAGGATATATCTATTTTATCGCCATAGCGTTCTCTTTCCAGGTCAATATAATTCTTCATAATCTCCACTTCCTTTTCCAACCGCACTTCTTCTGCCTTACAATCATAAAGCATGTAGCTAAGCAACGATGATAATTTTAAAATCAGGTTCGGCGTTTTAGGTGAACTATCAAGCGAGAAAGAGTAAATATTGTTAAGGGTGTTAAATAAAAAATGCGGATGCACCTGGGCTTTCAGCAATTGCAACTCTGCCGTTATTTTTTCCTGTTTCGCCTGTAGAAATTCCTTTTGTTTCAATAGCCACTGTTTTCCGAGAGATAAAGCAGAGAAACAGGCTGAAGTTGTTAGCACGCAAAGGAAACATTGCCATGCATAGCCATCACCAACAGGCTTTTGCATTAGCGTTAATACAGGAGCTGAGATATATTTAAGATAATAAACGCTCATAAACCACCCAACTACAAGCCAGAAAATAATTGCGCCCAGGAATACCAGGTATTTGCCTTTTAATAGCAGCTTTGGAAGGGCAATCTTTGTAATTGGATAACTGAAGGCTGTGAACACGGGAATCCAAAGTGCTATGCGGGTGAGGTTATCAGTGAATGTTGACCATAACATTGTCAGGAAGCTGGCCCATCCAAAAAGCCATAATCCCCAAAACGATAAATGCCGTAATACTTTATGTTTCGGAGAAAAAATAAATTGGTTTGTTTCGAGCCTGTTCATGTATAACCTTGCTTCCCACAATTTAAGAATTATACTTCATGATTGTTTCACCTGAAATCTAAAATCGACAGACAACATTCGAATAGCGACAAACAACATTTTTTAAGTCGTTAAAACCACTAGCCTGTTTTTAATTGTCTTGTTGCTGGAAAACAAATCTGTTGAGCGATTAAAATTTATTGCAGCCAAATCCAATTCTATTTTGCGCATGCATTAAACTTATTGCCCAATTCTTCAGCATTGCCCGAATGGTAGAGCTTATTGACAAGAGTTTATTGTCCGGTTGATGCCATAACTCCATTAACTAATACTAAATACTCAACAATGAAACAGAAATTTGTTTATGCAATCTTGTTGGTTGCGATTGCATCAGTTGTTAACCTGTCCTGTCAGAAAGGAAGTGAATCGCCGGACTCAGGTCATATCAAACAAACTAAAACCTATTCTTCGGATGTTGTAAAAAAATGGCTGGATGTTCAGGTTCCACTGTTATATTCCCCTGCCGTTTCCTATGGATTAAATGCCGGCAGATATATGGCTTATTGTGGTGTTGCCCTATATGAATCTGTGGTGCCCGGCATGCCTGCTTATCAAAGTCTTTATGGCCAACTAAATGAAATGCCCCAAATGCCTCAAACGGAACCCGGTAAGGCGTATCACTGGCCAACCTGTGCCAATGCGGCATTAGCTGAAATGACCAGAAAGCTTTTTACTTTCAATACAGCTACTAATGATGCGGTTCAAAAACTGGAAGATGAGTTAAATACCACCTATGCAGCAGAGATCGGTGACAGTTCAATCTTTCTTCGATCAAAAGCTTTCGGTAAAGCGGTAGCCGGTAAAATCTTTGATTGGTCAACCACGGATCATCCCTGGTCTACCTTGCCAGCCCTGGTGTTAACCGATAACTCTCCCGGCAAATGGTGGCCGGAAAATAATAATCCCACTATCGCTAATGGCATTGCTTACTGGGGTAATACCCGCACGATGGTCGCCGGCAGCATTGAAAACGTTACGTCAGCTCCTTATGCATATAGTACAGATCCAACCTCTCCTTATTATAAGGATTTCAAAGAAATATATGATATTTCGAAGAGTCTGACCTATGCGCAAAAGCGTTTGGCCAAATATTATGATGATCCAGCGGTGAATGGTTATCCCTCGGGAGCCAGTTATATTCCAGTATTCAAACAAATTCTGGAACAACAAAACCCTGCGCTGGATATAGCTGCGTTTGCTTATGCAAAAACAGGTATAAGCCTGTTTGATGCCACTATAGGCTCCCTAAAAGGAAAATTCAAATACATGCAAGAAAGACCTTTTCAGTTTATTCGCAGAGTGATAGAGCCTTCAAATGATGCGGCTACCTGGTGGAAATCCTATATCCCCACGCCGGGCCATCCCGATTTTCCGGCAAACCATGCGGTTTTTAGTGGCGCATTTGCCACTGCGCTCACCAGTATATTCGGCAATAATGTTGCCTTCACCAATAGTACCTATAAAGGCAAGATGATAGACCTGGGAAATGGTTTGGAGGATATGGGCAGCTACACCTATAAATCGTTTAATGAATTCGCTAATGATATTGCCATTTCAAGAGTTTATGGTGGTATTCATACCCGTCATGCAGTAGAAGAAGGCAGCAAACAGGGAATAAAAACGGCACAAAATATCGATAGCAAAGTGAAATTTAAGAAATAATACAGGTGGATTAAGAGAATAAAAACTCCGTACAATAGGGGAGACTTTTAAGAAAGGACTGGCTGGAAAGCCGGTCCTTTCTTACTAATATGGCATAAGATAAATTTTTATTGTTAAATAATACATTCGTTCTTTCTTTGCCTCTTATCATTCAGATCACAAACATGTTTACCTTTTCAGCTACGAGCCTAAATTCCCTCGCAATTCACATACTTAACCAGGAAGCCGGACTAATAACGGGAGATGAACCCATTGATGTAAGCGATATAGAATTAAAAGAAATGCTCACGTCCTATCTTTTGTCTCCGTTCAAAGATGAATTGTTGTATAAATTTTCTCATGAAACGGCATTACGGTATAATGAAGTCTATTCCTACTGCCTGGATATTTTCGAAAATCCTAAGAAACTGCATGAAGCAAGTATCGCCATTGCAAAACACCTGGAAGCAGTTTCCAAACATCCATTAATAAAGGATGGCGAATTGTTTGTTGGCTATTGCGAACAGGTAGAATTTGAAGGTCAGGTCACCGATTGTATTGTAATTGTAAAGGCAGAGTCGAAGCACAGCTTTTTGCAGGTCAACAATCAGAAGAAAAAAATTTCCATAAAATCAGTTAACGGGATCGATACAAGAAAAGTGGATAAGGCAGCCCTTATTTTTAATCAAAGGCAGAGAGAAGGATTTCGGGTTAAGATGATCGATAATGTCAAAGGAGAAAATGCACATTTTTGGAAAGATGATTTCCTAAGTGTAGTTGAGCTGGAGAACAGTTATTCCTTTACCAACAATTACCTTTCTATTGCTAAGTCATTTATTATAGATGAGCTTAAGGATGAATATTCCAAAGTTGACCAGGCCGGGTTATTGAATAGGACCCTGGAATATTTTAACGAAAACGAGCAGTTCAAGTCCAGTGATTTTGAAAAGAAGGTATTTGAGGATCCAGCACTGGTCAAATCTTTCCGAAATTTCGGAAGCCGGATGCTGGAAGAACGTGACATTGACATTGCCGACCAGTTCGATATTTCCGGATCAGCAGTAAAACGCTCTCAAAAAAGCTTTAAAAGCGTGATTAAGCTGGATAAGAACTTCCACATTTATATTCACGGAGATCGATCGCTGATTGAGCAGGGAGTTGATAAACAATCAGGAAAGAAATATTACAAGATATATTTTGATAAAGAGGATTGACGGCTGGAAACTTAAATCAACTTCTGTTCTGAACTGAATTTGAAAAACAGCTTTGATCTTTCAGGAATTGGATCATAAACCTGTAGCTAAAACTCTAATTTCCATACTTTATTTATCAAAATTGGATTGAAACTGTCACCCGCCATTCCTCCTGCAACATAAATAGTGTTGTTTACTGAAATAATGGTGTAGTATATAACGTTTTGGTTTAATTTTCCTGTTGACCACTTACCCGTTGTGGTATTATAAATTTCAAACTGGTTTCCATATAAGGAAGGATCAGTTGTGGCTCCAGTGAAGAAAATAATATTATCACCCTTTTTAACCGCCTGAAAATTTGCTCTCGCTGTTATACAGCTAACTGAAGTAACTCCGGTTTGAATATTTCTTATCTCCACCTGGTTTGACGCAAGTCCGCCTGGTTTATATCCACCAGCCCAGAAAATGTTTTCATTAAAGACTGCACTTGCCATATAACTCCTTCCTTCCAGCATTTCGCTGGTAGACCAGGAATTAGTTGAGGCATCATAAATATCTATTCTTGTTGAAATACCTGCACCCATTCCCGGACCTTTCACGCCGCCTGCAAAATATACTTTATTCCCAATTGTGTTTGCAGAAAGGGAAAACCTTCCCTGGCTAAGGTTGGTTTTCGTCCAGGAATTGGTAGCATTATCATAGATATCAACTACATCGGATCCCAGAAGATTCGGCATCCAGGTCCCGCCTCCTGCAAACAAAACTTTATTGCTAACGGTTGAGGCAGCCAGGTATCCTCTTGGCTGGCTCAATTCTGCCTGTGACCAACTATTAGTAGATCCATCATAAATATCAACTCTTGAAGTTGTTATGCCGTTGTCATTTTCCATTCCCCCTGCAAACAAAACTTTATTGCCCACAGTTGCAACAGCCATACCCATTCGGTTATTAGCGGTAAGTTCAGCGGTGGACCATGTGTTTGTGAGAATATCATAGATGTCCACCCTGGATGAATAACCGCCATAATTTTGACCGCCGGCAAAGAGTATTTTGTTATTTACAGTTGCACTAACTAATTGATTCCTCGCCTCAGATAATGTTCCAATTTCCACAAGGTTGGCGTTAATTGTTGGTCTGTCACCGCAGGAAGTACTGGTGACGGCGCCATTAACGATGACCACCACTGTATCTTTCGAAAACATACCACCTGCATCTGTTACTTTTAACTCAAATTGATAAACACCCTGCTGAAGATTTATTACCTGTGTTTGGGCAATAGTTTCATTGGTAATAGTGAAATTACCCGGACCAGCAATTTTTGTCCATGTATAACCGATTATATTATTGTCAGGGTCAGTGGATTTGCTCCCATCAAGCCTGGCTGTATTCTCTGGCAAATTAATAGTTGTATCATTTCCGGCATTTGCTACAGGCGGACGATTTACCTGCGCACCGTCATTGACGGTAATTTGAATGGTATCTCTTGCTGACAAACCTCCATTATCCGTTACTTTCAATTCAATTGAGTAAACCCCCTTTACAAGGGCTTTGACTTTTGTAATTGAAGCATTAGCCTGGGTGAAGGCAAAAGATGCAGGACCTGAAATTTTTGTCCAGAGATAACTGCTTATTCTCCCATCCGGGTCACTGGAGGCAGAACCATCCAATGAAACGCTATCGGTTGGTAAAGTAATTAACTGGTCAGGCCCTGCATTTGCTATTGGCTGCTTATTGCCTGCGAGACATTTTTCACAGGAGGTCTCCTTTATGCAAGAGGTTTGTGTCAGATAAGCTATCAGTATAATAAAGCTGATATATATAAAGTGTTTTTTCATTCAGTTTTTAATTCTGATCAATCGTGCAGCCTGATTTCTCCAACCCTGCTTCCGAGTTCATGTCCTAGTGACAGCCCGGTATTAATAGATGGTAAATAATGGATACCGCCATATAGCCTGGAAATTCCAGCTTCCTCTGCTGCCTTAAACAAACTGCTGTATGACCTGGGCGTCCAGCCACGAAAATCATAAGTGTGATCAGTTACAGCCACATTATCCCCCAAAACTTCTGCCGCTGCCTGCATTACAGATCCGGTTATATAGGCATGGGCCGCGGGATATTCAGGATGTGGGGGTGTAGGTATAAAAGACGCCCAGCTGGGATCAATAAACCTGCGTATATAGGTGATCGGCCGAAGGAGATTGTATTTATATTTTGATGTAAAGCAGATAATAGTTGCATCTCTCTCTGCTATACCTGCTTTGGCATATACTTCTGCAGCCATAGCAAGGCTTGCGCCGGTATTTTCTAATGCCTGGGTAATAATAGAGAAATCATGTCCCGGTGGTGTAAAGCCAACACCATTACCCTGGTCAACCCAAAACAAGGCAATGTTTTGTTTCTCGATATCTGTAGCAACTGTTTTAGAAACGTCATAAACGTTTTTTACCATTTTATAAAAATCGGAGTTCGGGTTTTCAGAATAAACAGTTGGTGCCGGAGCAATACTTGTTAAGTTTGATTGTAAGAAAAGCCTTGCATTCTTTAAAAAGGGATTTATCGGAACAGGAACGAAAGCGGGAAATGTTGGTTCCCATGCACCATTGCCAGGAGGGGGGACCGGATATCCTGAATTGGATGGATTAAAATTGTCTGTTAGTGACCAGTTATAGACTGCCGTTGCGATACTTCTTCCAAACGCCTGTGAGCGTTCAAAGCTTTTTGAATCCGCACCTGGCCTTAGTTTTTCGTTATAGGCATTTTCCAAAGAATCAATGCTTGTATTGTTAGCAGTAGTTAACCCGGTATTGAAAGAACGTAGCAAACCAGCCATTGCTGCATTAGCACTTACTATCCAGTTATAGCCATTATTATTTTCCCTGGCAGGCATTTCAGGCATTTGAAACAGCTGGCTGGAAAGGCTGACCGAATTTTTTATTCCATATCGTACAGATTCATACAAACCGATTCCGAGATAGCCAAAATAGGCGCCATTGAGTGATGAATTTCTTTCCAGTAGAATACGTAGTTGCAATTTGTACCAGTCAATAGCTACCTGGCCACTTTCCTTTTCGGCCTTAGGTGTTGATGGAACCGGGCTGAATTGTGATTCAGGTGGAAGTTGATTTGCCACATTCTTTTGTGTTTCCTTTTGACAGGAAATAAGAAAAAGCAAGAGGAGAGTAGCCAGTGATAACTTTTTCATAATTCAGTTTTTGGATGAATAAAGTTTTTTTAGTTAGATGTTTTATCGAATTGCGTTAACAACATGGTTTCTCCCGGATCTGTGAGTACGCTTGTTAATGATTTCACCCTTATGAAATGATAGTTCCAAAGAAATAACAGGCACTAAAAGTAGTAGGAGAAATAACTTCAAATTGGTCATTTCGGTCAACTGTCCTGAAGGAAGGGTACATACCTTAAAGCTTGTTGTAAATGCCGTTTACCGTCGGTGAACGGTTTTGGCAATCGAAGCTGTTTGTATAACTTTAAAGAACAAGATTATATGGGCTTGCATGATTTTATATTCTCCAATCAGCTGCGGCACCGCCTTCCCCGCCATCTGCTCTTTTGGATTTGTTGCTGGCTTTATTTTTTGTTCACTATTTATGTGCCGTTTGGTGTACTTCCGGATTGGAGTTCAGGCCACCTTGCCAATGCAATAAAGCTAAACGGAGGTCTTTATAACTGGATGGAAAGAAGGGCAATCCATTCGTTGATTTGCATTAGCTCATTTATTATGGTTGCCTATTTTATCAATTATTTCCTTCTGCCGGGCTATTTTTTTAAAAGAAGATTTTGGAAGGGATCTCTGCTGTTTTCCCTTTCAATTGTTTTTTTAATAATCGCCCAGGGTATTGCCGGATATTTTATCCGCATGCAGAACTATTTGCTGAACCCAACAAAACGAATAAAACCTGATTTTCTTAAAGATTTAACCGGTTCGCCAAAAACGATATTGCTGGCCGGTCCTATTGTTATTGGAGTTTTTGTGGCAATAAAAATGGGTAAGCGAATCTGGCAAAAACAAAGAGAAACGGAGCTTATTGCAAAAGAAAAGGCGAGAGCTGAATTATCGTTGCTAAAGTCGCAAATACATCCACATTTTCTTTTCAATACATTAAACAATATCTATTATTTCTTACTGTCGGCCTCACAACAAGCCCCTGTAATGATCCGAAAGCTTTCCGGAATGCTTCAATATATCATACAGGAATGCGATAGATCGTATATGCCATTGGAGGGAGAGATAAAAATGATCCAGGATTATATTTCGCTGGAAAAGATCCGTTATGGCAACCAAATGGGAATTGATATTAAAATAGAGGGGGATCCACAGAATAAACTGATAGCTCCTCTGCTGATGATCCCTTTAGTAGAAAATAGTTTCAAGCATGGTGTCAGTAAAATGATCAATAACCAGGCCGTAAAGGTTGAAATAAAGATCAGCGATGATTTCCTTTTCTTTTCAATCGTAAACAATAAGCCTGCACAAGTTGAAGATAACGGGATTAATGGGCATGTGGGATTAAAGAATGTAAAACACAGATTACAGCTCCTTTATCCTGGCAAACATGAATTGAATATTGCGTCAAAATCAGAAATATTTTCCGTGTGGATGAAGGTTAGGCTCTTCGATAATAGATTGCCTGAGATGGGAGAAGCAAAATCAACAGCGGCCTATGCTATGGAATGAATTTATATTTTCAAACGAGCGACGAGTACGTGTAAGGCGCCATGTATATTTCTGGCTTTCCTGGTGGTTTTATTTCTGGCTGTCTTCTTATTTTCTTTTTACACCTATCAATCTTACTGGTAAGCAAAAGGACTATCTTTTTTGGAACTGGAATACGAATGATCTTGTCCGGTCATTTTGTATGTTATCCATTCATATAGCAGCTGTCTATATTTTATTATATTTTCTGATGCCTAAATTTTTACCAAAAAAGAGATATTTCGCCTTCGCTTCCGGGATCCTGGTACTTTTTGCAGGTTTATTTGCTGCAGGATACCTCATAGAACTTTTCGTTTTTCCACTCGTTGACAAGTTATTTACTCCCAATTTGGAAAGGGCCAGAAAAAATGCAATTTGGGCAAGTGCGGACAGGGGCTTATTAAGTGCAATTAAAATAATGATAGTTGCACTTGTAGTTAAACTGATTAAATTCTGGTGGATAAAACAGATAGAAAAGGAGAGACTTGAAACAGAAAAACTGGAGGCGGAGGTTCAATTATTGAGAGCACAGATACGTCCTGATTTTCTTTTTGGCACACTTGACAATATTTGCCAGTATGCTGAAAACACATTACCTAAAGCGGCCGGGATGTTAATCCAGCTTTCCGATCTGCTCAGCTATATGCTTTATGATTGCGATTCACCAAAAGTGAAGCTTGAAAAGGAAATAGAAATGCTAAAAGCTTATATCGGATTGGAAAAAATAGGACAGGGAGAGAAATTGGACTTAACCATCCAAACCTATGGGGAGTTAAACGGGCAAACGATCAGCCCTTTGGTCTTACTCCCATTTATTGACAATAGTCTTTCTTATTGCAATAAGGAGAAAGAACAGGCATGGATCAGTATTGAATTGACCATAGAAAAGAACCAGTTTTCCATGAAACTCATTAATGGGCTGGCGGGAATGAGTCATAACGAGTTTTCGCTTAAAGATGTAAGAACACGTCTGCAACTCTTATATCCAGACAAACATGAGATTAAAATAAATGCTGAAAAAGAGATGCTGATGGTTTATTTAAAACTTAACTTAGAAGAGACGCCCAGGGATGTAAACCCGAATGCTCAAGGCGTTGCCAAAACTAAACCGACACTGAGCCATGCAGGAGTCTAAGAAAATACGTTGCCTGATAATTGATGATGAGCTTCCGGCGCGGGAGATCCTGAAAAAGCATATTGCCGGGGTAGAAGCACTGGAATTATCCGGTGTTTGTAACAATGCGGTTGAGGCCATTTCATTTTTGAAGGACCATGCGGTAGATCTCCTGTTTCTTGATATACAGATGCCTCATTTAATGGGTACCAGCTTTTTGCGTACACTAAAAAATGCACCCAAGGTTATTTTCACCACAGCTTACCGGAAATATGCAGTGGAAGGATTTGAACTTGATGCGGTGGATTATCTGCTAAAACCCATCAATTTTGAACGTTTCTTAAAAGGGGTAAATAAAGTTTTGCAATTCAATCTCCAAAATCACACGACGGCTCCAGAAAATAGTTCAGAAAATACATCACCTCCATTCTTGTATTTCAGGTCCAATAGAAAAATGGTAAAAGTATTGCTGGAGGAAATATTATATATAGAAGGACTAAATGATTATATCCGGATCGTCACCGTTAATAAAGCGATCATTTCAAAACATTTATTATCATCCCTGGAAGAAATGCTGCCCGCTAATTCATTTGTGCGTATTCACAAGTCTTTTATCATAGCTATTAATAAAATTGAATGCTTTAATGCTGATTCTGTGCAAATAGGAAAGAAAGAGATCCCTATTGGAAGGCTGTTCAAATTCGGACTGAATAAGATTCTTAAGGAGTCATCTGCATCAGCTTCAAATAATACTACTAACCAGGCTCATTCGGATAAGAGACGATAGTAGGCGCCAGCTAAACAGAAAAGTCATGAAAGGGGTTTTGAATAATGTTGTGCTGCATTTGATTTGTTTAAGAAAAGCAGTGGGCTCATCCTGTTTTTGTTTTGTTCTTTTTAGCTTTTGTTTGTCCGTTTCTCAGGCACAGGATGGAATTATTAAAGGAAGAGTAACAGGCAATGACATAATTCTTGAAAATGCGACTGTATCTGTTGCCGGCCAGGTTTTTCTCACAAATATATCAGGCGAGTTTTCGTTCACAGTAATTCCTGGCATTTATATTCTTACTATTACCCACGTTGGATATAAAAAGGCAGAGCAGGTAGTTGAGGTGGTAAAAAGCCAAACCCTGTTTCTTAGCATTAATATGATAACGGGGGAGCTGCTGGCAGAAGCAGTGGTATTAGGTTCCCGCTCTTATATTCAACGTAGCAATCTCAATACAACCGCTCCCGTTGATCTAATCAGTTCAAAGGAATTAAAACAAACCGGCCAGCAATCGTTAATTCAAATGCTGAATTTTGCTGCACCATCCATGAATACTTCACGCCAGAATTTATTTGAGCCAATAACCCTTCGCGGACTTAGTCCTGATCATTCATTGATCTTATTGAACGGCACCCGCTACCATAATTCAGCCTATATAAACAGTGGGGCTATACGCGGGATGCTTGGCAAAGGTGCAGTAAGCAATGATCTGAACTCGATCCCTTTATCCGCAATTGAGAAAATTGAAATGCTAAGAGATGGCGCTACAGCACAGTATGGATCAGATGCTATTGGAGGAGTTATTAATATCGAATTGAAGGAAAGTATCGGAAAAACAGCTATAAACTTCCAGGCGGGCCAGCACTATAAAGGAGACGGAGAGGCCGCTGTATTGGGAATTAATCGTGGAATCAAAATAGGTAGAAAGGACCAGGGTGCTGTCAGGCCGGGATTTTTGAATTTCTCAGGGGATCTTCGTTTCAGAGAAGAAACACACCGGGGAGGAGTATATACCGGTACAGTTTATACCACCAACAAAGTGCAGGATGATTCTCTTATTCAGGCGAGGGGTTTTAACAGGAAACAGGCTGTTAGTAATGATGGCTCTATACCCTTATCCAGTTTGGGCTTTTTAGTTAATGGTGGATATCCTGTCTCTGGCAATATCGAAATTTTCGGGACGGGTGCAGCTACTTATCGTCACGCAAGCTGGCCCGGGACTTATCGTTTTCCTAAAAACACTAATGCAGTAAATACCTTTTTATACCCCAATGGCTTTAAATCCCTGGCGATAGCAAATACCTGGGACATATCAGGAATTGTTGGTGTAAAAGGAAAAACCAGGAACGGTTGGCATTGGGAATGGAATAATGTATATGGCGGGAACACAAATAAACAGTTAGCAGAGAATTCAAATAATGCATCCCAGACTACAGTTCTGGAAGCGAAAGCACCCACTGAATTTTATGGAGGCCGGGTGTTTTTTATGCAGGAGATTAATACGATAAGCTTTGCAAAAGATCTTGCGAGTAAGATCAAAGGAGTTAAATCCTTTAATCTGGGTCTTGGCTTAGAACACCGATTTGAAAAATTTCGTACCTGGCAGGGTGAGGAAGCTTCCTGGAAAAATTATGATTCTTCCGGAAAAACACTGGGCGGTACTCCTGGATCCGCAGCCATTAGTCCGGGTGATGTTGTAAATAAAAGCCGGCATATAGCCGGTTTGTATGTTGACCTTGAAACAGATATCACTGATCGTTTTCTAATTGACGCAGCAGGCAGGTATGAATATTATAATAGTTTCGGAAGTAATCTTACAGGTAAGCTTGCGATGCGGTATAAATTGTCCTCGAGATATACGTTGCGGGGCTCTTTCAGTAATGGTTACCATGCTCCCGGGCTTCAGCAAATTTATTACGGCGCTACCGGCAGTGCCTGGAAGAACAGTGGAGGTGTATTATACCAGGTTTGGCGGGGTTTATTTTCCAACAAGAGTTATATTACCAGGGCTTTTGGTGTAAAATCCTTACAACCGGAAAAGGCCATAAATATTGGTACCGGATTTACTGCGGCATTTTCTTCGCATATCAGCCTTACAGTTGACGGGTACTGGATACAAATTAAGGATCGTATTGTACTAAGCGGAATATTTGATAAGGCCAATAATACTGATGTTGCCCGGATATTGAAAAACAATCCTGAAATAGACCAGGTACAGTTCATTACTAATGCAATTAATACAAGAAGCCGCGGAATAGATATTATTATGAATGGTGTTTGGCAAACCACGAACACAAACTTCCGGGTTACCATGGCAGCAAATTTTAACCGAACTAATCTTTTTGGGGAGATACAATCTGCTGACAGTCTCTCTGTTGATTCGCAGAACACAAACACATTGTTTAACCGGGAAGAAAGAGTTAAGATCGAAAAAGGGCAGCCTGCCAGTAAAATTATTTTATCCGGAAATTATACTATTGGAAAAACAGGCTTTTTGCTCCGTGCTACCCGATTTGGAAAGACATCCTACGCATTCGGCATTGATGATAAGTCGAGAGATGAGTTTTTCTCAGCCAAAATTCTCACTGATGTAAGCGTTATGTATTCGCCTAAAAAATGGTTTACAATAACACTGGGAGCTAATAACGTGCTTGATGTATACCCTGACAAGTTAAAAAACAGCATAAACACCAACGAAGGTATTTTGATTTACAGCAATGAGTCCTCTCCGTTTGGGTATAATGGGGGATATTATTTTTTGAGTATGAGCTTAAATTTTTGATAGTAGACGGTCAATACCTAACCCTTCCATTTTCCAATGTAATTGGTTTACTCTTTTCACTCTTCACATCACTCCAGTTAACCGTACTCACCTGGTATGTATGCGTCACCTTATCATTCACCGTATTATCTGTAAAAGCCATCTCCGGTGCAGGAATGGGCCCCGGTTGATCACCATCATTCCATCGCTGATAACCTGTAACCTTACTGAACCGGGTTTGGGTTTTATATTGCAGGGTTTGATATTCTATTCCATCTCGGTAAATAATGAAAGTTTTGATACCACTTTCCAGATCTGCATCCGCTTTCCATCGTACCAATATATTAGTACCCCAATAACTTGCTACCAGATCATGTGGAACAGGTGGAGGCGTTTTGTCAACGATATTTCCTGTTGCCATATACTCTACCCACTTTTCAGCAATCTCACGATTAGGAAACCAGCAGGCAGATAGTTTATCGCCTTTATAACTTGATGCAGCGGCAACTGTTCTGCTGGTAGTATCACCGAGCCACGCCTTTGATCCCTCCATATCTCTCAAAGCCGCACTTCCCGCTTTTTCAGGAAGCCTATCCTTCAAACATGCATCAATCCAGGGAATGGCGAGGAATCGAAGGTCATGCACCTGGTGTCCATCCATCGCTGATTCTACTACGGGATTAACCGCATGTGCCCACAAGGCTCCTTTCTTTCTGCCATTCGCAAATAAAGTCGCGTTATTATAACACAGATCCTGAATGCCATTGTGATGCAGCACAGGAACTTTAAATGTTGCCGGTTTATCCGATACATCAACGCCACAAGCTTCCGCAACTGCAACTGCCACACGTTCCGGATGTTTTCCTACCATCGTTGTTGTCCAGATGGAACCACCAGAATGTCCCCATAATGCCCAGGGAACTGATTTTATTTCCGGATGTCCTGATTTCGAAGAAAGCATATCAAGCATTTGCAGGAACACCTTATCCGTACCATTATCCGGATTATACCAGTTTGGACATGTTTTGGAATTTCCTGAACCGGTAATAAATTTTGGCGCCAGTAATACCGCATGCCATTTACGTGCAAGCTCCTTCCATTGTATATCATACATCATTTGCCAGGCATCTCCTTCACGCGTACAACCATGCAGATGAACGATAACAGTACGTATGGTACCAACGTTCTCAGGTATCCAGGCATAACAGGTGGCATCATCAATCATCGAATCTATTTTAGGAACAGTAAACTCATAGATCGTTCCATCGGCTTTGGTTGATGGTGGTTGCTTGAATGATACCAGTGCAATCGAAAAAAATATCGCTATTATAAAAATGGAATACCTAATACAATTTCTTCTCATCGAATTAATTTTTAAGAAAATGACTTCTTATTGTTTCGTATTCTTAATAATGAAGGCCACAATAGGGGCGGGGTCTCTTGGTACACGTGGGAAATGCCCTTCACCGGGGATGGTTATAACAGTCATACTTCCACCCAGTGCTTTATATTTCTTTTCCGCAACGCGGGTATCAGTTGCCAGCCAGGGATCATTAGCTCCACTCACATGCAATGTTGGAATATGTGCCTTCGCTAACGGAGCAAGAGTATCAATCGGCGCTGTTTTTTCCATCAGACTACGCATCGCCACATTATCCACATAAATAGCAGATACTTTATCAGGATTATAAATAGCCCACTCATAGGCTTCGCCACCATAAGCGCCGGTCCCCATCATCACTGGTTTCTTAGAAAAACCTTTACTGACCAGCATCGTATAAAAATCATCCCATTGCTTGCGTACATCACCAGATTGAGCTGTGATCGGTGGGATCACTATATAATAACCTTTTGCCAGTAATGCCTGTTCAACAGTAGCATTTCGCTCAATGGTTCTGTCTGCACGGAATACCCATGGATTACCCGGGGCAGGTTTGTTTGGTGCGATAATCGTTAATCCTTTAATACCGTAACGAGCCGGCCCCTTAACCATATATACATCGTAAACAGGAGTAAATGACGGACCACGAACTGTTGCATATGTATTTTCAATCTTCAAATACTGGTATTGATTATTCAGGCTATAATAATACGTCTTCGAAAACTTTGAAGTATCTGCAAATGCAGGATCACTGATTGTTGGTTTTATATTCTTTTCAACCCAATCAGCAATGAACGTTGCATCTTTTATGCTATGCGGATGGTGAGCAGTACCTTCTTTGATCATCATAGTCATACGTCCACCAAGGCGTGTGTAAACATCTTCAATCGGTAAGGTGTTGGTAGGTAATAAAAAGTCCATAGTTCCTACCAGGCTCAGTACCGGGATATCATTCTTAACCAGGAGGTCCAGTTTTGCAAAACTCTCCGGACGTATCGCCGGGTTATCGGCATATAGACAGGATACTTTATCTGGATGAGTAGTTGCCCAGGCATATTCATTGATACCACCTCGACTCATCCCGCTGAATGCTGGCTTTTTTGACAGGCCATGCTTCGTTACAAAATCATACCAGGCTTCCCATTCTTTACCGGGGTCAATATTGCAATACACCACATGGAAACCACGCTTCAGTAGTTCAACTTCTGATTGGGATTCATGGTCCCAGTAAAATCCCCGCCAGGTGCTGGGATTTCCAGGAGCGGCTGTTTTGGGGACAATAACAATACAACGCACCTTTCCCTTTGGTGTGTTTTTGTCATTCATTCCCGTGCCTTCTTCAGGTAGTGCTTTAAAGGGAGTTATGGCCAGGGTACCCGTGTCCATAAAATAATCGAAACGATCAAAGCCGTGCCAGCTGGTTTTTTCACCTTCAAAGAGGGTAAGTGGCTGGGCAAATGTGGTAGTAGCGCGGATGAGCAATAGGCATACAGCCGCAAGCAATGCAGGTTTGTAGTGTATATTCATTTCCAGTTTTTGTTGAGCAGACTGAATATGGCACCGAATGTAGAGAGCTCCTGTGGGGTATTCTGCCAATAAAGTCACCAATGATGATACTATATTGCCCTAAATCCCTCCATAAGTAGCTTTTACTGCTACCATTATATCATATATGAGCGCGATTATAAAAGTTCAGGAGATCATTTTAGGCCTCCGGGCTTTCGCGTACCGGCAGCCGGGAAATAGTAAAAATCCACGAGTAAGTGGTATTTCATTCCCACAACTTCTTAAAATCGATTTATAAAATCCATGGTATGGGAATTTTTTGCCGATCGAAAATCAAATGCTATTACATTATTATGGAGTCCATAAAAAAGGATAAGGAATTGGCAGGTTACAGGTAATTAGTTTTAGTATTTCTTGCGTCAGGAAAAAATCTGAATTGTCCAATGGAAGTTCTACTCTGCTATATTTAAGAATGACGCTCCAAAAAGATTGCTATTACGATTCAATTTTCACCCTGGAAGTTATTTTCATTACCCTAACATTTTACCATTCCTTTAACTAAGGCATGCTTGTTGTATCGATTTTACCCTATCGTATTCAACCGGCTAACACCGTCGGTTTGCTACCAATTGATAACTCCAGGTCAAAACACGCCCTTTTTTGAAGTAATGCCTCTTTATTCGATTTAACCCGAATAAACCAATTCCAATGACTCCGGCTATTGACGCCGCTGGTAGCTCGTAATTACATGTTCATACTTAAATAGCATTCAATGCAACGCTTTACTTGCATGGGTCAGTTTATTGCCTGTCCCCATAACTCATTGCGCCATACTGGCTCATCGCCTCCCTTTTACTAGCGCGTCTTCCAAAGACATCCACCTTTTCTATCAATTTCTATAGATCTAAGCTCTCAATATAAAATGTTCATTATGCAAACTTTTACACCGAAAAATTCACCCTTATTACTGCATCTCTCTAAAAACCCCGGTAAAGGGTCGAAGTATTATTCAATCCGCCTTTTATTCTGTTTCTTATTATTTAATACCGTTTTTAATGCCGCTACCCTGGCTCAAACCTGCCCATACGATATCTCGCTGGTTTCAAGATCGTATGATGCAGGCACTAACCGGACAACATTCGTCTGGAAGGTTGTTAATCCCAATCCGGGAAATGGTAATAATGGTACCGTTCAGGGCCTGAGCCATTGGGGCTTTATTCCAAATGCTTGCACCAACCCCGCTGATGCCCTCAAGGCAAGTGATATAGTTTCAGCTGGTTCAGGCAAAACTTCCAATCCTGCTGAACACAACTCCAAAAAGGTAAAAATAGAACGAGACCCCAGCCAGGATTGCACGGGAAATACACCCGTACTGAAATTTGAAGGCGGAGGTGGCGATGATGATGATCATGGTGAACATGACGGGGATGATCAATCAGACCGCAGGTATTATAGCCTTGTCCTTACTGGTAATTGGGGACAGGCTGATTTGCATGCCTTTTACAAATCCGGCAGCAGAACAGGTTGCGGACTTTGCAATATTGCAGGAGCCGGCATTGGTTGCCGGTTAACGACAGAACTGTGCAATATCCCCGTTCCATTGATTTCAACCAATCCAATTTGTGCAGGAACATCATCAGGTATGATCACTGTCTCCAATCCGCAGGTTGGTGAAACTTATCAGTTGCTTCGTGATGGGGTTGAAGTTGGTGCAGCGGTTACCTATTCGTCCGGCACGCTTTCATTCCCAGGCTTGATTGCCGGTAATTATTTTGTCCGTGCAAGTATGGGTAGCTGTCTTCCCGTTTCATCTGCAACTATCGCAATTGCCAATATTGTACTTCCATCTCCCACCTTTAATACCATCGGTACTTTGTGTCCGGGTGGTACTGCAACACTGAGTGCAACTTTCCCTTCCGGCACAACAGTTACTGGTATCACATGGTCAGGTACTGGTGTAAGTGGTACAACATTTACAGCGCCAACAACTCCTGGCAATTATACAGTAACCTTTAGCGCCACAGTGAATGGTTGTTCTTTCTCTATAACCAGGACTATTACAGTGGCTAATACACCTGCACCTGTGTTTGGTGCAATTGGTACTCTTTGTCCGGGTGCATCTGCTACGCTTACTGCCACCTTCCCATCAGGTACAACTGTTACAAACGTGGTATGGAGCGGAAATGGTGTAAGTGGTTCCACATTCACTGCGCCTGTCAACGCGGGAACTTATACAGTGAACTATAGTGCAACAGTGAATGGATGTTCGGTAACAGGCACTTTGAATATTATAGTTGCTGCTACGCCGTCACCAACATTTGGTACTATTGGTACACTTTGTCCGGGTGCTTCAGCTTCGCTATCTGCAACATTCCCTGCTGGTACCACAGTAACTAATGTTGCCTGGAGTGGTACAGGCGTTAGCGGATCTACTTTCACAGCTCCAACAACCGGAGGTAATTATACAGTAAACTATAGTGCTACTGTGAATGGTTGCGTGGTTACAGGATCCCTTACGATTATGGTATCATCCATTCCGGCACCAACGTTTAATACAATCAGTACTTTATGTCCGGGAGCAACTGCTACCCTTAGTGCAACCTTCCCATCGGGCACAACTGTTACCGGCGCAAGCTGGTCAGGCACTGGAGTAAGTGGTACAAGCTTTACCGCGCCTTCAGCACCGGGCACTTATACAATAACCTATACTGCTACTGTAAATGGTTGTGCGTTCACAGGAACCCGCACCATAATTGTAGCCAGCGCACCTGCACCTGTATTTGGTGCAATAGGCGCTCTTTGTCCTGGAGCTTCAACTGTTTTGTCTGCAACATTCCCTGCAGGTACAATTGTCAGCAATGTAGTATGGAGTGGTAATGGTGTTAGTGGAACTACATTTACTGCACCGGCAGCAGCAGGTACTTATACGGTGAACTATTCTGCAACTGTGAACAGTTGCACGGTCACTGGTTCTTTGAATATAATAGTGGTTGCAGCAACTGCAGGCACTTATACCCTGCAGGTTACAAGTGGTGGTTTATGTGCAGGCGGTGGTGGAAGCTTTGTATTAACGCTTAGCGGTTCACAGGCGGGAGCAAGCTACCAACTGGTACGTGATGGTAATAACGTGGGTGCACCCATTACCGGTACAGGAGGCGCTATTAACTTCCCTGCACAAACTGTTGCGGGTACGTATAGTGTAACTGCTGTTGCAACTGCAATGGCACAAAATACCTGTGTTGCCTGTACGGTGAATATTGGACCGATCACCGTTTCTCCGTCAGTTGTACCAACTCCAACATTTGGAACAATTGGTACGCTTTGTCCGGGTGCTACAGCAACCTTGTCTGCAACATTCCCATCAGGCACAACTGTTTCTGGTATCACATGGTCAGGTACTGGTGTTAGTGGTACAATATTTACAGCTCCTACTACTGGTGGTAACTATACTGTTACTTTCAGTGCAACTGTAAATGGATGTCCCTATACAACAACATTCCCAATAACAGTAGCTGTTTCGCCTGCTCCAACCTTTGGTGCAATAGGAACATTATGTCCGGGTGCTTCTGCAACATTAAGTGCAACATTCCCATCAGGCACTACGGTTTCCAATATTGTTTGGAGTGGTACAGGTGTTAGTGGCAATACATTCACTGCGCCTGGCACAGCTGGTACTTATACCGTTAATTTCAGCGCAACCGTAAATGGCTGTGCTAAAACAGGAAGTTTAAGCATTGTTGTTGCAGCTACTCCTTCACCAACCTTTAATACTATCGGTACTCTTTGTCCTGGTACAACAGCTACACTTTCAGCAACCTTCCCATCAGGTACAACTGTATCTAACATAGTATGGAGTGGTACAGGTGTGAGTGGAACAACATTCACGGCTCCATCAACAGTGGGAACTTACACTGTGAATTTCAGTGCAACGGTGAATGGTTGTATGGTAACAGGTTCAAGAACTATTACAGTGGCAACTGCTCCGGCAGCTGTGTTTACGCAGGTAGGACCACTTTGCGCTGGTGATAAGGCACAGTTAGTTGCAACATTCCCATCAGGTACTTCCGTATCAAATGTAGTATGGAGTGGTACTGGTGTGAGCGGAACTGTATTCACTGCACCAATGGTTACATCACAAACAAGTTATACTGTCAATTACTCTGCTACGGTGAATAGTTGTACAGTAACGGGCTCTATCACAATAGTAGTAAGGCCGATACCTATTCCTCTCTATCTCGCAGTTTATGATTATTGTCCGGGTGGAACAGGCGGCCGCATTGAAGTCCGGAATATTGAAGCCGGTGTTTCTTACCAGATCCGTATAGTTGGTGGTGCTGCCATTGGTCCTGTGCTGACAGGCGCTGCCGGAACCAATCTTAATTTCACCAATATTCCTGCTGGTTATTATCAAATCCTTGCTACCAATTTAACAACAGGATGTGTGAATGCATTTGGCGGTGCAACAGTTTCACAATTGGCAGTACCTCCATGCTCAATCACCGGACCAACCAGTGTTTGCATGGGTACCTCCAATACCTACACTGTACAAACAGGATCAAGCGCTACCAATATTCAATGGAGCGTTCAGGGTGGTAATTGTACAATAGTAGGTGGTGCTTCTGCCGCTTCGGCCACAATCAAAGCAGTAGGCCCCGGTACAGCAACAGTGCGTGTTACTGTATCTTATGGTGATTGTTCTACCACCTGCGAGCTGGCAGTTACTTCAACGCCACTGGCAGTAACAGCGGGTAATTTCATCGCATGTCCCAATGCAACAATTACGTTAACAGGTAGTCCAACCGGTGGAATGTGGGCAAGCACCAACACACAGATACAGGCTGCAATCAATAACAGTAATGGAACCTTTAATTCAACAGGGATTCCTGTTGGCAACTACCCTGTTACTTATACAGTAACTCAGGCAGGTGGTTGTAGCGGTACAGCCCTCGGTTCAATAACTGTGTTTGGAGCAGGTGTGATCGGTGACCTGGCGGCAGTACGTTTGCCTGGTTATAATGACAGAATGAGTGTTTCAATGGACAAATCCCAAAAGGGTGTTGTCTATCAACTGGTGCGTGACGGAGTTAACGTAGGTGCTCCGGTGAAAGGTGATGGTGGCAGTTTGAATTTTGGAACACAGGAGTCAGCAGGAATGTATTCAGTAGTTGCAAGAACTGAAAGCGGTGATTGTGTGATAACAGGTAGCGCAGGAAGGATTCCCCTTGCAAGTGTGGTAACAGGAGTGAATTCACAGCGACTGAATGTCATTGCTTACCCCAATCCCTTTAGCACCCAGGTAAGGTTTACTATTACATCACCAGAATCAGGAAAAGGTGTTTTGCAAATATTTGACATGAATGGTAAACTTCTCAAAACAATTGATGCCGGCAGTATCAGCGCAGGCCAAACTATCAGCGTTGACTATGCGGTGCCAGGACCTCATCGGGTAAATATGACTTATAAGCTCAACGTAGGAGGTCAGGAAGCAACTGGTAAATTGATAAATCTCAAATAAGGTTAGATTAATTGTTTAATCAGAGTGCAAGCAGTAAGGGCCGCCTTCGGCGGCCCTTTTTTATAATCTCGATTTTTCATCGCTATCCGTACTTTCCATTCTCTTTTTGGCAAATGATTTTCCAGCCCGGAAATTATAGTTGAAGTATAAACCAAAGGTTCGCGTGGGCCGCTTCTGGTAGAAATTGATTTGCGTTTGGTTAAATTCTGTGAAATCCTTTTCGCGGGATGTGTTGAATATATCAGTTATGGAAAATCGAAGCCGTCCGCGATCCTTAAAAAGTTTGCGATTAATTCCTAAGTCTGTCCAAAAATAATTGGAAGTTCTTGCGTTGGCATTCAGTGAGCCTGAAGTGTATGAAGCCTGTAAATCGATTTCCATGATCTTTTTCAGGGTGATGATCTGGGCGGATTGAATAGCATATGAATTCCGTTGATATTTACCTCCATCGATATCATTTGATAAACGATAAAAATAAACACTGTTCCTGCTGTTCCATATTTTGGAGATCGTAATACTTCCCTCTGCAAATACTCCGTATTCTGTACTGTTGGGAAAATTCTTAGATCGGTATTCAATGATATTGCTGTCGATACGGTTAGCCGTTTGCGCAATATAATTTTTTGTAGTCTGCAGGTAAGCGCCTGTTGACCAATTTTTGGAGAGCACATATCCGGTACGGAAACTATGGGTATACTGCGGTACCAGGTTGGGATTGCCTGTAAGGATAGTGAAATCATGCACCTGCAATCGATAAGGATTCAGATCATTATATCCGGGCCGGCGAACACGTCGTGCATAATTGAAATTGATAGCTGATCCTTTTTCTTCATTCAATACATGAGAGATAAAAAAAGAGGGAAACCACCCGAAATAACGGCGTTGGATGGCTTCCCCAATTGTTATGGACAGACCTTCAGCTAAGGTCTGTTCACCACGTAAGCCTGTTTTTATACTTGTTTTCCCAATAATTCTTTCATACGCGCCATAGAACATCAATAATTTTTCAGTGTACCTGAACTCATTGCTAGACGCAGGATCTTTTTCCCAACCAGGAGTTAATAATCTTTCAGTAAGCACAGTATTATCACGGCCGGTGTGTACGAATTTTATACCTGCCTTAAGGTTTGATTTCTTATTCAGGGTTTGTGTATAATCTGCCTGCCCGCTATTGATATAGGTATTGCTGGGAGTACTGGTATGATAGGTTTTATCGAATGATGTATCACTATAATTGGAGTGTACCTCATTCAGCTCGGTCTTTATACTGTAAGTATGATCAATTATTATTTTAAGTCCCGAACCAATACTGTCTGTTTTCCAGTTATAGTTCAGTGTATAACTTCCCTGTTCTGGTTTGCGACGCCATTCTGAAAGGGAGAAGCCGGTAACATCTTTTGTGATCAGGCCATAGCGTATATCAGAACGGAAAAAATTGGTCAGCTTGCTTCCGTTGATCATGGCCTGTAGCGTTATCGAATGGCGGGGATGAATATCATACGAGAAGCCAGCCCTGAACAGGAAACGGCGGATATCATTTTCACGATAAGTGGAATTATAAAGGCTTGTTTTATCGGGATAGATAACATCGGAATAACCTGTGTAGACACTGCGATCAATGGTTCCATTGATACCGGCAGTAATATAAAACCGTTTCACCTTATAATCTATCGAAGTACCCAGGCCGGAGTATCCCCTGATCCCCTGAATTCGGTATTGTCCATTCACTGAGCCTGTGAGGCCATCTTTCCTGGCTTTCTTTAAAATGATATGAACGATTCCTCCGGTTGAGGCGGCTTCATACTCTGCAGGAGGATTGGGAATAACTTCGATCTTACTTATATCTTCTGAGCGAAGCGACCGGAGAAAATTTGCCAAATCGCCAGACGACATTCGTTGCACCACATCATTGATCATTACGGTAACACTTTGCCCACCGATGATACGTATATCACCCTGCGGATTAACCCATAAACCGGGAGAGTGTTGTAATACTTCCAAACCGGTTCTGCCACTTCCTAAATAACTGTCTTCAACATTTACGATATATCTGTCTGCCTTTCGGGTAACCAATGGTTTTTTGGAAACAACCTTTACTTCTCCTAATAATTGTTGACGGGTCTGCATTTGCAGGTTAGACAGCGCTGAAGTATCCGGAAAGATGAATGATTGAGTTGTGTTTTCATATCCTATCAAAGAAAGACGGATTGCATAACCGGCACCAGCTATGAACTGGTTATTCAAATGGAACCTTCCATTATTATCGGTAAGATCACCGGTAATAAATGTGCTATCGCGAAGAAGGGAAACCGATACATTGGGCAATACCTCACCGGCGGCATTGGTAACCCTGCCTGATATTGCCTGCCCCATAACAACAGTGTAAATGAAAAACAGGACGCATAACAGGCACAGGTGCTTTATCATGCGTTAAAACTACCCCGGAGACCAGGGTTTAAGGGAGGGAACGAGCAATTTGCGGCAGTGACCGAGTAACCTGCGGGTTTTAGCAACCGGCAAAATCCTGCGTTTCAAGCCATGGAACAGAGTAGGGGAAATTACCTGCGGGCCTGCAATGTCTTTAGCAGGGCGTCCTTACGTGAACGGGAAACATCCAATTCAATACCGTCTGTCATTAGCACCGTTCCACCTTCTCCCCGGATATACTTTTCAATTGCATTGATATTGACAAGATGGGAATGGTGAATACGAATAAACCCGTGGTCTTCCAGCATTTCTTCAATTTCCTTGAGCGTCCTGGATATAACCAGTTTCTTCTTATCCTTCATTACAAAGTTGGTGTAATTACTGTTGGCACTGCAGTAAAGGATTGTATCGATGGCTACCATTTGCAATCCCTCCAGGGTAGGCAGCGCGATCCGGTTGCCGGAGGCTGGAGCTTCTCGAAAAGTTTGCATCAGCAATTGGAGTTGCTGTGTTAGTACTTCATTTGGGTTGGGCTTTGTTGCCCTGGCAACTGCTGCTTTGAGTTCCTGCGGATCAATTGGTTTAAGTAAATAATCCAGCGCGCTGAAGCGGATTGCTTTTATGGCATATTGATCATAACTGGTGGTAAAGATGACCTGGAAACTGGCCGGCATAAATTGTTCCAGTAATTCAAACCCGCTACGATGTGGCATTTCAATATCCAGGAATACCAGTTGAGGTTTCAGTTGACTGATACGCTTTTCTGCTTCCTGCGCAGAGTTGCAGGCAGCTTCTACTACCACATCCGGACAATGCTTTTTCAATAAGGTCTGCAGCGCTGCGCTTGCATAAGGTTCATCATCTACTACAATCGCTCTTATCATAGGGGAGTTTGTATGAATAAAATAATTTCTGTTCCGGCTACTTCACCATTTGCATCCTTCACGTCGTGAATTTCCATTGCAGATCGCTCATCCCGGTTCTTATTAAAGAGTGCAAGACGGGAAGCTGTTAGCTGTTGACCCATGGAAGAATGTTGCTTCTTACTAAGAATTGCAGCTTTTTCTCTTCCAATACCATTATCCCGAATGGTGACCAGTAATATTCCTTCAAAATACTTCAAAAGGATATCCAGCTTTTTTTCACCTTCCTTGTGCATCAATCCGTGCCATATTGCATTCTCACAGAAAGGTTGCAAAATAAAACAGGGTACCTGTAGTTGTGAAACCGGTAATCCTTCAGACATATCGATTGACCAGGTGAATGAATGTTTGAAACGAAGTTGTTCCATCTCAAGGTAGAGTCGCACCATATCCAGTTCTTCATCCAGCGGAATAGAATCCTTTCCCGCATTGACCAGCACCATTCTCACCAATTTTGAAAACCGGGTAAGATAATCGGATGCTTTATCATTCTGATTATCCAGTATAAAATGATTGATAGCACTAAGACAGTTAAATATAAAATGCGGGTTCATCTGTGCCCGCAAGGCCTGCATCTCTAATTCCGATGCACGTTGTTTTAGTCGAAGCCTAATATTTTGATAGCGGAAAACGATAAAGGCAATTGCCAGCACTGCAGCGAGGCAGACAATAATAATTGTACGCTGCGCAATCTTTTTATCATATCGCAGGGATTGCAAGGCTGCTTCATGCGCAGCAGCTTCAGAGCGTTGCCTGTAGGCAAATAACTGCCCTCTATATACGTCCGAGGAAGCGGCATCTTTCAGGCTGTCATATATCTTGCGGTAACGTAAGGCAGATGTTGCATCTCCCAGTTTTTCATACACAGAGGATAATAGTTCTGAAGAGCTTTCATAAAATCGAAATACTCCCTTTTGGGAGGCAATGGAGTATGCCTGATTTGCTAATGTAGCTGCGCCTTGAAAATCGCCGCGTGCGTTTGCGACTTTGGCAAGGCCGATGCTGGTAGCCGCAATCATATTGATATCGTTCACCGGCATTACTTCTTCATATACCGGTTTCAGGAAATAATAGGCACTATCATATTTCTCTTGCATCAGGTTTAGTTCCCCAAGTCGGATACGTATCAGTCTGCTTAAGGGGTTTCCAATAAAGGACTGCCGATAGGACCATGCTGCAGAATCAAATTGTTTTTGAGCGGCATACAGTTCTCCCATACAATGGTGCAACTCCCGAAAGGGGTATTCTCCTTTTACCGGTTTTTCTTCCAGGGCCAGGTTATAATAATGCGAAGCAGACTCCAGTTCACCGATATTTTGATAAAGCTTTCCCAACTGAACTAATAAAAGCACCTGGTTCTCTTCATCGTGAGACCCTTCATTAAGGCTTAATGCCCGCTGCACAGCCATGAAGGCTTTTTCATATTCACCAAGGTCATCATACACATTGCTGAGGATACGCAGTGCACCTATAATGGCTTCTTTCTTATCTTCTGAATAATTTTTCAGGGCCAGTTCAATTGTGTCGGCAGCATTCCGGAAATTTCCGGCGTACCAGGTTGCCTGTCCGGCTCCAAAAAGTGCTGCTGCATAAAAGAAATTGTTATTTAGCTGACGGGCTTCAAGGATGGCATGACCAAAACTATTCATAGATTCCCGCGCCATGAACTTTCCAAGGTAGTAATACCCACTATCCATTGCTTTACCAAAAGGGGTAGGTGCTTTCTGGGCGGTTACCCATAAAGAAATTGATAGAAGAAAGGCTATTGATAGTCTCCTTAGCATAGCTGTATTCAGTTCTAAAAGTATAATAAGTATTCCATTTGATTATTGAGTGGTCAAACGGCTATAGGTTTGCTCAGAGAATTAGAAGCTGGGAAAGTCTGATGTGAGAATATGGATAGGAATAGCAATAACTATATCACCTCGGTTATTATTCGAATTAAAAAAATAGGGACATTATAGAAGCAATTATCATCAGTTATCCAATTTTGTGAACAGTGCTGTGTTTACCTTTAGATTGGAGCTCTAAATATATTAATGGCTGGTTAATGCTCACTATTCTGCTATTTTTTTCTTGTTTCTGCGTTTTTGTGCAGGAATTTGACCTATATTTAATGCCTGAGAAAACAACAGAGTGCTTAAGAAGGAACGGCAAGCATATATTCTACACCAGGTAAATCTGCACAACAAGGTTCTTTCCTCTTCTTTGTCTACCGATATAAATGTGTCGGAAGACACCATTCGAAGGGACCTGATGGAACTGGCTGCTGAAGGTAAAGTGATAAAGGTTCACGGCGGAGCTTTGTCAACTTCCTTTAGCAAGGTAGATTATCCCACCAACGAAGTTTATTCCCTGAATCAGAAACGAAGGATTGCGCAAAAAGCAATCAGCCTTATTGGTAATGGCATGTTTGTACTTACCAGCGGTGGAACCACCGTCCTGGAAATGGCAAGGATGCTTCCACACCAATTGAAGGCAACTTTCATTTCCGGGAGTATTGCTGCCATCCTGGAATATATGAACCATCCGAATATTGAGGTGATAATTATAGGCGATAAGATCTCAAAAGGTTCAAAAATCACGGTGGGATCTGAGGCGATCGCCAAGATCAGGCAGGTGAAACCCGATCTCTGTTTCCTGGGAACCAATGCAATTGACCTGAAACATGGAATTACGGACAGTGATTGGGAAGTGGTGCAGCTAAAAAGGGCCATGATAGAGTCTTCTCAAAGGGTGATCGGCCTGTCGATAGCGGAAAAGCTTAATACGGTTCAGCCAATACAAATTTGTGAAGCATGTAAGATTGATACGCTTATCACTGAACTGCCTGCAGATGATCCAGTACTAAAATCGTATGCTGACGCAGGCATTAAAATATTATAAGCAATTATAATCCGGGTTCTCACCGGTGCTGTATTGGTCAATGAAATAACATCCAATTACTATGAACCCAGAACGTTGCTTAATGGCAGGTATACCAATTTTATATTACTAGAAAAAACAAAAACTACGAAACATGAGAAAAATTAACCTTCTTGGTTTGATCATGCTTATTCTGCTTGGCATGATCTCAAACAACCTGTTGGCGCAGGGTGTTCCCATTACCGGAACGGTACTTTCAGATGATGGTAATCCACTGGCCGGGGTAACTGTTCTTGTTACCGGTACAACGCGGGCAACTACTACTGACAATTCAGGAAAATTCTCGATTAATGCGGAGGAAGGCGCTACCCTGGAATTCAGTTATGTGGGTTTATCAACACAGCGAATTAAGGCGAAGGCAGGCATGGAGGTGCGCTTGTCACAGGGAGAATCCGTTGCCATGAATGATGTTGTTGTTACCGCATTTGGTGTAAAAAAGGAACGGAAAGCATTGGGATATTCTGTTACAGAATTAAATGCAACAGAATTGATGAAAAATAAGAATACCAATCTCGTAAATTCTTTGGCAGGTAAGGTTCCCGGAGTAAATATTACGCAGTTTAGCGGTTCGGCAGGTGCCGGAGCTTCTATCACTATTCGGGGTGGTAATTCTACATCTGACGGAAGACAAAATCAGCCCCTGTTTGTTATTGACGGGGTAATTTATGATAACTCAACTTCAGTTACTGGTAATACTGGTACAGATGGGTTATCGCGTAGCAATACAACTTATTCCAACCGTATCATGGATGTTAACCCGGAAGATATTGAAAGCATATCTGTATTGAAAGGTGCTGCTGCTGCGGCGTTGTATGGATCAAGAGCAGCAGATGGTGTTGTTATCATAACTACCAAGAAAGGTTCAGAAGGAGCTGTAAAGATCAATGCTGTTAGTAAGGTTAGTACATCCTGGGCAAATAAATTACCGGAAGCTCAAACTGTTTTTGGAAACGGTTCCAATGCAAGTAACGGGGTATTAAACACCATATCTTACAATTCATGGGGAAATAAGTTTACCGGATCAGATACGATATATGATAATATTGGTGATTTTTTCCAGAACGGAATGCTCTATGACAATAATGTAAACGTATCTGGAGGAACCAAAAACGGATCTTTTTACTTATCTGGCTCCAATTTTAATCAAAGCGGTATTGTTCCAAAGACCGGGTATGATAAAACTACTTTCCGGTTTAATGGGCAGCAAAAGTATGGTCGCCTGACAGTGGATGCAAATGTTGCTTATTCTGTTGCTAATATAGACAGGACGCTGACAACTGCCGGCCTTTACAATGGCGGTGGTATTGGAACAATGGGTGCAGTATATAACTGGCCTTCGAACTTCAACATGAAAAATTATATTAATGCGGATGGAACCCAGTATAGAAGATTTGCAGGAACGCTTCCTTTAGAAGGAGACCTGGACAATCCTTACTGGATCATTAACCAAAATAAACTGACCTCACAAACCAAGCGTTTTACCGGTGGTGTTACCGCCAATTACCTGCTTGCAACCTGGTGGGATCTTACAGCCAAATTGGGATATGATCAATATAACACAAACGATTATACTTTCATCGCACCAGGTTCAGCAGTAGGTCCCCTGTATCAAAATGGGAGACTGAGCAAGGACCTGCTGGGTTATACATTCATCACAACAACAGTGATGAGTAATTTTCATAAAACATTTGGAGATTTTGAAACTCACCTGATGGTTGGTACAACTTCCGAAAACACCGAGACGGTGAGTCAGAATCATTGGGGATATAATTTTATTACTGCCGGTACTATAAGCTTTGGAAATATTGCATCAACCAACCAGTTCTTCAAAGATGGCTTATTTAAGAGAAGATTGGTAGGAGGTTATGGAGAAGTTGGCGTTTCTTATAAAAGTATAGCTTTACTTACTGCAACCGGGAGAAATGACTGGTCTTCCACATTGCCTTTAGATAACAGGTCTTATTTTTATCCGTCTGTCAGCGGTTCATTTGTATTTACAGAATTATTACCTGTTAGAACCATACTCTCCTTTGGTAAAGTGAGAGCAAGCTGGGCAAGAGTTGGTAAAGATGCCAATCCCTATGCTACGCTTACTTATGTGAACAACCCGATCACTATCGGCTCTTATACTGGAATTGGTAACCAGTATACCAGTGGTAATCCTTTCTTAAAGCCAGAGATACAGGATTCATGGGAAGTGGGAGGAGAGTTGAGATTCCTGAAAGGGCGCATTGGATTGGATTATACCTATTATCACAGCCAGACAAAGAACCAGATCGCTCAACCACGTTTGTCAAATGCGAGCGGGTATATTCTGATCTCCATTAATTCCGGTTCAGTTGTCAATAACGGTATGGAAATAGCGCTTACCGGTAAACCAATCGTGAAAAAGGATTTTGAATGGAATACGGTGCTTAACCTTTCCTATAACAAAGGCAGGCTGGGTGATTTCCTTCCAGGCGTAGCTTATTTTTATCCAACCGATGCACAGTTCGGTCCTGTAAAAGCTGCATCTATTCCCAACGGTGGTTATTTCCTTGGAATGACCGGTACTACTTTCATGCGTGAAGTTGATTCCAAAGGCGTTGAAATTCCAGGTGGACGCTTCCAGGTTGATCCCACTACCGGACTTTACAGAATTAATAATAATAACCCGATTGTTGGTAATCGCGAACCCAAGTTTATTGGTGGATTTTACAATACCCTTCGCTACAAACAATTATCATTGTCATTCCTGCTCGATCTTCGTAAGGGAGGAGATATATTCAATGGTACCGAACAATACATGGTGGCGAACGGATTAAGCAAGAGAACTTTGCTGAATGACCGGCAGTCAGTTACTGTAACAGGTGTTAACAGTCTGAATGGTTCAGATTATAACCAGACCTACACAGTTGGACAAACCTACAATATCAACGGGACCAATTATGCAGGAGCGTACCTGGTTCAGGCATACTGGAATAATTACGCAACAAATGCGTTGAATTTTATTACCTCAACAAACTGGGTTAAGCTGCGTTCTTTATCAGTAACCTATGACTTCAATAATTTGATAAAGAGTAAAAAAATTATCAAGGATCTCTCCGCTACTGTTGTAGGAACCAATTTATTCACATGGACAAACTATAAAGGAATGGATCCCGAAGTAAGTGCGGCAGGAGGAACAGGAGGTTCGGGCTCAACAGGTATTGATTACCTGGGCGTGCCTGCAGTATCAAGTGTAACCTTCGGCGTAAACGTTACCTTTTAACCATTGAAAAAAAGTAAATTATGAAAGTATTAAAATATATAGTTGCAGGATGTGTTCTCATTTTGAGTTCAACTGCGTGTAAAAAATACCTGGATGTAAATAATGATCCAAATAACCCCAATAATGAAAGTGTACTGATCCAGAACAGGCTTCCATGGATTGAACATTTTTACCAGTATACATCAGGCGTTTCCAATTATCGTACTTCAGCCCAGGCAGGGATATTCTACAGTAATAATACAACCAATGGTAATCAGCTTACCACTACATGGGCGCAACATACTGGTAATACAACTCCTTACCAGACCTTTTTCGTGGAAGTTGCTTCCAATCTGAATGATCTGTATAATTCAGCAGCAAAACAAAACGCCTATTCCTATATGGCAGCGGCTGATGTTTTCCATGCACTTGGTTTTATGCAAATGCTGGATATATATGGTGAGATGCCGTATACACAGGCACTGGCCGGAATTCCAAGTCCAGCCTTTGACGATGGGAAAACCATTTATAATGGATGCATGACCCGGTTGAATGAAGCCATTGCATTATTTGGTAAAGCCCAGGACGCAACTGCTCCCAAGTTTAGTGCAGGCGATCTCTGGAGCCAGGGAAATATAGACAAGTGGATCAAATTATGCTGGGGCTTAAAAGCACGCTACATGCTTAAACTTTCAAAAAAATCGAATCTTTATAATGCTGATTCCATTTTATATTGTTTGTCCAAAGGACCTCAATCCAATGCTGATAACACAATCGGACCTGGCTTTAACAACAGCACCGTAACTGATTATCTGCTTGGAGATCCTGTTGTAACGAATGGCAATTTTGACTATGCGGCTTTTGGAAGTAATCAGCGTATTAATCAGTTCTATTATAATCTGCTCACTAATTTGCGCGGTTCCGCAGTGGTTGATCCGCGGATGACTAAGATTGTACCTGCTGCCATGAGTAATATAGTGCTTGATGGTACAGGTAAAGTAATATCTTATAAATGGAATCGCTCTGCAGGAGTTGAAACGATGGGAGCTGCAACCCGTTTGGTGAAAGGTGGAGCAACTTCAATTGTAGCGGCATCTTATGCTGCAACCAGCACCAATATTACCTATGCAATTGCAGATGCAACAGAGCGTGCAAATTTTATAGCAGCGCAGGTGGCTTCAGGTCGTCCTTATACTAATACCGGAAATAATGTAACCGTAACCTACAAACCCGGGTCTATCTATATTAACAGTACCAATTACCTGTATTCGGGTGATACTGTTTATGTGAATGTTCGCAGCAGTGCCCTTGCTACTTCAGGCATACCAGCACAGGGCGCACTGGATGTATCCTGGTATCCATCAGCAGCTGCTTTTACGGCGGGTGCGGTTGCTTCTACCGGGTCTTTCCAGATCCGTCCGGTTTCTGACCAGGAAATACTGACCTATCATGAAATGTGCTTTATCAAGGCTGAAGTGTATATGAGAAAGGCTGATAATGCTAATGCATTGATCGCCTATCAGGCTGGTATCAAAGCTCACCTTGATATGATGCAGGCGAAACTTACTTCATGGCAGGCTGGAGGTTATACTGCTACCAATCCGGATATGGCGCCGATGAACCCTGCGGATATCAATGCTTATATGTTGAGTGCTGCAGTTGTTCAGACTGCAGGTGCATTAACAATGTCGGACATCATGTTGCAGAAATATATTGCAATGGGTGTTAGCATCGAAAACTGGAATGATATGCGCCGGTTCAATTTTAGCGCTGGTAATGTGGGAAGCTTTGGTGTTGTTTATCCCGGGTTTGACCGCGGGCCATTATTTGCAGGTTCCGCTTTGTATATCGGTGCGGCTAAAACGGATGTGAGGTACTGGCCACGCCGGTGGAACTTACCAACAACGCTTGAGCTGAATTATAATATTACCAATGTGCTGGCAATGAATAAGCACGCTACTGAACTCAGTAACTGGAGTATACCTGTTTGGTGGGATGTTGCTACAGATGATGAATACTATAATTATCTTAAATAATATAAGTATCAAAGAATTAACGAGGCCGCTTCCTGATGCATCGGGGAGCGGCTTTTTAATTCCGGGGTTTTAAAGACCATCCGCAATCGTTTACGCAACTTGTTGATCAGAATTGCATTAAGTAGGATATATTCGCCTGTTAACTGCAGACAATGAGAGCCGGGGATATGATCTGGTTGAATCGATATTTTGTTCCACTGTTTATATTTATAAACTGCGCCTGTCTCATTTTGCCAGTCACTGGCCATTCCCAAAATACCATAGGCATTCCCACTATTGTTAATTATAGCCGCCAGGCCTATAATGCCGGACGGCAGAACTGGAATGTTATACAGGACTCCAGCGGCATCATGTATTTTGCCAATAATAAAGGTCTTTTAAGTTTTGATGGTACTTTCTGGCGAATCTACCCACTTCCCAATGAAACCATTGTGCGTTCACTGGCGCTTGGAAAACAGAATCGGATTTATGTGGGCGGACAGGAAGAATTTGGTTACTTCTCACCTTCAGAAAAAGGAGAACTGGTTTATACTTCTCTGAAGAAGTTACTTACAAAAAAGGATTATGATTTTGCGGATGTATGGAATGTTTTTGTACTGAATGACCGGGTGTTCTTTCGTTCCAATCGGCGCCTGTTTGAATTTGATCAACAAAAGATCATCGTTCATAATTCCAATAACTGGTTATTTCTTGGTAGCACTGGTACAGAATTGATCGCCTATCAGAATGAGAATGGTTTGGTCAGTTATAAGAATGGAAAATGGGTGCCTCGTGTTGCCTATGGACAATTACCCGAGGGCGCATTACCTCGTTCAGCGCTTGGAATAGGTAAAGACAGTATACTAATTCCAACAGTTACCTCCGGAATCTTCCTGATACATGCTGATACCCTTTCTCCTTTTGTTACTCCTGGTACGCAAATAGCTACTACAAAAAATATTGCCGGTGCCTGTATGATATCAGATGACCGGATCGCTATCGGAACCAATATCGGTGGATGCATCATTATTAATAAGAAGGGTGAATTTATTCAGCAATTCACCCGGGAAGAAGGCGTTCAAACCAATAATGTGCTGGGTGTTTTCCTGGACAGGGATAAGAATTTATGGCTGGGACTGGATAATGGAATTGACCTGGTTGTAAATAATAATTCCATCAAGAATATTTTTCCTGATAATAGTGATCGTAATGCAGGGTATACTTCAATTGTTCACAAAGGCTATTTATATCTTGGAACATCTACAGGTGTGTACCGCGTTAAGCTGACAAATGAGGGCAATAAGGACTTTAGTTTTACGAGAGACTCATTTGAGTTTGTTGAAAATTCAAAGGGGCAGGTTTGGTCTTTAAGTGAAGTGAACGGAGAATTATTAATGGGTCATAACAGGGGAGGCTTTATCATCAGGGATAATATCGCCACCCCTATTGATAACAAAATCGGGTTTTGGCGGTTTCAACCGCTTAATCCAAATCAGCCTTCGTCTGTAATTGTGGGAGGAACCTACAACGGCATTAATTTCCTTCATTATCAGAATGGGCAGTTTGTGAATCCAAAGATCAGTTCTCGCTTTGAGTCTGCAAGGTTTATCGTGATCACGAAAGATGCCATCTGGAATGCCCATCCTTATAAAGGGCTGTACAAAATAGTTTTTGATAAAGACAATCAACCGGTTGCTACCGCCTACCAGGATAAACATGGGTTTCTGTCAGACAATCATAATAAATTATTTAAGATAAGAGGTAAAATGATCCTCACTTCTGATAAAGGGATCTTTGAGTATGATGAAGAGCTACAGGATTTTAAGAGATCAGTATTTCTGGAGAGCATTGCCGGGAATAAACCTGTTAGTTATCTGAAGGAAGACTATAAGGGAAATATCTGGTTTTGCCAGGGGAAGCGATTGGCTGTAGCAGATCTTACAGAGAAAACTCCACACATCATTTTTATAACAGAGATTGATGATAAGATAATGTCAAACGGCTTTGAGGATGTGAATGTAGTAGATAGCTCCAATGTACTGGTGGCCGGGGAAAAAGGCTTTTTTCATATTAATTATGCGCAATACAAAGGAAACAAGCCTCGTTTGCAGGTTTTGATCAGAGGCGTAGCAACCGGTGATACCACTTTATTGTTCGGCGGTCATGGAGTGCAGGCAGATCAGCCTTCTGTTAGTTATGATAATAATTCCCTTCATTTTGAGTTTGCCTCGCTTCTTTATGGTCAGAAAGAGAATACGGAATATAGTTTTTACCTGAAGGGATTTGATAAAGGCTGGAGTGAATGGACCAAACGTTCCGAAAAAGATTATACCAATCTGCCAGCCGGTTCTTATGTTTTCCAGGTAAAATGCCGGAATAATATCGATGCAGAATCCCCTGTTGCTTCATATTCCTTTGGTATTCTTCCTCCCTGGTATGCCACCTGGTGGGCCTATATTATATATATGTCTGCCATTATTGGATTGCTTTACTTTTTCTACAAGCGACAACAGAAGAAATACACCAGGCTTCAGCTCCAAAAACTGGCGGAACAACAAAAGATATATGCTGAAGAACAAAGACAGTTACAATATACTCACCAGCTGGAGGTAGAAAAGAACGAAAGGGAGATCATAGCCTTGCGTAATGAAAAGCTACAGGCTGAGGTAGATCACAAAAACTCCGAGCTGGCTAGCTATGCCATGAACCTTGGGAAGAAAATGGAATCCCTGTCTAAATTGAAAGATGATCTTATCAATTATAAAGCGATTGTTGATCCTGACAAAAAACACAGGGAATTTCAAAAGATCATTAAGGTCCTGGATAATGAATTGAATGATGATCATGCCTGGGAACAGTTTGCGAGACATTTCGATGATGTACATGCCAACTATCTGCGCAAACTGAAAGAGCATCATCCTTTACTTACCGGCACGGACTTAAAGCTGGCAGCTTTCTTAAAACTAAACCTTACGACCAAAGAAATAGCGCAATTACTTAATATATCAATACGTGGTGTGGAAACAAGTCGGTACCGGTTAAGAAAAAAAATGGGCCTTGCCAGCGAAACAAATCTCCCGGATTATCTCACTCAGCTGGCCAACTGATCCTTCAAAAAATGGCCTTGTCAACGCATATTTTCAAAATATACCTGCTTTGAATACTTGTAGTAGGAATGACTGCTTCTAATTATTTGAAAATCAATCTGCTTATTTTCTAATGGCGAAGTAATGACGTAGTCATTATTTAGGTGATAAGGCCTCTGAGCCCGCAACTTTAGGGTCAAACCTAAACTGCTTGCATATGACGAAAAAAATACGTTTTGGAAAACAGTTTGCGCTGTTTTTCATTGTCGTTCTTCTTCAGCTGGTAAATTCTCCATTATTTGCTCAATCCAAAATAGTCTCCGGTACGGTTACCGACTCCAAAGGGGATCCGATGGTGGGAGTGAACATAGTGGTCAGCACAGTGGGATCCGAAGCTTGGAATTCACGTGACTTGAAGTCGCGGCCGCA